>Ga0129311_1001831_pt1 | contig 14175 bp, 10 predicted proteins | sample Go1ome_FD_94435 | JGI IMG/M metagenome (GOLD analysis project Ga0129311, IMG submission 94435) | Western lowland gorrila individual fecal microbial communities from Wisconsin, USA - Go1022B metagenome | ecosystem: Host-associated > Mammals > Digestive system > Large intestine > Fecal | place... | reverse complement strand
CAGGCGCAGGTTTATGTCTTCCCTGGAGAGGAGATACTGCGTCAGCACGCCCATTCCGGGACCGATTTCGAGGACGTCGGAGGGAAGGTCCGCAGAAACTTCAAGAGCATCGACGATGCGTTTCGCGATGCTCTGGTCTGTCAAAAAATGTTGACCTAATGATTTTTTCGGTTTTACGTCCATCTACAGCAGTTTTTCGGCGAGCTTGCCTGCGAGTTCGACGAAGGCCATGCCGTCGGGACGGTTGGAAAGCGCCGCGGGTTCTCCGGCGTCGCCGCTTTCGCGCAGGCTCTGGACCAGAGGAATCCGTCCGAGCAGTTCTATGCCGAGTTCCTCAGCCATCTTCGCACCGCCGTCACGTCCGAAAATGAAGTATTTCTCTTCCGGATGCGCCTCGGGAGTGAACCAAGCCATGTTCTCGATAAGTCCGAACACCGGCTTTGCGACGTTCTTGTTCCGGAACATATCCACGCCTTTCGCGACGTCCGCGAGTGCGACAGTCTGCGGGGTAGTGACTATCACAGCGCCCTCCATGGGGATATCGCTCACGAGAGATATGTGGATGTCGCCCGTTCCGGGAGGCATGTCAATCAGCAGGAAGTCCAGTTCTCCCCAGCTGACCTGCAGTATCATCTGTTTCAGCGCGTTGCAGGCCATGGGACCGCGCCATATAAGCGCCTGTCCCTTGCCGGCGAAATATCCTACTGACATCCACTTGACGCCGTATTTCTGCAGAGGAACGATCCAGTCCCTGCCGTCGATGTTCTCCGCCATGGGAGACGCACCTTCGGTCGCGGTCATGGTCGGCACTGACGGGCCGTAGACGTCCGCATCGGCAAGTCCGACCTTGTATCCGAGTCTCGCGAGAGCGCAGGCAAGGTTCACGGCCACCGTGGATTTACCCACACCGCCCTTTCCGGAAGCGATGCCGATTATGTGCTTCACCTTTTCAAGGCCGGAAAAATCGAATTCGAGGCCCTTTTTCTTCGGGGTTTCCTCCTCGACGACCACGGTCTTCACTTCAATCTGGGTGCCGGCAGGAAGATGGCGGATAAGCGTGGCCCTCGTGCTGCCTACAAGGTATTCCGTAAGCGGGTCCCTGCGTTTCGGGAAAGCGAGGGTGACTACGATTTTTCCGCCCTCAGTCTCCACTCCGCGTACCATGCCCAGGGCGACTATCGAAGCTGAGCCGCGCCCAGGGTGCTTTACCTCTTCAAGAATCGCTAATATGTCTTTCTCTTCCATCTCTATTTAGTGACTAATTCCATCTCCTTGATAAGATGTCTTGCACCGCCCACCTTGTCGATTATTGCAAGTACATAGCGGATATCCACGCAGATGCACCTTTGAAGTTCAGGCTCGAACATCACGTCGGAGCTCATCGCCTCCCAGTTGCCGTCGAAAGCAAGACCGATGAGGTTGCCGTTCGCATCCATGACAGGGCTGCCCGAATTGCCGCCCGTAATGTCGCAGGTCAGCAGGAAGCAGGCTGGCAGCTCGCCCTTCTCGTTCACATACTCCTCGTAGTCCTTGTGCACCGCCATGGTCTTGAGTTTGGACGGAACCACGAATTCAGGGTTGGTGGGGTCTTCCTTTTCAAGGACGCCGCGTATGGTCGAGTAGTACTTGTACTCGACGGCATCGCGGGGAGAATAGCCCTTTACTGTTCCGTAGGTCAGACGCATGGTCGAGTTCGCATCCGGATAGGAAGGCTGTTTCTTGTGCCATTCGAGCAGACCGGCAGTATAGGCCTTGACCGCACCGGACATATCCTGACGATAGGACTTGACGCTGTTGTTGAGATTGCGGTATTTCGCAATCGCGGCCTCCCTGAGCGCGACTGCGGGGTCTCTGGAGAGATCGACACCTTCCCGAACCGCACGGGAGAATTTTCCGGCTGAGGTGAACACGGAGTTCTCATACAGGTAATCCAGATAATCCTCTATGTTTTCGCGTGTGAAACTGTATCCCGGAATCTCTATCATCTCCGAGTCGCGCACGTTGGAAAGATAATAGCGGAACATCTCGGAAGCCAGGTTGCGGTCAAGTTCAAGGTTATAGTTCGCATAGGCGCCGGTGTCTTTCGGAGCCATAACGGTAAGCGACAGCAGGTCAAGGCTGAGCACCGTTTCTGACAGGAGTGTCATGGACCTCATGTTATCCGACATCAGACGGGTGTTCCTGTCTATTCTTTCAAGAGCCCCGTCGTACTTTTCCTTGGTCTTCTTGTTGGAGCGCTCCCACTCTGTAAAGGCCTCCTCCTTCTCTTTCTCACGGCCGATTATGTCGAGGTTCTCGAAAGACTGCTTCATGCCCTTCCACTTCTTCCAGCCGTTGGAAACGCCGGCATACTTGCTGGTATACTGCAGGTTGACGAGAGGGTCGTTGCGCATCGCCTCTTTCATCAGCGCGAGACGCACGTCGCGGGCCTCGATACGTATATCGTTGTTATCCAGCATCTCCTGCAGCTGAACCGCAGTCTGGTAGCGCTGGGTACGTCCGGGATAACCGATAATCATCCCGTAACTTCCCTCCTTGTAGCCCTTTGCAGAGACTTTCAGATACTGCTTGGGGGTATAAGGGACATTCTCGGAAGAATAATCGGCAGGAGCGTTGTTCCTGTCTGCATAGACTCTGAACATCGAGAAATCGCAGGTATGGCGGGGCCACATCCAGTTGTCGGTCTCGCCCCCGAACTTTCCGATGCTTGCAGGAGGCGCGCCGACGAAACGCACATCGCGGTAGGTCTTGGTGATGATAAGGTACTGAACGTTGCCGTTGTAGAAATCCACGATGGCCGCGTCGCAGTCCGGGTTCTCCTTCCTGGCCTTTTCCTCCAGTTCCGCTTTCTTTTCGTTTATCGCTTTCTCCGACGCCTTGGAGGGGTTGTCCTTGCGGGCCTTTCTGTAAGCCTTGTCCCCCACCTTGCGGAGCATGTCGCTGACGTCCGTCATGCTTTCGAGGAAAGTCACCGTGAGCCCGGGGCAGGGGATTTCCTCAAACTTGTTCATAGCCCAGAAGCCCTCCGCGAGATAGTTGTGCTCCGGAGTGGAAAGTTTCTGGATATTGGAATAGCCGCAGTGGTGGTTGGTCAGAAGAAGACCTTCCGAGGACACGATTTCTCCAGTGCAGCCGTTTCCGAAATGAACCACGGCGTCCGTAAGAGACGGTTTGCCTGCGTTATAAATTGCGTTGGCTGAAACTTTGCACCCGAGGGAGCTCATGCTGCGGCCGTTGCTGCGCTGCAAGGTCGGGAGCATCCACATCCCCTCGTCAGCAAAGGCTGTCAGACCGAAGCCGAGTGCAATTACAAAAGCGATAACGTTTTTCTTCATTTTTATATTTTCCTGAGTTTGATATTCTTGAAAGCCACTTCATCCTTGTGGTTCTGCAAAAGTATGTGCCCCATGCGGAAAGTACCGAAACCTTTCTGTTTCGCGAATTTGCTGCAGTTTACGAGAGCGTCGAACATCTGGTTGTTCCGGTAGTAGTCGACTACGAGCTCACCGTTCAGCCAGTGCTCCACGTGGTTTCCGTTCACGACGATCTTGACGTCGTTCCAGCCTCCCACGCTGAAGTTCACCTTGCTCTGGTCGGCGGGGATCAGGTCGTACAGGGATGCGAATTTGCGGTTCCCGCCAACGCCCGCCTCCGCATCAGGATGATGCTTGTCGTCCAGAATCTGGTACTCGCAGCCGATGTTGCTGTTATACTGGATGAAGTATTTGATTCCGCTGTTGGCGCATTCGGTAATCTTCACCTGCAGCGTAAGGATGAAACTGTCGTACCAGTCGGAGGTGCGGATGTCGACGATAGTCTTCCTGTCGCCCTCGAACTTGCGGGTGCGGAGTTCTCCGTCCTCGATATACCATCCGTCCTCGATTTTCCTGCCGTTGAGCGCAGGCGCCCAGCCCTCGAAAGTCTCGCCGTCCCAGAGCAGTTCCCAGCCGGCGGCCTTTTCTTCCCTGGTCAGCTTGTTGTCGTTGCCTGCAAAGGCAAGGCTGCCCGCCATAAGCAAGGCAGCCGTGATGCATAGAACTTTCTTCATATTACAGTTTGTAATACTCTTCCCATCCCTTTCTCGGCGGCATGCCTGCGAGCAGTGCGCTTGCGAAAGGATCTCCGATGACCTCCTTGGTCGTACGGTCGAACTTGAAGCCGTGTCCGAGGTGCTGTGCCACTACGCCGAGGTTGAACACCTGGCTGAGCACGCCGGTCTTCTCGAACGGGGAACGGGCCTTTTCCTTGCCCTGGACGGCGAGGAGGAAGTTTGCGTAGTGGTTCGAGGTCGTCTCGGGAACTTCGGGGAGCCTGCCCTCGGCAGCGAGCTGCTTCTCGAGCTCTTCGGGGATGATATTCAGGGTCGAGGCATGAGAACCGCCCTGGAAGATGTATGTGTTCGTGTAGATTTCCTTGCCCGGGGTGAGTTTAGAGGGTTTCAGTTTGCCGCCGTTGACCGTAGGGATGTCGGCCGCGACGCCCTTGAACTTGTAGCCAGCAGGAACTTCGGGGATATTGTCCACGCCGTCGTACCAGGTGATGTCGCAGGCGGGCATGTCGCCGCGGCGGGGGAAACGGAACCTGATGGTCGAAGACATCGGGAAGAAATAGTCGTTGTGCCCGGTAGCCTTCAGAATTTCGACTTCGTAAGGCAGGCCGAGGTCGAGGAATTCGTGGCAGGTGTCGAGAATGTGAGCACCCCAGTCGCCGAGGGCGCCCATGCCGAAGTCATACCAGCAGCGCCAGTTTCCGTAGTGGAACTTGTCGGAGTAGTCGTGCCAGAGCGAAGACATCAGCCAGACGTTCCAGTCGAGGGTTTCGGGGGTCGGCTGGGCGTCGGGGAATTTCGTGATGTTGGGATCATATTTATGCCAGCGGCGGTCGTTGTTCATATGGGCGGTAACGGCATAGACGTCTTTGATAATGCCGGCGTCCTGCCAGGCCTTGAACTGGAAGTAGTTGGCCTCGGAATGGCCCTGGTTGCCCATCTGGGTCACGACTTCGGGGTGCTGCTTCGCCGCCTGGATAAGAAGTTCATTCTGCAGGAAAGTCTGTCCGAGAGGTTTCTCCGAATATACGCTGATGCCCTCCTTGATCGCACGCATGCAGATCGGGAAGTGCGCGAAATCCGGCGTGGAGCATACCACTGCCTCGATCTGGCCGGCCATCTCGTCGAACATCTTGCGGAAGTCCTTGTACTGCTTCGCCTTAGGGAACATCGAAATCACTTTCTGCGTGGATTTCGAACCCATGTCGACGTCGCACAGCGCAACGACGTTCATCAGGCCTGTCTTGTCGAAGGAGACTGCGTTCTGCGCTCCTCTGTTGCCGATTCCGACAAGGGCGACATTCACCTTGGAGTTGGAGCCCTTGATACGGCTCAGGCTCTCCGCTGTGGTTGCGAAAGCCTCAGGACCCTCCATGCTGCTGATTGCAAGGCCGGCCGCGGTTGCGCCTGCCGCCTTGATGAAACTTCTTCTTGAAACCATTGGAATTAATTTTTGCATTATCCTCCAAAAATAAGCATTATTTTCCGTCTTACAAAGGACGCAGCACAGGGAGAAAAGCAGATAATGCCGTATATTTGTTTATTAATGAAAAAGATAATCATCGCTGAAGATTCGTTCAAGGGCTGCCTGGGTTCAAGCCAGGTGGCCGAAGCCGTTGCATCCGGCGTCCGCGAGGTGCTTCCGGATGCGGAAATCATACAGGTTCCGGTAGCCGACGGAGGAGAAGGTACCGTTGACGCGATAGTCAGCGCCGGGAAGATGGGTTTTTCAGGCAGCGCAGGAGCCGGAATCGTCCGCACTACGGTATCAGACCCTTTAGGGCGCCCCGTCATCGCAAGTTACGGAATAAGCGGCGAGTCGGCCGTAATCGAAGTTGCCGCCGCCTGCGGGCTTGCCCTGCTCGGGCCGGAAGAACGCAACCCGCTGCTGACCACGACCCGGGGCGTAGGAGAACTGCTGCTGGACGCGATAGGGCGTGGGTGCAGGAAGTTCCTCGTGGGCCTCGGAGGCAGCGCCACCAATGACGGCGGACGCGGCATGGTCGAAGTGCCGGGGCTGCTCGAAGCCGCGGAAGGGCTGGAGTTCACCGCCGCCTGCGACGTGGACACGCCGTTTGTAGGACCGGAAGGCGCAAGCCGCGTATTCGGACCGCAGAAAGGAGCCTCGCCGGAAGATGTCGAACTGCTCGAACGTCGGATGCAGGCTTACGCCCTGAAAATCCTGGAAGATACCGGGACCGATGTGCGCGATATGCCGGGAGCGGGCGCTGCCGGAGGACTCGGAGGAGCGTTCAAAGCCTATTTCAACGCTTCGCTGCGCCGGGGTGTGGATATGGTCCTGGACTTCATCGGCTTCGACGACATTCTGGACGGCGCCGACCTTGTGTTCACGGGTGAAGGCAGGTCCGACTTCCAGACGCCGAAAGGCAAGACCCCTGCCGGAGGACTGGTCGGAATCATCACGACGAAGGCTTGGAAGAAGACCGGGGAATGCCTGCAGTACGGACTCGGGAAAATGTCCGGAATCGCAATTCTGCTTGTCGGGACAGGCACCATTGCGGGAATAATCAAGGCTTCCGCAATCAAGGATGTACTGATAAACCTGCTGAGCGGCTGGGAGAGCGGTGCGGTGATAATGGCACCCCTGTCAGGAACCCTTATGTGCGCGGCCTCCGCATCGACTACGGCAGGAGCGACTATCGCCTCGTCCTCATTCGCCCAGACCATCCTCGCGGCGGGAGTGAGCGCGGTGTGGGCCGCAGCCATGACCAATGCGGGAGCTACCGTCCTCGATCATCTGCCGCACGGAAGTTTCTTCCACGCGACCGGGGGCAGCGTGGGTATGGAAATAAAAGACCGGCTCAAACTGATTCCTTACGAAACGTTGACCAGTCTTACTCTGACTGTATGTTCTGTCGGTATGTGCCTTCTGATGGGATAGGCTCAGACTTTCAGGAAAATCTTCTTCCTGTACATCAGGTACAGTATCAGCCACCCGAGAAGAATGTACCCGCACCAGAAAAGAACCTTCCCTGGTGCTTCGGGCAGCTTTGAAATGACTCCGCCGAGGAAGAAATTCACGGTGTAGTCGAAGTTCACCACCCTCTGCAGCAGGTAAATGGCAATCGAGTTCATCCCCACGACTTTCAGCGGGAAAGCCCATTTCCTGTGCCCGCGGACATCAATTATCCAGTAGAACAGCGCGAACAGGGCGACGCTGTATGCGCCGACGACCAGAACGAAACTGCTGCTCCATAGAGCCTTGTTCACGGGAATCCAGATCGAAACCAGCAGGCCGACGGCGAGCATCACAGCAGCAGCGGCAAACATAAACAGGACCTTTTTGTTCCCGCTGTGCTTCGATTCCCGGATGTATTCGCCGGTGAAATTGCCGAGCATCGCAGTCACGACCGCCCCGAGAGTGCTCAGCAGGCCTTCGGGGTCATAGACTCCGGGCTTGTAGATGTGGTTTCCGAACAACTGCCGGTCGATGTATGCCGCAAGATTTCCCTCAAAGGAAAATGAGCCTGCAGCCGCCGGAGCGTCAGGAGCGGGGATGAAACTTATTGCACCATATACTACAAGTATGGCAGCGGCGATTATCACTCTGGTCTTCGTCTTGAAATTGACGAAAAGGATTGATGCCACCAGGCCGGCTACAGCTATTCTTTCAAGTACACTGAATATGCGGAAACCCGGCTTAAGTCTCAAGACACCGTTAAAGACAAGGCCCAATAATATCAGGACTATAGCCCTTACGAACATTTTCTTATAAATCGCGGCCCTGGAGAGCCCCTTCTCCTGACTCTTGGCGTAGGAATAAGGGAAAGACATTCCTGCGAGGAAGATGAACAGAGGGAAAATCGAATCGTGATGCCTGAATCCGTCCCAGGCGGCGTGGTGCATCTGAGTCGCCAGCCAGCAGTCAGCCCCTCCCGGGAACAGGTTGCAGATTGCGGCAATTAGGCTTGCCAGGCCGGCGATAAAGAGCATGTCGAATCCTCGAAGGGCATCCAGCGACTCCAGGCGGGCGGATTTGTTGTTAGCCATAAAAGAAAAATTAAATCAATACTCTGCAAATATCAGCATTCTGATTCAATTTTCACTACTAAGTTCACATACGCCGGCTCACTTTAGGCTGCAGGCCCGCCTGCAGGCATTCAAAGAGTAGTATGCTTCTCCAGCAGGGCGATTATGCTTTTCTGGGAATCTATGAGGGCGGATTTGTCCGCCAGCGAACGGCCGAGTTCGGCTATCTTTTCGTCCTTGGCGGCCAGCCTCGCCTCGTAATCCTCCCTGAGGGTGCGCAGCTTTTCATCGGCATTGTCCGATGCGCACAGGACAGCCTCCCCGTCAGGAACGGAAAGGTCTTCCGTCAGAAGCACTTCAGGCGAAATCGAAGCAAGCTCGGCTATTTTGAACACTCCGGAATGGATAAGCGTAGTTTCTCCCGACTCCAATTTTCGGTACGAAGTCCTCGACATTCCCAGATTCACGCCCATCTGTTCCTGGGATAAGCCGAGACGATTCCTCACAATACGGATATTTTTCTTCACGGAAGCGTTGCTTGCCATAACATCAAGATTAATGACGCTCAAAAATAAATTAAACGGGTGTGACTAACGGGCAACTGAAAGTTTGCAAAGACAACCTTAGGTTGTCATTTGCTATAAAATTCTTCAATATTTCTTTAGACCACGGCCCCTGAAGCTGCCAGATGTTGCAAATTCAGTATCAGAGTGGCAACTTTGCCGCAACAAAAACGGAAACGATATGTGCCATCTTGAGAAAAGTTATGAAAGATTCCGGCATGCGGTGGATGTCGGACGGGTGTATGAAAATCCATACCTGAGGTTCAGCACCGTATGCCGCTTCCTGCGGGTGAGTCCGCGCGACCTTGACGAGCTGCTTATCAGGGAACTGGGGATGTCCGGAGAAGAAATACTGCAGTCGAGGAGAAACAGCATTGGGATTAACTGATTTTTTTCATAGATTTGCGAAATACACTATGACAAATCATAATCAGTAACACTCAAATAACAATGAAAGATTATTCTACCAAAGAAATCCGCAACGTGGTACTTCTCGGCGCAACAAAGTCCGGAAAGACCACGTTATCTGAAGCTATGCTCTTCGAGGGCAAGGTCATTGACCGCAGAGGCACCGTCGAAGACAAGAACACCGTTTCAGACTACAACGAACTCGAAAAAGTAAACCAGCGTTCAATATACGCTACCCCTCTGTACGCCGAGTACAGCGGAGTAAAATTCAACTTCATCGACGCTCCCGGTTCCGACGACTTCATCGGAGGAGCATACGCAGGATTCAAGGTCTGCGAGAGCGGCGTACTCGTAATCAACGCCCAGCAGGGTGTCGAAGTCGGCACTGAAGGCGCACTGCGCCGCGTCGCACAGAAACATCTCCCCCTTGTCATAGCCGTCAACCAGCTCGACGCTGAAAAGGCCGACTGGGAGAACACTCAGGCTTCTCTCAAGGAGGCTCTCGGCAATAAGATCATCAACATCCAGTTCCCTGTCAATCCCGGCCCGTCCTTCGACGGATTCATCGATATCCTGAAGATGAAGTACTACCACTTCAAGGACGCCAACGGGACCCGCGAAGAACTCGAAATCCCCGCTGAATTCGCAGACCAGGCGGAAGAGGCACGTCAGGAACTTATCGAAAAGGCCGCCGAATTCGACGACGCCCTTATGGAGAAGTTCTTCGACCAGGGGACTCTTTCCGAAGAAGACATCAAGAAAGGCTTCGAGGCGGGTATTCTCGCCGGAGAAGTATATCCCATATTCTGCACCAGCGGCAAGAAGGACATCGGCGTGAAACGTCTGCTGGACTTCATCATCGACACCACTCCGGCGCCCAAGTGCAACGCTGACGGCCCTGCTTCTCTGTTCATCTACAAGAACAACGTGGAACAGCACCTCGGAGAGGTCTCCTACTTCAAGGTGATGAGCGGCACAGTTACTTCCGGTATGGACCTCGAAGACAGCGCCACCGGCAACAAGGAGCGCTTCTCCGCCATCTACGCAGTGGCAGGTCAGAAGAAAGAAGCCGTCAATGCGATCCACGCAGGCGATTTCGGCTGCGTTGTGAAGCTCAAGAACGGCAAGTCCGGAATCACGCTCTGCGCTCCCGGTTCGAACATCAGCTACAGCAAGGTTGAATATCCCGCACCGAAGTACCGCTGCGCCATCAAGGCGAAAGTCCAGCAGGACGAGCAGAAACTCGGCGACGCCCTCAAGAAGATCGCGGGAGAAGACCCCACCGTCATCGTGGAATACTCCAAGGAACTGCGCCAGACCATCCTGAGCGGCAACGGAGAGCAGCATATCAACATCGTGAAGTGGATTCTCAACAACGACTACAAACTCGATGTCGAACTCTTCGCCCCGAAGGTCCCCTACCGCGAGACTATCACGAAGGTCGCCTGCGCACAGTACAGGCACAAGAAGCAGTCCGGCGGTGCAGGTCAGTTCGGTGAGGTCCACCTCCTCGTATGTCCTGCGGAAGGCGAGCTGAACACCAAGTTCACCATCAACGGCAAGGAGACCCAGCTGAACGTCAAGACCCAGGATATCACCGAACTCGAGTGGGGCGGCAAGCTTGAATTCTACAACTGCGTCGTCGGCGGCGCCATCGATCTCGGATTCATGCCCGCTATCCTCAAGGGTATCAAGGAAAGAATGGTTGAAGGCCCTCTCACCGGTTCATACGCCCGCGACATCCGCGTCTTTGTCTATGACGGTAAGATGCACCCCGTGGACTCCAAGGAAATCGCGTTCATCATCGCAGGCCGCAACGCCTTCAAGGAGGCGTTCCGCAACGCAGGTCCGAAGATCCTCGAGCCTATCTACAATGTCGAGGTAATGACCCCTTCAGAGTATCAGGGTGCGGTTATGAGCGATCTGCAGAACCGCCGCGGCATACTCGGCGACATGGGCGCCGACAAGGGATTCGCCATCCTGAAGGCCCGCGTTCCTCTCGCAGAACTCTACCGCTACTCCACCGCACTGAGTTCCCTCACAGCAGGTTCGGCTACGTTCACAATGGAGTTTGCAGACTACCAGCCTGTACCGGGCGATGTCCAGACCAAGCTCCTTGCCGACTACGCAGCGGCGGAGCAGGAGGAAGACTAAAACTCCGAAAGGAGAAATCCATACAACGAAAAAGCGGCCGGAATTTCCGGTCGCTTTTTCGTTGTCTTCCAGGCTGTAAAATTAGTCAGCCCGAGAACATTCAGCGCAGAGCCCTGACGATGCCCGCGCAAAGGCCTCCTGTCGTAAATTACTTCTTGATGAACGCAGCGGCGCCGCAGGAGAGGACGAGTAGGAGCAGCAGGATGGACGAGGCGCGCGAAATCCTTTCTCCCGTAACGTAGGACTGCGGCTCGAAGCGCATCGTCAACTTATGTTCCCCGGCAGGCAGCTGCACCGAGCGCAGAACCTCGTCAGAAAGGCTGATCTCCAGCTGAGTACCGTCTTCAAGCAGCGCTTTCCATCCGGCAGGATAATAAACCTCGCTGAACACCGCTCTGCCTCCGTTCAAAGAATTGTAAGAATAAGTCAACTCATCAGGGCTGTACGAATCCAGAATGATATAATCCCCCTCCGCAGGCTCCGTGAACCAGGCATTCCCCTTCGTCCTCGGGTTGACCAAAGGAGAATTCTCCCCGCCCACGATGATATAACGGCAGTTCAAAGTGGACAGGCACGGCAGCTCCGGCAGGGACTCCTGCGCTTCTGCTACCGTAGAAACATTCTGCAGCACCTTATAGACCGAATTTATTTCCGAAGTAAGATGCTTTTCAATATAATCCTGATATATACGCAGCTTCGCGGGAGAGTAACCTCCGATATTCTTGTGCCAGTACGAAGGATGCGAGTCGTTGAATACGTTTACGGTCAGGTCCAGGACGCGGTAGGACGGATCCTTGTCTTCGAGTATCATCTTGTCGACCGGACGCTGGTTGAACTGGCTGTTGAAGGTGCGAGGAGAAACGAAATCATCCGAATTCAGGTAGCGTTTTCCGGCGGAGAAACCGTCGAACAGCACCAACAGCGACAGCACCAAGGCAAAAGTCACCCTTCTTGCACGCGCCGTGTCCGGCTGGGTTTTGAAAGTCTCCTGCGCTGACTTGGGAACGCTCAAACCCGCGAACAGACACCCGGCCGCCACAACGATCAGCAGCACCGAACGCAGCGTGTCTTTCCAGAGCAGCGCCCGCCTGTCCGAGGCCAAGGCATCCACCAGAACATCCGGCTGCCCTCCGTCAACAGCGCCCGAGAACGAGCCCGTAAGGCTCTGGACCAGCGCAAGCAGCAGGCACAGTCCGGCAGCGATTCCTCCGGCGAGCAGCACCTTGCGCTTCTCCACCGAGCCGCCGTCGCGGACCAACTTGTCCAGAGCGACGAAACCGAGCACCGGCACCGTGAACTGCAGAATCACCAGCGCCATGGAAACCGTCCTCCACTTGGAGTACATCGGCACATATTCATAGAAAAAGCGCGTGAAGCCCATCAGATTGGAGCCGAGCGCAAGCAGTATAGCAAGCAGCGAAACCCCAACTATCCACCATTTGTCCCTGCCTTTGCAGAGGAACAGACCGAGCAGGAAGAGGAAGAAACAGACCGCACCCAAATACATAGGACCGGCGGTGAAAGGCTGGGGGCCCCAGTAGAGGGGAAGGTTTTTGCAGACCTCGTTCAGGTTCGGCTGACCCGCACGTTTCAACAGTTTGTAGGTCTCGGAATTTTTCGGATTGACCGCACCTGCGGAAGACCCGCCGTTGTAGTCGGGGATCACTAAGTTCGGCAGTTCCTCCCAGGAATAGGACCAGGCCGTGGCGTAATCCAGCCCCACGCCCTTGTCCGCCTTTTCGGCAGAGCCCCCGCGGATGGAATACTTGCTGTACTCCCACAAAGGCAGCATCTTGTTCGCATTCGTCGCAATACCGGCGCAACCGAGCACAAGCAGCAGCGCGGAAGCCGTGAAGAATCGGCCTATACGCTTCCTGCGCTCGGCGGATACAAGGTTATACACCAGTTCCGAAACCGCGTAAAACAGTATCATTACGGCGAGATACCAGGAAATCTGAGGATGGTTCGCCTTTATCTGGAAACTCAGCGCCAGTGCGAAAAGACACGCCCCGACAACAGCTTTCAGCAGCCATTTCTCCCCTTTCAGCGCCCTGCGGTAGGTATAGACGACCGCAGCAAGCACCCAGGGAAGGAATGCAAGCGCCAGCATCTTCGTGTTGTGTCCCACCTGAATTATCTGGAAATTGAAAGAGCAGAAAGTCACCGCTACAGCGCCTCCCGCCGCGATGAGAGGGTTGATTCCGAAAGCGAGCATCAGCAGGAAAGCCCCGAGCAGCGAGATGAAAAGGTAGGTCGCAGGGCGTTTCCCGGTCTGCAGCAGGTCGAAAACCGGTTTTGTCCAGTCCCCTTTCGTCTTGTACAGGATGGAAATCGTCGGCATGCCGGAAAACATCGACCCCGTCCAGCGGGCAGGCTCATCCGGGTGCTCACCGTTATGGAGCGAGGTTTCGCGGGACATTCCAATATGCCCCGATATATCGCTCTGATTCAACACCTTCCCCGAAAGTACATCGGGGACGAAAGCATACGAGAGAGCGATGAATGAAACTACAATCAGGATATAGGTGACAATCTTTTTCTTCATACCAAGGAATCAAGTAATTGGGCAAGACGCCCCGAAAGCGCCCTGCGGGAATATTGTTCAATATCAGTGTTTTCAATCAGGTAACTGCCCTCGCAGAAAGCTTTCCACGATGCCATGAGTTCAGACCTCATGCCCTCCTCGTCATCCCAGGCGAGCATTTTTCCCGAACCGGTCTGCGAAAGTATCTGCGCGGCCGAGCCGTACGCATCGCCTATACCGAGAATGCGGCGTCTTGCAGCAAGGTATTCGAAAGTCTTCCCGGGAACTATCTTTCCGCCCTCAACCCCTTCGCGCAGGGGAAGCAGCAGCAGATCAGCCGAGCGCTGCTCGAGGACAGTCTCGTCATGAGAAACATAACCCCGAAGGACCGTATTCTGCATCACTTTCGCAGCTTCCAGCGACTCCGCAACGCCAGCGACGAGCTTTCCACAGAGACGTATCTGGAGTTTTTTACGCACTTCCGGAAT
>Ga0129311_1001830_pt1 | contig 14184 bp, 15 predicted proteins | sample Go1ome_FD_94435 | JGI IMG/M metagenome (GOLD analysis project Ga0129311, IMG submission 94435) | Western lowland gorrila individual fecal microbial communities from Wisconsin, USA - Go1022B metagenome | ecosystem: Host-associated > Mammals > Digestive system > Large intestine > Fecal | place... | reverse complement strand
AGAAGAGGCAAAGAAGGAATAGGAAAAGAAGTTAAAAAAGGGTGAAGAAATGTTAAAGAAAAAACAGGCAATAGTAATATATATCCTTATGCTTGTACTGATAGCAGCGTATGCATTTTATGTTTACAGAGACAAGAAAGGAGAAACTAATGGGGAACTCAAGGGGGATTATATATCATGTGTATCATTGAAGGAAAATGAGACGGTGGATGTAGAATTACCGCAGGTTGTACACGCTTCAATGAGTGCGACGAAATGTGCACATTATCTTATGGTTGAAGGACGCTGCGAAGAAGCATGGGTAAATGGTAAAGGAAATTGTGTAACAAGGTTGAATCAGTCGCAGGTACAGAATGAATATAATCGTGTAGTTAAAGCAATTAATTCTAAGAAACTGGCGCATGATGAGGAGGGACTGATTACTTTTGATATATCCCATGATTGTAGAAATATAACATATTACATAAATGATAATACAGAGTATATAGATTTTTGGGGAGCAACTCTGACATTACCAGTAGAGTGTATGGAGATGCAGCTATATGCCGGAATACCATTAGATGATGTAGAAGTTAATATAAAGATAATATATCCACCTACAGGAAAAACGGTAGTGGAGTGGAAATATGGAGAAAGAGTTGGAGATAATGCGATTGACGAAGAAAAGTGGAACGCGTTGGTAGAAGAGGCAAAGAAGGAATAATTATATGAAAGATAAAATTACATACATTAGAAAATATGAATTAAATGGCGATGTAAATGTTGCAATACCTGATGATTATACAATTTTTCATAATGAAAACAATAATATCCCATATAAGTTCCCTGATAATATAAATTATTGGATTAATCCTGAGGGCGACATTTTTTATATGAGTAAAATAGATAAGTTAGAGGGAAAGCTTGAGGATGAGCTTAGGAAGATAAGGATGGCATATGTTGGAATGGGTGGAACGTGTCAGGGTATAGGATTATATAATAGAATGGTTGGCAATACCAGACAGCTTATGTCAGAAAATGAAATAACACTTTTTGATAATCGTTTCTTTATGATTTCCATTTTAATAGAAAAAAATGCTGCCTGTTATGTTATGACCCAGATGTGTAAATACGAGCGTAGGGAATTAGTAAGAGCAAGAATAAAATATATGATTGATACAATTAAAATTATATAGTGCACATAGCACAAGTATAATGACTTATGTTGTAAAAATTATACAAAACAAATTGTTGAATTTGCACAAACATTAGAATAAATACGATATTTTGTTTACATAGTGAAAAAATAGTGGTATAAATAAGACATATTAAAGTACAAGGAGGATAAAAACTATGGCATTAGATGTGCGGTATGGCGAGATACGTTCAAATGTTATTGCTAAGCTTATGTCGGATAAGGAAGATATGGTTGATTTGCTCGGAATGTTAGATGATACAGTCAATTCACTTCCTACATATATGGAAGGAGATACTCTTATAGCATATATTGATGAGTTCAATACAATAGTAAAAGAAGTATATTCCAAGCTTAATGATAATCTTGGAGCATATGCAGATCAGCTTGAGAGTGTATGTAAGGAATTTGAGAGTCTGGATGCGGATATGAATACTCAGCTTAGCTAGAATGGGGGAGGAAAATAGAATGAGTGATAGATTAAGAGTCGACTATGTTGCAATTGAACAGATAGTAAACGATATGAAGAAATATGAGGAAGAAATAGGTTCAAGATATACGGATATGACAGCTATAGTAGAGTCTCTTGTTAATGATGGATATATGGAGGCTGAGTCAGCAGATGCATATATTACAGAGTTCAAGGAAATGTTAGGCCCGGATTTAAAGAAATTACTTGATATAGTTCATAAATTCTATACACAGTTATCACAGATATGTCAGAATTTTGCTGACCATGATTCTAAGATAGCTGACATGCTTTTCTTTTAAATTATAATGTGTAGGGGGATAGCCTCTTGTTTAGAGATTTTCAAGAGGTTATGCTCTTTTTCTTTTATTCATAGTAAATTATTTAAAATAGATAGGGTACAGGAACATGAAGATAAAAAAAATAATAGTTGCAGTTTGTATTTTGCTGGCATGTATTAATAATATTAATGCTCATGCTGAGGGGGCAACACCTACTGATAGTATTGCCACAGATGGTGACGCTCAAAATGGAATCAATCAATATGATGAGAAAAAGGGTATTGTAAATGTACAGTTAATATATACAAGTGAGGCGGAAGAGAAATGTGTCATCAAATCTGGATATGCATTTCTGATAGGTGATGGAAATAACGTTTATGCTATATCTGAGACTGATAAGGTCACTTTAAGTAACGAGGAAAAAAACAGCATTGCTGCTCAATATGGCGTTGAGACTGATAAGGTAGATGCCACCATAGAAATATTACTTAAGGATGATATAACAGTTGAGATGTCAGTGGTAAATAGCAGTGAAAATATGAATTTTGCCATACTGCAATCCACATCTGGACTTGGTGATTGTACAACTCTTGGATTATGTGATGATATTAGTACGATTCCAGCTGGAACAGTCGTACATACATATGATAACAATATGCAATGGGTTGACTGCACTATTGATGATTGGTCAGAGATAGATGATTCGCATTATTACAGATATACAGCCAGCAAGGATATAAGCAATGGAATACCATTGTTTGATGATGACGGAGAGGTTGTTGGTATAGCTAGTGGTGCTAATAAGTCTGATGGACAGCGTTACGCTTTGCAGATAGATGAAGTTATAGATGTACTTGATATGCTCGGGGTGGCGTATAGTCCTGAAATAGTTGTAGATACATCTGGATTAGAAGAAATAATGCAGGAATTTTCTTCATTAAATGAGAACAAATATACACCTGAGTCATGGAAAGAGTGTAGATGGTTATATAATCAGGCAGTTGATATTATGGACATGATAGAACAGGGAGACATAAATGTATACACGCAAAATGAAGTGAATAATTTGCAAATAGCCTTTAGGGATAAAATCGATAGCTTACAAAAGGCTGGTATATCTAAGAAAACAATAATAATTATAGGAATAATTATTGCAAGTGTTTTGCTTGTTGCAATTATAGCGTTGATAATTGCTTTAATAGTTTTGAATATAAAACATAAAAAACGTTTGAACGAGGAAGCTAATAAAACCACCACAGCAAAGGATGCGTTGAAATTAAGTGGAAGAATTACCCCAGGGACAGTTTTTAATGATGATAATATGCCGATGAACAGAAGTCTGATTGAAACGGGAGAGGTGACGCTGCCAGATATAGATTATAGTGAAACATCAGTATTAAGTAAAGAAATGGAAAGTAATATGGATAAATCTGTTAATACATATCCGAAGCTTGTGAGATGTAAGACAGGAGAAACAGTGACTATTAATCAGGACAGCTTTATAATTGGGGCTTCAGATGAACAGTCAGATTATTGCATCAAGTATAACAGTAATATAAGCAGAAGACACGTCTGTATTATGAGGCTTGAGGATGGCTATTATATACAGGATTTAGATACAACTAATGGTACGAGTGTAAATGATATGAGGGTTGTTCCAGGAAGATATGTAAAGCTTGATAATGGTTGCATAATAAGAATGGCAGAGGAAGAGTTTGAATATAGTGAAACATAAATAATGGTGATGATATGAAGATAAATACTTATGAGGAGCATATTTCATATACCTTCGAGGAAGCTGACCATATATGGCAGCTTGCTATGAAACAGGTAAATAATATGGAAATAAAAGGTGCATTAAAATACATAGAAGTTATACATAATGGTGCTGACAAATTATTGTACGGAAGAGAAGGCTTAAGGTTAATGTCAGAGGTTGTTCATACCATTAATAATGCTGAATTAATATATTTAATGAAAAAATTATTAGATGATATCAGAAACATTGGCGAAAATGATTATCTTAATATGACTGCTATAGATGTTAATTTTGGAAGGTTATATTATGACAGTCATTTAAATACAATTATGTTTGCACTATTACCTATTAATTATGAGTGTGATTATCATGATAATACGACATGGAGCACACAGCTTAGAAATACGCTTCTGACATTGCTGTCATACATATTTGGTGAAACAGACCCAAGATATAGCGATATGTATTATGCAGTAAATGATTATTCTAAGACTGATGCTGAGATAATGCAGTTAGTATATGAATACGACTATGGTATACATCAAATAGATTATCAGGAGAGTAATACTGGTGGTGAAGGCACTACTATTGGAACACTGATTTTAGAACATAATAGTGACAAGGGAAATCTTATTTTCAATATTAATAAGGATAAATATACATTAGGGAAATCTGAAAATGGTGTTGATGGTGTAATACATATTTCAGGTATGATTAGCCGTGTTCATTGCACAATTTATAAAATGTCAGATAAATATCTTATACAGGATATGAACAGTACAAATGGAACAAAAATCAATGGCTACACACTTAATCCTGAGCAGTATTACTATTTAAATGATGGCGATGTTCTGTCTATGTCTGACGTGGATTTTAATGTAATTATGGGATAATCAGGGGAGTATTATGGCTAAGAAAAAAATACTTTTTGTAAGTTTTGATGAAGAATACATTACAACAATTGAATATAAATTTTCATCATTGATAAATGAACAGGCAACAATTGAATTTATATCTGATGAAAAATTTCTGAGTGGCTGCGAGGATAAGCTTTTTCGCATGGATATAGTGATACTGCCTGTATCTTTGAGGCATAAATATAGTGATTTGGAGGGTAAAGCAGCAGTATATTACCTGACAGATATTAAGGATGCGGGCAGTAATCCTCAGTACATTTATAAATATGACAGTATTAAATTTATAGCTGAAAAGATAGATACACGACTTATTAACAGTACAACAGACAAAAAGAAGGGGACAAAGGTTATAGGTGCATTTTCTCCTGCTGGAGGTACAGGTAAGACATTGCTATCAATGCTTCTTGCATACAAACTTCAGAATAAAGGCAACAGAGTACTGTATGTAAGTACTGTTTCCCATCAGGACTTTTCATATTATATCGAGGGCAGAGAATATCTCAGTACAGAGTTTTGTTATCAATGTACTATAAATATAAGAAATGCATTAAAGATAATAAATAAGGAAATACGAAAAGGAGATTTTGATTATCTTCCTCCGTTTAAAAATCTGCCGGTTTCCTACAAGATTAATTTTGGCATATATATGCAGATTGTTGAATATATAAAAAAACAAAATATATATGATTATATTGTGGTTGAATTGTCGTCTGAGTTACAACAGGACAAGCTGGTGTTTCTAAAACAATGTGATATAAAGCTTTTGATTTCAACACAGGATAGAATTTCAGTTAGGAGGCTTGAGACATTTATATCTGGTATTCCTGATACGGGAGATAACCCGATATTAGTGTGTAACAGGTATGACAGGCGTAAGACAGATTACCTATCTATAAGTCCGGTTATTGAGAGCTGTGAGTTAAGTCAGTATATAGATGAGATGTATGACGAGTTGGATTGGAGTACAGCTAAAAGTGTGATAGATATGGAAAAAACTTATTTGTGTATCATATAAGTGGAGAGGTGTTTTATGGAAAATACGGTTATTATGATTTTTGAGGATTTAAGTAAAAACAGGTCATTAGATATTGAGGCTCCATTAAATATTTCCGCAAACGAGCTTATATATGGACTTAACAAAGGGCTGCATCTGGGAATTGACATAAATAATGTCAGGGAATGTTATCTATGTACAAGAGAACCTCGAATTCTTCTGAGGGGCGACAAAACATTAGAGGAACTAGGTGTTCGTAACGGAACAATTATAACATACAGGGGATAGGTTAATTAGGAGAGGTATATGAAATACAAGCTTGTTATATATGGAAATAATATGTATAAGGATGTCATCATTGATGATTCATTTTCGGGAAGTCTTACTATTGGTACAGATAAGGCATGTCAGATAGCGTTTAGGAGAGAACGTTTTAAGGACAGTTTTATTTTTAGAATAGATAAACAGGCAGGTGATAATTATATTATCAGTTGCAGTGATACCATTTACCTTAAGGCGGACTCTGAATTTAAAGAATATATAAGACAGCTTGAGCTTGGAGACCATATTGCATTATGTTATGATTGTAATGATATGGAATTTTTCTATGTAGATTTTCTGGCTTTCTATGATCAGGTGGGAACAGATTATGATGTTGCAGTAGATGTGGCAGCATGTAATGAATTCTCAGTTGGTGGGCGCGTTGACTGTATTGTTCGTGTTGATGATCCGTATATGAGTAATGATTCCATTAAAATACGAAGAGCCTATGATTGTTATGAGATTGACTGGCATGAGGCACATATTGGGGTTGAATTAAATGGATTTGCTCTGCATGAGGATATAGGTGTTATATATGATGGAGAATTTTTCTCTATAAAGGGACATTCTTTCTGTATAGATAAGGGAATTTTATATACATCTAAACAGACTAAGCTTATAACTAATCAAAAGGTGACACAGATTACATACCAGAGTAATCATTATGAGTATCCTAAATATATAAAAAATGTCAGACAAAAGTTTGAATTGCCATCGGAGAGTATTGAAATACTTAATCCTAAGAACAAAGAGGAGAAGGATGAGCAGAGCTTCCTTATGTCTGTTATGCCGATGCTTGTAAATATGCTGCTTATGGTTGGAATGAGGGGCGTTATGGGTGGCGGAGGAATGTTTGTTATATATTTTGCTGCCACAATGTCAGTAAGTACGACTATTACAATCATTAATTTCTGTAAGGACAAAAAGAAACGTACGGAAAAGGAAGATAGAAGAAAAAAAGTTTATATGGAATATCTGTCTAAACAGGAGGATGAGATAATTAAGCTCAGGGAACGTGAGAAGATTGTGGCTAATTACATGAATCCTGATTTGGATACATATGTAAAATTCGTAGATGAATTTGATAACAGGTTATTTGAAAAAAACAGAAATGATAATGATTATTTAAAGATTCGTATTGGAAGCGGAGTAGTTGCCTCTAATTGTCAGGTTGATTATAAGAAAGAGGATTATGTTGATACAGATGATGAGCTGAAGGATTTCCCTCAGATAATGCATGACAAGTATCAGTATATCAGCTCTATGCCTGTTTGTCTTGATATCAAGGATGTAAATGCTGTCGGATTTATAGGGAAAAGGAATAAGCTGTATCAGATGGGAAAAAATCTGATAATTGAATATGCAGCATCACATTTCTATAAGGATGTTAAATTGTTCATGATAATGGATGAGGAGGATGTTTCGTTATTTGAATGGGCAAGATGGATGAAGATAACTTATAGTGAAGCGTATGGAATGAGAAATTTCATGTACGATAAGGAAAGTGCCAAGACAACTCTGGAATTTTTGTATTCGGAGCTATCTAGAAGGGAGGCTATGGGAGCACCTTCTGATGATATGCCTGAGTATATTGTATTAGTATATAAATCATCGGCAATCAGTACGCATCCGGTATCAAAATACATAGATAAGGCAAATGATTTAGGGTTTAGGTTTATATTCTTTGAGGAGTATGAGGAATATCTTAACAGTGAGTGCTCAACAAGAATATTTCTTAGCGATAAAGGTTATAGCGGATATATTCAGGATGTCAAGGATGGTGAGAGTATACAGAAATTTGACTATACTCATATATCGGGCGAGGCTGCACTGCATTTGTCCAAGAAGCTTGGGGCAGTGTGTTTTGATGAGGTGAGCCTTGAGAATACACTTACCAAGAATATAACTTTGTTTAAGCTGCTGGGGATTATGAATCCCTATGATTTGAATCTTGGTGAGAGATGGAGTAAGTCTGAGATATATAAAAGCATGGCTGCACCGATAGGCGTTAAGAGTGGAGATGAGATAGTATATCTCGATTTGCACGAGAAGTATCATGGACCTCATGGCTTGGTTGCAGGAACTACAGGTTCAGGTAAATCAGAGATATTGCAGACTTATATATTGTCTATGGCAACATTGTTTCACCCATATGAGGTTGGCTTTATAATAATTGATTTTAAGGGTGGAGGAATGGTGAATCAGTTCAGGGATTTGCCACATCTGAATGGAGCTATAACCAATATAGATGGAAATGAGATAGAGCGTTCACTTCTTTCTATAAAGGCGGAGCTTATTAAGAGGCAGGAGCTTTTTGCAGAACAGGATGTAAATCATATAGATGAATACATAAAAAAATATAAGGATGGAAGTGCAAGTGTCCCATTGCCACATCTTATACTTATTGTTGACGAGTTTGCTGAGCTTAAAAGCGAACAGCCGGAGTTTATGAAGGAGCTTATCAGTGCGGCAAGAATAGGACGAAGCCTTGGAGTTCATCTTATACTGGCTACACAGAAGCCGGCAGGTGTTGTCAGCGACCAGATATGGAGTAACTCCAAGTTTAAGCTGTGCCTTAAGGTGCAGAATAAGGGCGATAGTAATGAGGTTTTGAAATCACCACTTGCCGCAGAGATAACCGAGCCGGGCAGGGCATATTTACAGGTAGGTAACAATGAGATATTTCAGTTGTTTCAGTCTGCTTACAGTGGAGCTATGGCACAGAATGATGGAATTGCAGAGCAGAAGAAGTTCAATATAGCTGAGGTAGCGTTATCAGGAAGAAGGAAAATAATATACGAACAGAAGCCAACTTCAAATGATGGTGGAGAGACTCAGTTAAAGGCACTGGTAAATTATATAAATGAATATTGTGATAAGAAGAATATAAACAAGCTTCCGGATATATGTTTGCCATCGCTAGCAGAAGTTATCCCTATTACAGTTGATGGATTTGAATATGATGGTACGGATGTAGTTGTTCCTGTTGGTATAACAGATGATCCATCAAGACAAAAACAATATGTTGAGGTATTCAATGTGTCACAGAATAACATATATATTCTTGGTTCTTCTCAGTCGGGTAAGACTAATCTTATCCAGACAATGATTAGAAACCTTACGGATTTGTACTCACCGAAGGAAGTAAATATATATATTCTTGATTTTGCATCAATGGTATTAAGAAATTTCAGGGATTTAAATCATGTCGGAGGCGTAATAACAGTCTCTGATGAGGAGAGATTAAAGGGCTTTTTGAAGCTGATACAGGCAACTATGTTATCAAGAAAGGCTAAGTTCTCTGAAATGGGTATCAGTTCATTTAGTGCATATCGTGAAACAGGAAGAACTGATATACCGCAGATTGTTGTATTTCTTGATAATTGGATTGCATTTAAGAATTATTTTAATGAATATGAGGAGCCATTCATAAATATAAGCAGAGAATGTGTTTCTGTTGGTATTTCGCTTGTTATCACGTCAAATCAGGCTGGTGGTGTAGGTTATAAGTTATTGCCTAATTTCTCGAAGAGAACAGCTTTGTATTGTAATGATTCAGGTGATTATAATTCGGTATTTGATTCGTGCAGAAAGAAAATTAATGACATATCAGGAAGAGGAATTGTTGAGAGTAATAAGACTTTGTATGAGTGTCAGTATTACCTTGCATTTGCGGCAGAAAAAGAATTTGAGAAGATAAAGCTTATCAAGGAATATATCAGTTATGTCCACGAAAAATATGGTGATATATATGTGCCTGGTATACCAGAGATACCAGAGAAGGTAACAGACAGCTTCCTTAATAAACAGTTTGGTACAGAATGTTGTGCTGCTTATGAAGTTCCTCTTGGAATGGAATTTAATTCAATAGGTTTGAGGACAATTAAGCTCAATCAAACTACTGAGATTTCATTTTTGGGTAAACAGGAGTCCCACAAGCATGCTTATGTTGAGTATCTGTTAGACAGGGTATTGTCAAGACGCGAAAACGAGCCTGTAGAATTATTTATTGTTGATAATGCTTATGGTGAATACAGGAAATATAGTGAAATGGCTTCTATGTATACAAATAATGGACAGGATATAGTAGGTGTCCTTGAAAGAGTGGATAGTTCATCATCACCATTTGTTTTATGTATGATTAACTCGATAGATGTGCTTAAGGCAGTCGGAACGGATAAGGAAATGGCTGCAAGGTATAAGAGTTTGGTGACAAATGGAAGAGGGAAGGTCTGCTTCATGTATACGGATGTGGAGAATTCTACAATAACATTTGGCTCAGGAGATGTTCTTAAACATATTAAGGATAACAAAAATCTTGTGGCATTTGAGGATATAGGTAATATCAAGGCTATGGATATACCAATAGATGCTTCCCGAAGATTTAAGAAGCCGTTAGATAAAGAGGATGCATATCTGTTTGAGGGTATAAGGGTTGAAAAGATTAGGGTTATGAGTAAGGAGGAAAGGTAAGGTGTTTTTATGAAAAAAAGTAGTAATAATGCAGATGTAAAAAATTATATGTCACAGGTCGCTCAGTTGAATAGTGAAATTAGTCAGTTGAAATTAAGAAAGGCGGAATTGGAAAAAGCCTACAGGGAAAAGGAGATAGAGGAACAAAGGGCTTCAGACACATATAAAAGACACATTAGTATAGCAAGCCAGATATATAGTATGAAGAAGAGTCGACTGACAGATAAGGTAGCTGAACTTATAGACGCTGAGGCAAATGGTGAGAATGTAAAAAGAATTATGGATTGCTATAGAAACGTAAAAGCTTCCATAATGCAGGAAATTTCTCAGATAAATGAGGATATTGAGGGTAAGAAAAAATCGGTTATAAAAACACAGAGAAAAATATTAAATAGTGTTGGTTTGAGTGATTAGGAGGTATGTATATATGGTAGATATGAAAATACGAGATGAGGAACTTAGTTCATATGCGTTACAGTTAAGCAGCCTTGGTGCGAGTATTGAAGGCAGAATAAACGATTTAAAGACACAACTGGAATATGTGTGTAATGAGGGGGCAACAAGTGGTTCGTTTCATGATAACCTATTGCTTTTTATAGAGGTTTTATCATCTATATCAAGTAAGCTTGAGGAACAAACGACTGCAATAAAAGCAAGTGTAGAGAGTTATTTATATAATATAGATGGTTTAGATGGACAGTTCTACTAAGGAGGTTATTATGGGAGATAATACAACAAGTGTAGATTATTCAGTACTAGATTCAGCAATGATAAATATTCAGAGTATTTTAAATGATCCATATGTATCTGTAACATTAGGCAGGTTGAAGGCTGAGTTTGAATATAGTCAGAGTGATTATGTTAGTATGCTATGTGAGCTTACTGACAATATGGAGAGTATAAATGGCATTGTAAACGATTTATTGTTGAAATCAAAATATATGTTACAGATGGCAAAGAAAATATATTCGGATGCAGATGTAAATATGGCGAATTCTATAAAATAGACGGGAGGTAATATATGGATAGAGATTATTCTATGGAAACTGAAAGAGAATTATGCTTTTGTACGGGGCAAGTGAACAACAATGATGTAGAACTTGCACTTGTGTATACAAGTACATATGTAAATGATCAGGAATATACAGTTTTTGATTATAGATTGAGTAATCAATTGGCTGAATATAAATATGTGGGAAGTCTTATCGCCACATGTTTTTGTAATGTAAGACAATATGATAGTTTATATACAATTGCAGCAGGGAATAGTATGATTGTATCATTGGAGAATTATAAGAATGAGCTTCAAAGTATATGCGATTGTCTTAGTGTACCTAATATTGGATGTACAGCAGCGGATATTAATTATAATCTTGGAAGATATGGAGATTCATTGTTATATAACAGTATATTTGATGATGGTGGAAGGTATGCATCAGTAGTTGCCGCTAACGGGTTTAATGAGATGATTTTAAATTCTGACAGTGCAAGTGCCGCAGAGTATTTATATAATAGGATTATTATTGTAAATTCTGATGGAAATGTGGATTATGACATGGATGTCTTATTGGAGGTTATGTCAAGGCCGGCAGCGAATATAACTGAGGCCGAGTATGCTGCTATTGCTATGGCATATTTGTATATGGATGATAAGGATATGACGGAGTTTGTAAAGGCGTGTATGGTGGAGAGTGAAAAATGTATAGGAGATTATAAAGTATGGGAACCAGATGCATTAAAGTGTAGTAATATAAGTGCTGGGATTTATGAAATAGAACAATCTACTCTTTATATAGCTTATTCGGCAGAACAAATTTTTTTGCAGAATAGAACTTCAGCTAATCAAGAGATTGCAGATCAATTACTTAGCTTGCGACGTTCTTTTTCTCAAAAAAATGTGCTGTTTCAGTCGTTAAATAATATTAGTCCTATACTTGGTGGAGAAGATGATAGCTTTCCGGATATAAAGATACAGGCAGTAAATCAAGATGACAATAAGACTGATTATTCAGTAGATTATAAGACATTAAGTGGAAAGATAGAGTTAAATAATTCTACAGGCATTGGATATGGAAACATCTATGTAAAATCATGTGTAAGCAGTGAAGAAGAGTTACAAAGTGTAGTTAATAGTGCTAGAGATACATTTAATAATACATTTTGCGAAGGTTTTGATACGGATGGTCTGGCATCGGTGGAAGATTATTGTAATTTTCAATTAAGTCATATAAAGGAATTTGTGAGTTCAATGTGTAATGATACTATACTGGGATCGGTTATAGATAAAGTTAACATTGATGCCCAGTCCAAGCAAGCTTTGGGATTGATAGAGGATATATTAGAATATGTTCCTAATTTAATGGATGATTATAATCAAGGAGTAGAAAATGCTCAAATAATTGAACAACAAATTACCAATATACAAAATTGCTCAACATACGGGATATTTGGATGTGAATTTATCTGGGTTACATATGATTCAATAGTGGAGAAAAATACTACATCATATGTAACGGTAGGTGCATATACGTTGGATTCATTATATGCATTTAATGAAATATATCCAGACAAAGCAACGACAACGGAGGAACTGCTTAACGATATAGATAGCCTGACTAACAAAAAAAGAAATATTGAGGAAGAAGGTAAAGGGGATGGGTTAACAGAGGTTTCACGTGCAGGAGGTAGATATTAATGAAAAAAAAGAAAATAGCGAAGATTATAACATTTTTCATTTTAAGTATAGCTTTGGTAACAGCACATATAAAATGTGTAAATGATTTGTATAATGATTATGTAGATAAAGTATATAACATGGGATACACAAAGTATAATCTATCTAGTTATGACCTGGAAAATTTGATTGCTTTTGACATCTATATACCTGAGATGCTGAATAATCGTTATTGTCATGGCTTTTTATATGAGAATCAATATAATAAAGATAAGGATAAGTTTGAGTTAATGTGTGGTGAGAATACAGAAGACACAATTAAAGTGTTTAATGAAATACTTATTGAAGTGGGTGGGGACGTTGCGGAAAGATATGGCTTTAGTGAAAGTAATCCAATTACGTCAGAATGGATATTGACGCATCCTGAGAAAGTGAACGACTTAATTTATAGTAATAATTATGTACATGACCACTTTATGAGATATCTTGTTGATTCAACGGATTATCTGGAAAAGAAAATGATGTTTTTTCTGTAAATGAAGGGGGATTGGTGTGAAAAAAATTTTAAGAAAATTTATATTTTTAATATTATTTTTAATGTTATTATATTTGCTATTTGTTATTAGCGTACACGTGGGTTTTCGACTGAAAGTGAAATATATTGAAAACAGAGGATGTACCCAATATAATCTGACAGCAAATGAAATGTGTATGTTAAATCATTCAATGAATATATATGCAGAAGGAATTCCATTTACTACACCTGGTAATCTTCCGAGGTGTGGCCTATATTTTAAGAATGTATACAATTATAGAAAAATATTTTATAAGTTAATAGCTGGAGATTTAACAGAGAAAAAAGTAGACAAGCTAAATAGTTATTTATGGAGCCTGAGTGAAGACCATGAAGGTTATCAGCTTGCCAGTCAATATGGGTTTAGTGTTGATGAGCCAATTTCTGAGAAGTGGGTATTAACACACCCAAAGGAGACATGCAAGATTATAAGTACAGATTTTGATTTGGAATTGGCATTAAGACGATGTGGAGATACGTATGAAGAAGAATAGAGAGATAATATAAATGCAGGAATTTTTAATTTTAATAATATACCAGCTAATATT
>Ga0129311_1001824_pt1 | contig 14211 bp, 10 predicted proteins | sample Go1ome_FD_94435 | JGI IMG/M metagenome (GOLD analysis project Ga0129311, IMG submission 94435) | Western lowland gorrila individual fecal microbial communities from Wisconsin, USA - Go1022B metagenome | ecosystem: Host-associated > Mammals > Digestive system > Large intestine > Fecal | place... | reverse complement strand
GCTCTCCCTTTGGGAGAGCTGGCGAGCGATCAGCGAGCCTGAGAGGGTGTGCGCAGCTGCAAATATGGGAAAAGTGCGGAGATTGCTGCTTATAATACCCTCTTAGTCACGATTACCACCCGCTATCGAACCGGGTGACCCCCAGCGCACCGAAATAATAACGTGGTTCCATCGGCAGCGCAGAGGGTAAGCCGGTGCAAATTCGGCGGCGCAGCCGCCCTTGGCTCTCCCTTTGGGAGAGCTGGCGAGCGATCAGCGAGCCTGAGAGGGTGTGCGCAGCTGCAAATATGGGAAAAGTGCGGAGATTGCTGCTTATGTACCCTCTCGGTCATGACTATCACCCGCTATCGACCAGCGGTGTGGGCCTACTGCCAGGGTCACAGTCTCGAATTGCCAGCAGGTGCATACCCGCCCTCTCAGTCACGGCTTTCAGCCGTGCCAGCTCTCCCAAAGGGAGAGCCAAGGGGCGGGCGATGCCCGCCCGGTTGTTTTCTCTCTGAGAAAACAACATCGGCGCAGAGCGCCGACAATGCGGTGCTATGTATAAATATACATAAGCAGTACAAATGCTGATGTACCGTGGGTTTTGATAAAACAGCCTTTCACTACGGATGCCTTGAAAGAGTTGAAAATGATAAAACTTCATGCACGGAACATTGGTTCGGACAGCATGACCGCAGTGGCATTTCCGGTCTGACGGGAGGAAGCAAAACAGGCTGATTCACTTTGCGGTTCTTGCTATGAAACGCATAACAAAAGCGTATCAGGGATAGCCCTGTTATCCGCGAAATACAGAAGAAAGAAGGAAAGAAGAAAGAAGCTAAGAAGGAAAGAAGGAAGAGGGAAAGGTTCCGGAGAGGACATTTGCCGTGGAAATTCGGTGGTATTTTTCCAGAGATTGGGGTATTTTGGTAAATGTAAATACATTTGAGTCCGTAGGGGCGGCTATTAGCCGCCCGGTTGTTTTCCCATTGGGAAAACAACGTCGGCGCATTGCGCTGACAATGGCAGTATCAAACATTTGCAAACGAAATTCGGCGGTAATATGTGGAAACATGGTATATTGACAACATCGCTACCCAGTACGGCCAATACGGTTCAGCCCAAAAATTTGTTACGTTGGCGGGCGGCTAATAGCCGCCCCTACGAACGCCCCGAAATCTCCGCCCAGGTAATTCGGCGGCACCGTCTGCGCGGCGCACCACCCCTACAGAGCTTACGGCATCGGGTGTAGTGTGCATTTTGGTAAATATCCATAACTTCTGAGTTCGTATGGCGGGTGCGCAGGACAGGGTATCGCCGGGAATGGCACAGGCATCCTCGGTTATGGCTGAGCGTAGCGACCCTATAGCAAACTATAGCGGGGCTATAGCAAACCATAGCAGGGCTATAGCAAACCATAGCAGGGCTATAGCAAACCATAGCAGGGCTATAGCAAACTATAGCAGGGCTATAGCAAAACATGCAGAAGCAAAAGAAGCAAAAGAAGCTAAGAAGCACAAGAAGCAAAGCCCCCGGAATGGAAAGAAGCCATTCCGGGGGCGGGGGCAGAGGGAGCGCAATGGTTTGACGGCGGCTGTGGGAACCGGGGGAAAAATCACCGGATGGTTTCCGGCTGTTCTTCGGGGCGGAGCAGCAGGTGCAGGTAGGCAAAGAGGGCCCAGAAGGTGACGGCGATGCCCCGGTACTGGAACCAGTGGTGATTGGCGGTGGGCTGGGCGGCCAGGATGAACCAGGCGATGGGCAGGGCTGCCAGCACCAGCAGCTGGCTGTTTTGTCCCAGCTGATGCAAGGTGTGCCCGCCCTTGCGGAATTGCCGGATCACCAGGGCCAGGGTGATCACCACCGCTGCCAGGAGGATGAGCTTCCCCTGACGGTCGGAGTACAGGGAGGCTGCCACGGTGCGAAGGGCGGTCAGGGGGTTGTAGTAGGACTCCATGCCCGGGGTTTTGGTGATGCCGACCCGGCCGCCGAAGGAGGCAAAGCCGGTGCCCAGACCGTCAGCGGAAGTGAGCAGGGAGGTCAGCGCCAGCTTGGCCAGCCACATCAGGCCGTAGCCGGATACCCAGCTCAGGGCGTTTCTGCCGATCCTGCCCAGCTTGACGGGATCCTCCTTCTGCCGCAGCAGGACGAGATAGATCATGGGCAGGCCGAAGGTGACGATGGGGGTGGTGTAGAAGTCAAAATACATGGTCAGGCAGCCGAGCTCCAGGAAAAACAGGGATTCCCAATTTTCCTTCACCCGGGGCACCAGCAGCATGGCCCCAAAGGCCAGCAGGAAGCAGCAGGAGAACTGCAAGCTCACCGCCACCACATAGGGCCGGACGAAGATCACGCTCAGGGCAAACAGAAAGGCGCTTTTGGGCCCTAAATGACCGGCAATGGAGCAGCAGACCGCCGCAAACAGGACGAAAAAGACCAGCGCCGTGTACCGCAGGATCTGGTAATAGTCCAAAAAAGTCAGCAAAAGACGGACAACAGGCCGAAAACCCATCCAGTATTGGACATAAAACCTGGTCGGCTGGGGATCTTCGTCCTGGGCGTACAGGTAAAGGTCCTCCACCGCAGAGCCGTCGGCACTGTCGTACTGGAACTGGGGGTTGGTCAGGATGGTGTCCCACCGGGAAATGGCGGTGGCTTTGCTCTCAGCCAGGATCAGGGCATCGGTGGTGTAGTCCAGGATGGAGGCAAAGGCCCCGTCTGCCATCCGGGGATAGCAGCCCTGCTGAACCATGCCCTGGGCAGAGCGCAGAACATTGGCATCAATGCTCTTTTGGGGCAGACAGGCCCCCAAAAGCAAAAAGGCGACTGCCGCCAAAACGGACAGCAGAAAGGCGGCGGTGTGCCGCAGGAATGATTTTTCCATGGTGTTTCCTCCCGGTGATTTCTGGAATCGGTCATAAAATGTGGTTCCATAATAGACGAAAAGCCCTCGATTGTCAAGAAAACAGAAGAAAAACCAGTCCCTTTTTCGGGGGATGGTACCTGTCGGAATTTGTCGGAAATTGGCATAAATTGGCCTAGAAAACACTTGCAAATGACCGAAATCCTGCTATAATGGAGACAATGTACTTTGGAGCAGTATGCTCCGGGAAAGGAGAAGCGTCTATGTCCCTTCGATCCAGGCTCTATACCCTGTGGATGAAAAAGCGGCCCAAAAGCATCAGCCCCACCAAGATCATCGCCATCACCTTTGCGGCGATCATCCTGCTGGGGGCGTGTCTGCTGACCCTGCCCGCAGCCTCCCGCAGCGGTGTTTCCTGCGGTTTCCGTCCGGCACTGTTCACCGCCACCTCCGCCACCTGTGTCACCGGCCTTGTGCTGTACGACACCTGGGTGCAGTGGAGCGGCTTTGGTCAGATCGTGATCCTGTGCCTCATCGAGATCGGCGGTTTGGGCTTCATGTCCGCAGCTACCCTGGTGATCTTCTTCCTGCGGCGGCGCATCGGCCTGAAGCAGCGGCTGGTGATGGCCCAGGCCCTCAGCGTTTCCGACATGAACGGCATCGTCCGGCTGCAAAGGACGGTGCTGGTGGGAAGCTTCAGCGTGGAGGCCGTTGGTGCACTGATCCTCACCGCCCGGTTCTGGCCGGAGTACGGCTTCCGGACAGCCCTGAAATGGGGGGTATTTCACTCGGTTTCCGCCTTCTGCAATGCCGGTTTTGACATTTTCGGCTGCATCACCCCCGGCGCAAGCCTGATGGAATTCCAGTCTGACCCGGTGGTGCTGCTGACTCTGGGCGCCATCATCGTCATCGGCGGCCTGGGTTTTCTGGTGTGGCAGGAGCTGGCGGAAAAGCGGAGCCTGCGCCGTCTGTCGGTGTACTCCAAGCTGGTGCTGGAAACCACCGCTGTGCTGGTTCTGGCAGGCTGGGCTGTGCTGTGTCTGCTGGAGTGGAACAACCCCGGCACCCTGGGGGGGATGCATGCGGCGGATAAGCTGGTAAATGGCCTGTTCCAGTCCATCACCTTGCGCACAGCGGGCTTTGCCGCTGTGGATCAGGGCTTGCTGACCGAGGGGGGCAAGGCTGTGTCCATGGTGCTGATGCTCATCGGCGGCTCCTCCGGCTCCACTGCCGGCGGTCTGAAAACCGTGACCTTCATGGTGCTCATCCTCTTCATCGCCTCCCGGGCCAGAGGGAAAAACAGCGTGTGTGTGTTTAAGCGCACCATCCCGGATGCCCAGGTGCTGGATGCCATGACCATTGCCTTCATCCTGGTAGGGCTGGCGGTGTTCGGCGGGATCTTCATCAGCGCCACCTCTCCGGTGAGCCTGACGGATGCCCTGTTTGAGTCCATTTCCGCCCTGGCCACCGTGGGCGTTACCGCCGGTGCCACCACGAAGCTCAGTGCACCGGCCCAGCTTCTGATGGTGCTTTACATGTATTTCGGCCGGGTTGGGATCTTGACCATCAGCCTCGGCTTCCTGGCTGGCAACCGGGCGGAGGAGCGGTTCCGCTATGCCCAGACCAGCCTTTTGATCGGTTAGGAGGAATATTATGAAATCTTACCTTGTGATTGGACTGGGCCGTTTCGGCCAGTCGGTTTCCCGGCAGCTGTGCGCACTGGGCGCAGAGGTGCTGGTAATGGATATGCACAGTGATCTGGTGCAGCACGTTGCCAACGATGTGACCCACGCCGTGGTGGGAGATGCCCAGGACAAGGAGGTTCTGCGGGCTCTGGGTGCGCGGAACTTTGACTGCGCCATTGTGGCCATTGGCGACAATCTGGCAGCCTCGGTGCTGATCACCATGAACCTGAAGGAGCTGGAGGTTCCCTACATCGTGTGCAAGGCCTACGATGAGACCCACCGCCGGGTGCTGGAAAAGCTGGGGGTGGATCGGGTGGTGATCCCGGAGCAGGAGTACGCCCAGCGGCTGGGCCGGAGCCTGATCTCCCACAATGTGCTGGACTACATCGAGCTTTCCGAGGAATACGGCATTCTGGAAGTGCCGTCCCCCAAATCCTGGGTGGGCAAGACCCTGCGGGAGCTGAATGTCCGGGCCAAGCTGGGTGTGAACATCATTGCCATTGAAAGCGGCAAAAAGATCAATGTGGCCCCCGGTGCGGAGTATGTGATCCAGCCGGAGGATAACCTGGTGGTTTTGGGCGAAAACTACGCCCTGGAGGCGGTGCAGAAGCTGTGATGGAAGAGAGAATCACCTCCCGGAAGAACCCGCTGCTTCAGCAGGTGAAAAAGCTGCTTACCTCGGCAAAGGAGCGGAAGCAGACGGGGCTGTTCGTCTCTGACGGAACCAAGCTTTTGCAGGAGGCAGTGCGCTACTGCCCCGGTCTGGAGACGGTGATCCTCAGCGATGACGTTACCGCCCAGGTGCCGGAGCACGTCCGTCTGGTGCGGGTGCCCGGAGACGTGATGGCATCCATTTCTCCTATGCAGAGCCCCCAGGGGGCCTTGTTTGTGTGCCGCCTGCCGGAAAAGCAGCCTTTTCAGCCCCTGCCTGGAATGCTCCTGCTGGATGGGATCCAGGATCCCGGCAATCTGGGAACCATGCTGCGTACCGCCGATGCCCTGGGGGTGCCGGTGGCCCTGCTGGAGGGCTGCGCCGATCCCTACAGCCACAAGGTGGTGCGCTCGTCCATGGGTGCGGTGTTCCGCACCCCGGTGGTGCAGACCACCTGGGAGGAAGCCAGCGCGGCCTGTCGCCGGGAAAAGATCCCTGTGGCGGTGACGGCGCTCAGCGACCGGGCTTCGGATATCCGTCAGGCCAACGTCCGGGACATGGCCGTGGTCATTGGCAGCGAAGGGCAGGGCGTGCGCCGGGAGATCCTGGAAAACGCAGATGCCCAGCTGATCATTCCCATGAGTCCCCACTGCGAATCCCTGAACGCCGCCGTGGCAGCCACCATCGTCATGTGGCAGATGACCAGACTGTAACAACGAGGCGAACGAAACTCTGCGGGGGCTGACACTGGCTCCCCATCCAAACGATATGAGAAGGAGGGCTGTCAAGATGCTGCTACATTGGATATGGTTTGCCCATCGCCCCGGTGTGAGCGACCGGATGAAGCTGGCACTTTTGCAGGTGTTTGCGGATGCCCAGGGGGTTTATGCCGCCGACAGCAGACAGCTGGATCAGATCCCGGCGCTGAAGGCCGAGGCCAGACAGTCCCTCTTGGACAAGAATCTGACCCATGCAGAGCAGATCCTGGAATTCTGCCGGAAGGAGCAGCTGCGGCTGCTGACCATTCAGGATCCTGCCTATCCGGCACGACTGAAAAACATTGCCGATCCCCCGGTGCTGCTGTATTGCAAGGGCACTCTGCCTTCTCTGGATGACCGTCCTGCCATCGGCGTGGTGGGCACCCGGAGAGGAACGGATTACGGCCTTGCCACTGCCCGGCAGATGGGCTGGCAGATCAGCCGTTGCGGCGGCGTTGTGGTCTCGGGTCTTGCGCTGGGGGTGGATGCCATGGCCATGTCCGGGGCGCTGGATGCCGGAAGCCCGGTGGTGGGGGTCGTGGGCTGCGGCGTGGACGTGGTTTATCCCAAAACCAACCGTGCCCTGTTTCAAAAGACCCAGTGCTGCGGCTGCATCCTCAGCGAATTTGCCCCCGGAACCCAGCCCACCAAATGGACCTTCCCAAAGCGCAACCGCATCGTTTCCGGGCTGTGCAACGGCGTTTTGGTGGTGGAGGCCCCGGAGAAAAGCGGCTCTCTGATCACTGCCCGGCTGGCGCTGGAGCAGGGCCGGGATGTATTTGTGGTTCCCGGCAGGATCAACACGGAAGTCTGCGCAGGCAGCAATCGGCTGCTGCGGGAGGGAGCCACCGTGGTGTTTTCCGGCTGGGATGTGATGAGCGAGTACGAAGCCCGGTATCCCGGCCAGGTACACAAGGACGATAGCGGGCTCTGTCCAACCCCTCTTCAGGAGGAAAATACCCCCGAACCTGCGGAAAAATCTGTCCCCAATACCCAGAAATCCTCCTGCGCTGAAAAACCCTGTCACAAAAAAATCATTGACAACCCGGCCGCTGCGCCGTATAGTGACTTAAATACCAAGCTGGAAAAACTGTCACCGGAGGAGCGGGCCATTGCTGCCCTTCTGGGCCGGGGAGAGCAGCTTGTGGATACCATTGTTGCCGAAACCGGCATTTCTGCCAGCCGGACCTTGCAGCTGCTGACCATGCTGGAGCTGCAAGGCTTGATCCGCAGACTTCCCGGAAACCGGGTAGCCCTGCGCTGATGCCTGCCGGGTTTGTCCGGCAGCCCAAAAACGAATCCCCAAAGGCTCTGCCTGAAAAGAGTCTTTTTCCCATATTCCTTCTGCAAGCCCCCGGAAAAGGGCAGAAGGGCATCGCCGGAAGGGCGGTGCCGTTGGGGCCAAAAGTGTAACGAAACGGAGACTATTCATGGGCAATCAGAATCATCTAGTGATCGTGGAGTCGCCCTCCAAAGCAAAGACCATCGGCAAATACTTAGGCCCGGACTACACCGTTCGGGCCAGCATGGGACACCTTCGGGATCTGCCCAAAAGCACCATGGGCGTGGATCTGGAGGGGAATTTTGAGCCCCACTATATTCCCGTGCGGGGCAAGGAAGAGCTGATCAAGGAACTGAAAAAGGAATCTGCCAAGGCAGACGTTGTCTATCTGGCAACGGACCCTGACCGCGAGGGAGAGGCCATTTCCTGGCATTTGAAGGAGCTTTTGAACCTGCCCGACGACAAGGCCCGCCGGGTCACCTTTAACGAGATCACCCAGAAGGTGGTCAAGCAGTCCATCGCCCATCCCCGGCAGATCGACTATGACCTGGTGGATGCCCAGCAGGCCAGACGGATCTTAGACCGGATCGTGGGCTATCAGCTCTCCCCCCTGCTGTGGAAGAAGATCCGCCGGGGCCTGTCCGCAGGCCGTGTGCAGAGCGTTGCCACCCGGATGGTGGTAGACCGGGAGGAGGAGATCCGTGCCTTCCAGCCCAAGGAATACTGGTCCCTGGATGTGACGCTGAACCGGGTGGCAAAGCCCGGCGCTTTCATTGCCCACTACTACGGCAGCCCCGCCAAGCAGGAGCTGGAAAACGAAGAGATGGTCAACAAGGTGATTGCCGACATTGACGGCCGGGAATTCACCGTCACCAGCGTGAAAAGGACGGAGAAGAAGCGCTCCTCCGCACCCCCCTTCACCACCTCCACCTTGCAGCAGGAGGCATCCCGGAAGCTGGGCTTCACCCCCAAAAAGACCATGATGGTGGCCCAGCAGCTCTACGAAGGCATTGATGTTGCCGGGGAGGGCACTCTGGGCCTGATCACCTATATGCGTACCGACTCTCTGCGCCTTTCCGATGAGGCCATGGCCGCTGCCGCAGACCTGATCCGCCGCCGCTACGGCGAAAACTATTACTATGGAAAGTTCCATGTCTATAAGACAAAATCCGGGGCCCAGGATGCCCACGAAGCCATCCGCCCCACCCATGTGGAGCTGGATCCCGAGTCCATCCGCAGCAGCCTGACAGCAGACCAGTTTAAGCTCTATAAGCTGATCTGGAGCCGGTTCCTGGCAAGCCAGATGGCAAACGCCCTGTTTGATGCGGTGTCCATTGACACCGAGTGCGCCGGTCATGTGTTCCGGGCCACCCATCAGAGTATGCGCTTTGCCGGTTTTATTGCCGTGTATGAGGAAAGCCGGGATGAGGAGGGGGAGGCCATCGGTTCCCCTCTGCCGGATCTGACGGAAGGGGAGAAGGCCCTTTCTGCCGGACAGAAGAAGGAGCAGCACTTTACCCAGCCCCCCGCCCGGTACACCGAAGCCTCTCTGGTCAAGGCCATGGAGGAAAAGGGCATCGGCCGTCCCTCTACCTACGCTGCCACCATTTCCACCATTGAGGATCGGGAGTATGTCATCAAGCAGGACAAGCGCCTGGCTCCCACCCCGCTGGGAGAGATCGTCACCGGTTTGATGAAGGAGCGGTTCCAGGATATTATTGATGTGGAATTCACCGCCAACATGGAGCATCGGCTGGACGAGGTGGAAGAGGGCAAGCAGAGCTGGAAGGCCTTGCTTTCGGACTTCTACAAGGATTTCAGCCAGGAGCTGAAGGATGCGGAGACGGCCCTGGAGGGTGTCCGCCTGAAAGTGCCGGAGGAGGAGACCGACGAGGTCTGCGAGCTGTGCGGACGGAAGATGGTCATCAAGACCGGCAGATTCGGCAAATTCCTGGCCTGCCCCGGCTTCCCGGAGTGCAAGAATACCCGGGCTCTGGTGGAGCGGATGCCCGGCCGCTGTCCCAAGTGCGGCAGCGGTATGCTCAAGCGCAAGAGCAAGCGGGGCTTTGCTTACTATGCCTGTGAGCGGGGTGCCGAGTGCGGCTTTATGACCTGGGATGTGCCCACCGCCGAGGACTGCCCGGAGTGCGGCCAGACCCTGTTTAAGAAATCCGGCAAGGGCCGGATGAAGCCCTTCTGCATCAACGAACACTGTTCCCGGTTCCTGCCGGAGGATCAGCGGGGCTATTATAAAAAGAAGACTGCCACCGAGGGCACCGAGGGAGAACCTGCCGGAGAGCCTGCACCCAAGGAAGGGGCGGCAGAAGCCAAAAAGACTGCCGGAAAGAAGACGGCAGCCAAGAAACCTGCGGCGAAAAAGACCACAGCAAAGAAGACAGCCGCCAAAAAAACCACAGCCAGGAAAACCGCCAAGACCGAAACGGCACAGGCGGATAAGACAAAGAAAACGGCAGTTAAAAAGACGGCTGTGACCAAAAAGAAAGGGGAGAATGGGTAATGACCGTGAAAGTGATCGGCGCGGGCCTTGCCGGTTCGGAAGCTGCCTGGCAGCTGGCCCAGCGGGGGCTGGATGTGCAGCTGTATGAAATGAAGCCCCAGAAGATGACCCCTGCCCACCACACCCCTTATTTTGGCGAGCTGGTCTGCTCCAACTCCCTGCGGGGTGACCGGCTGGAAAATGCGGTGGGGCTTTTGAAGGAAGAACTGCGCCGCTGCGGCAGCCTGATTCTGGAATGTGCCGAGGCCACCCGGGTGGAAGCCGGCGGCTGCCTGGCCGTTGACCGGGAGGGCTTTGCCAAGCTGGTGACGGAAAAGATCCGCAGCCATCCCCGCATTACCGTGGTGGAGGAGGAAGTGAAGCAGCTGCCGGAAGGCCCGGTGATCATCGCCACCGGCCCTCTGACCTCTGATGCCCTGAGCCGTGCCATTGGGGAGCATTTCGGCCAGACCGGGTATCTGCATTTTTTCGATGCCGCTGCGCCTCTGGTGACGGCGGAATCCATTGACATGAACGAAGCCTGGTGGCAGTCCCGGTATGACCGGGGCACCCCGGACTACATCAACTGCGCCATGGACAAGGCCCAGTACGAGGCATTCATCCGGGAGCTGGTGGCGGCCCAGGAGGCAGAGGTTCATGGCTTCGAGGACAAGAATATTTTTGAAGGCTGTATGCCTGTGGAGGTCATGGCCCGCCGGGGCTTTGACACCCTGCGCTACGGCCCCCTGAAGCCTGTGGGTCTGACGGATCCCAAAACCGGCAAGGAGCCCTACGCCGTTGTCCAGCTGCGGCAGGACAATGCGGAAAAGACCATTTTCAACCTGGTGGGCTTCCAGACCCATCTGAAATTCGGAGAGCAGAAGCGGGTGTTTTCCATGATCCCCGCCCTGAAGGATGCGGAATTCGTCCGCTACGGCGTGATGCACCGCAACACCTTCCTGCAAAGTCCCAAGCTGCTGGATCGGTACTACGCCGACCGCCGGGATCCCATGGTGGCCTTTGCCGGGCAGATGACCGGCGTGGAGGGCTATGTGGAATCCACTGCCTCCGGCTATCTGGCGGCGGTGGCCATGGCAGCCAGACTCCAGGGCCGGGCCGAGCCGGACTTCCCCAAGACCACGGCCATCGGTGCCCTGGGCTACTATATCAGCGATGCAACGGTAGAAAATTTCCAACCTATGAATATCAATTTCAGCATCATTTCCCCTCTGGAGCAGCGTATCCGCAAAAAGGCGGAGAAAAACCTGGCCATTGCCAACCGCTCTCTGGCTGTGATCGACGAAATGGTATCCGCCGGTATCTAAAGAAAGTGTGTGGTGACAGATATGAAGATCATTCTCGACGCAATGGGCGGCGACCTGGCCCCCACCGCGCCGGTTTTGGGCGCACTGGAAGCGGCTAAGGCCTACGGTGTGGAGATCACCCTGGTGGGCAGGGGAGAGTCCATCCTGGAGGTCTTGGGCAAGAACGGCATTGACACCCTGCCGGAGGGCATTGAAATCGCCAATGCCGACGATGTGGTGGATATGCACGATGACCCTGCCACGGTGCTGCACAAGCGGAAAACCTCCTCCATGGTCATCGGCCTGAAAATGCTGGCGGACGGCCAGGGCGATGCCTTTGTTTCCGCAGGCTCCACCGGGGCCCTGCTCACCGGCGCAACCCTGCTCGTCAAGCGGGTGAAGGGCATCCGCCGGGCAGCTATGGCCCCTGCCATGCCCAACAAAAAGGGGGGCAAGACCGTGATTCTGGACTGCGGCGCCAACGCCGAGTGCACCCCGGAATTTTTGCTGCAATTCGGCATGGTGGGCTCTGCCTACGCCCAGAAGGTGCTGGGGATCCCCAACCCCAGAGTGGGCCTTCTGAACATCGGCACCGAGGACTCCAAGGGCGGCCCCTTGCAGAGGGAGGCCTATACCCTGCTCAAGCAGGCAGGAGACCAGGGCCTACTGAACTTTACAGGCAATGTGGAGGCCAGAGGTGTTCCCCTGGGGGAGGTGGACGTGGTGGTCTGCGACGGTTTCTCCGGCAATGTACTGCTGAAATCCATTGAGGGCACCGCCATGTTCATGGGCAGCCTGCTGAAAAAAGTGTTTAAGAAGAATCTGCTGAGCAAGGCAGGGTATCTGCTCTGCAAGTCCGGTGTCCAGGATATGACGAAGCTTTTGGACTACCGGGAGATCGGCGGCACCCAGTTCCTGGGGATCCAGAAGCCGGTGATCAAGGCCCACGGTGCTTCCGATACTCTGGCTTTCCGCAATGCGGTGAAGCAGGCCATGGAGGCCGCCGAAGGGGACTTCACCCGGCAGCTGGCGGAGGATCTGGCAAAGTTAAAGGAGAAAACCAATGATTAAGGATCTGGAAGCAGCCATAGGCTACAAATTTCACAATATTTCCCTGCTGCAAAACGCCCTGACCCACTCCTCCTACGCCAACGAGCGTTGGCACAACAGCCTGCTGAGCAACGAGCGGCTGGAGTTTTTGGGAGACAGCGTGCTGGGTATGCTGGTGGCGGATTTCCTGTACAGCACCTTCCCGGATCGCCCGGAGGGAGAGCTGACCCGGATGCGGGCAGACATGGTCTGTGAGCACACCCTGGCGCTGGTGGCAAACCGGATCCGCTTAGGCCAGCATTTGCAGCTAGGCCACGGTGAGGAGCGGCTGGGGGGCCGCAGCCGGGAGTCCATTCTGGCCGATGCCACCGAGTCCGTCATTGCCGCCTGCTTCCTGGACGGCGGCCTGGAGGCCGCAGCCCAGTTCGTCAAGCGGTTCATTCTGGTGGAGGTTCCTGTGAGCCGTCCCCACAATATGGACTATAAGACTGCCTTGCAGGAGCTGGTGCAGCAGAAGAAGAATCAGACCCTGACCTATACCCTGGTGGGCCAGTCCGGCCCGGACCACGACAAGGTCTTTGCTGTGGAGGTCTGCCTCAACGGTGAGACGGTAGGCAGCGGCTCCGGCAGCAGCAAAAAGCGTGCCGAGCAGATGGCGGCCAAATCCGCCATGGAAAAGCTGTTCCCCCAGGGCGAGTAATATTACTTATAAGCCGAAAATATAAGCCGGCAGGAAGCTGCCGGCTTATACTTTTTATAAAATGGTGGATATTTATTGAAAAATCCGTCCAAAAAGAAAAGAAAATTGAAATTAATTTGACAAAATTGGAAAAGTCGTGTATCATATATAAGATTGTGAATAGCTTAGAGAGGATACGTTTCTATGGATCTATTTGAAAAACTCCATGAGGTCTGCAAACTGTTTCGGATCCATGATGAATTTCTGGGATATGATACCATTCAGATGGGCAATGTCAACCGCACCTACAAGGTGAACTTCCGTATGCCTGACGGCTCGGATAAGTCCTATCTGGTGCAGAATGTCAATACCTATGCCTTCCGGAATCCTGTGGCCCTGATGGATAATATAGACCGGGTGACGGAGCACATCCGTGCCAAGAAGCCCGGCGAAATTGCCCTGCATTTTCACCACACCGCAGACCGCAAGACCTATGTCATTGACGGCGAAAATTTCTGGCGGATGACTAACTTCATCCGCTCCGTGACCTATAACTCCGTAAAGGATCCGGTGATTTTGGAAAATGCCGGACGGGCCTTTGGCGAATTCCAGATGGAGCTGTCGGATTTTGACAGCAACTCCCTGTTTGAAACCATTCCCGATTTCCACGACACCCGCAAGCGGTATGAAAAATTCCTGGCCTCCGCGGCAGAAGATCGGGCCGGACGGGCTGAGGCGGTGCGTCAGGAGATCGACTACCTGCGCAGTGTCCAGGATCAGGCCTGTCTTTTGACGGATCTGTACCGTGCCGGGAAGCTCCCCCTGCGGGTGACTCACAACGATACCAAGATCAACAATGTCCTGTTCAGCCCTGAGGACAACCGGGCCATGGTGGTCATTGACCTGGATACGGTGATGCCCGGCCTTATGGGCCATGACTTTGGCGATGCCATCCGGTTTGCCGCCAACTTTGTGGAGGAGGACTGCCCGGAGGCCGACAGGGCCGGTGTGGATCTGGATGTGTTCCGCACCTTCGCTCAGGGTTTCCTGTCCCAGACGGCAAAGACCCTGACAGATACCGAGGCGGATACCTTGGCCATGAGCTGTTTTGTTCTCACCGCTGAGCTTGCCACCCGGTTTTTGGCAGACTACCTGGATGGGGATCTGTATTTCAATACCAAGTACCCCGGCCACAACCTGGTTCGTGCCCGCTGCCAGATCGCCCTGGCAAAGGATATGCTGGCCAAAATGCCCCAAATGGAGGCAATTGTCCGGGAGTGTGTCCGTAATTTCCGATAAGCCCCACTTCGCCCACAGCCAGTGCTGTGGGCGAATGTCAGTCTGTCAAAGAACCCCTGCTTTCAGCAAGCGAAAGCAGGGGTTCTTCTGCAAGTCGTTGGGAAATGAACAAAAATGAGGGAGAAAATGGAGTCCTTCCAACTCCATTGGGCCAGTTTTT
>Ga0129311_1001822_pt1 | contig 14243 bp, 13 predicted proteins | sample Go1ome_FD_94435 | JGI IMG/M metagenome (GOLD analysis project Ga0129311, IMG submission 94435) | Western lowland gorrila individual fecal microbial communities from Wisconsin, USA - Go1022B metagenome | ecosystem: Host-associated > Mammals > Digestive system > Large intestine > Fecal | place... | reverse complement strand
TGCTTTTAATCATACAGAAAATGCAGATATTTTGACTATGACTTAGTCTTTTTTCTGCATCCTTTTTTTCATTTAATTTGAATATAATTTTAGTTTTCTACACTTTTAATTTGGCGTTCTACATCTACTCCTGCTAAATCAGAAGAAGATGCTGTCGGAAATCAATGCCGGATACGGCAGTAAGGGGGAATCGTATCATGGCGATATTTCATTTTACAGTAAAGATTGTCGGACGCAGTAAAGGAAAATCTATTATATCAGCATCTGCCTATCTCAATGGAGATGTGATGAAGAATGAAGAAACAGGCAGAATCAGCTACTATACTTCCAAAAAGGAAGTCGTCTACACCAGTCTGATGATGTGCGAAAATGCACCTCCTGAATGGCTGCATGTACCGGAAGAAAATATAAAAAAGTTTCAACAGTCTATCCGTTATAAAAGAGCGGACGATAAGGAAGCCGCACTGGAAAAGTTTAAAATCACATTTCAGAAACAGAGGTTATGGAACGAGGTCTTGAAGATAGAAAAAAGTGCAGATACACAGCTTGGACGCTCATTTGAATTTTCCCTGCCGAAAGAATGGAGCAGACAGGAACAGATTGATTATACAACCGAATATATTCAAAAGACTTTCGTGGACAAGGGAATGTGTGCCGACTGGAGCATACACGATAAGGGTGATGGAAACCCACATGTGCATTTACTTGTAACCATGCGACCATTCAATCCAGACCACTCATGGGGCAACAAAGAAGTCAAGGACTGGAATTTTGTCAGAGATACTGACGGAAATATCGTGGTTGATGAATCACACCCGGACTGGTGGCAGGATAAGAAAAATCCTGACCGGCATGGAATCCGTATTCCGGTACTTGATGAAAACGGAGTACAGAAAGTCGGGGCAAGAAACAGAAAACAATGGAAACGGGTTCTGACCGATGCTACCGGCTGGAACAATCCAAAGAATTGTGAGTTATGGCGAAGTGAATGGGCTAAGATGTGCAACCGGCATTTATCCATAGACAATCAGATTGACCACCGCTCTTATGAAAGACAGGGCAAATTAAAAGTCCCTACTATCCATGAGGGTGCAGACGCAAGAAAGATTGAGGAAAAATATCTCACCGGACAGATAAGGAAAGGTTCATGGAAGGTCGAGGAAAACCGGATGATTAAAAAACAAAATGCACTGTTACAAAAGGTAATTGCAACCTTTGGTAAGGTATCCAGTGCATTGTCGATGTGGAGGGAGTGGTTGAATGACATTAGAAGAAAGCAAAGAAGTAATTCCCATGATGGAGGCAATGATTACACAGATAGAGGAACAGCAGAATATCATGGCAGAGATGCTTCAGGAGATACGGGAAAAGGACGAGAAGCTGATGAGCTGTCAGGAGCAGGAAGAACGATTGCAGAAATTAGAGAGCGGGTTGTCAGAGCTTCTTCAAATCTTGCCGGATACAGAAGAACTGCTGGCATTGTTGGAGAAATATGCAGACAGGATAAGGAAACTCACGACAGAAAATCAGCAATGGCAGGAATTAGCACAGAAGTTAAACAACGAGAACTGGCTATTGCAGAAACAGAACAGCGAATTACTGAACTTGAACAGCAATTAGAGAAAGGAATGTTGATTGATGAACGAATTAAGAAACTCAAAGAGCGACGATCAACTGGAAGAACTACTACTGCTGACGGAGCAGATGCAGGAAGAACTCGACCAGAAAGACCGGACTATCCGGGAACTAAAAGTGCAGCTCGACGAATCGCTGACCTTGAACGAGAAGTTAAACAGCGAGAACAAAACAGAGAACATTCAAGCCTTAAAGAACGACTTGAGGAAAACAAAAGAATTATTGCAGAGCGAGAAAGAGAAAATGCACACCGCCCAAGCCATGATAGAGGAATGTCGAGATAAACAAAGGCAGGCGGAACAGGAACGGGATTATGCACTCTCCCATCAGAAAAAAGTAGAGATACCGGTTGAAAAGCCGGTACTCTATCAAAAGTGTGGGAATTGTAACCAGACTTCTTATCTGAAAGCTAAGGAAAAGTATGATGCGCAGAGAGAAAAACTGGCAGGTAGATATAAAGCAAAAACAGCTATATATGAAACATTGATGTTTGTACTGATATGGTATTCTGTATCAACTACTCTTTTTCAGATGATACAGTCAGAAATATTTATTTCTGATTGCGTGGTATTCTTTGATACAATCGCAACTTTCACACAGACCATTGCTGGTTGGGTTGTACTGGCAGGAAAGAACATGGCACAGATTAGTGATGAAATATCCAATCCAGTCATTGCCGGAATTGTATATTGGCTGATAAGAATACTGGTTTGTGGTGGATGTCTGGTGGGTGCGGGAATACTTTTGGCATTTATCGGAATAAAGATTGCGGGGGTATATAAGAAATACTGTTGGGATATGATTACTGTAATGGTGATACTTATAAGCATGGCAATAGCAATCTACTTTGGAGATTGGATAAAGACAGCATTGCCGATCAATATGCTATTTCTCTTGTTATTCGTACAACTGGTGTATGTTGTAATCAGATGGTATGTGAAGGGCTGGCGGGAAACAAGGGGATATTGTTAGAATTATTTTGATTTAATAACAACAATTATAATTATATTACCAAAGAAAAACAGCAGAAAAGAAAGAATTCTTTTTTCTGCTGTTTTTCTTTATGATACACATTAAAGTTATAGTTTGTGAACTTTTAATGCACGAATTGCATTTAATACAGAAATTATCATAACTCCTACATCTGCAAATATTGCAAACCACATATTAGCAATTCCGACAGCACTTAATGCAAGACAAGCAAATTTGACAATCAAGGCTAATACAATGTTTTGCTTAACAATGCGGATGCACTTTCTGGAAATCTTAATTGCTTTTGCAATCTGTAGAGGATTATCATCCATAAGTACAACATCGGCTGCTTCAATTGCAGCATCAGATCCCATAGCCCCCATAGCAATACCAATGTCAGCACGAGTCAATACAGGGGCATCATTTATACCATCTCCAACAAAAGCAAGATTTTCTTTCTCTGATTTCATGGAAAGAAGTTTTTCAACTTCGGATACCTTGTCACTAGGGAGTAATTCGCTGTGTACTTCATCTACGCCGAGATCAGCAGCAACCTGTTTTGCAACCCTGTCAGCATCGCCTGTCAGCATGATAGTTTTCTTGACACCGGCTTTTTTCAGTTCTGCAATAGCTTCCTTGGAGTGAGGTTTTACAACATCAGAAATTACAATGTGACCGGCATATTCATGATCAATAGCCATGTGGATGATAGTGCCTACACTATGGCAGTCATCGTAAGGGATGCCGAGCTTTTTCATAAGTTTGCTATTTCCTGCAGCAATGGATTTTCCATCAACCTGTGCGATGATACCATGACCGCTGATTTCCTCTATGTTTGTAACACGGCTTCTGTCAATCTCTTTTCCGTAAGCCTTTTGTAAACTTTTGCTAATTGGATGGGAAGAAGCACATTCTGCCAATGCAGCATACTCTAAAAGAGTAGAATCCTTCAAACTGTTATGGTGAACACCAGTAACTTCAAATACACCTTGTGTCAGTGTTCCTGTTTTATCAAAAACAACATATTTTGCCTGAGATAAAGCTTCCAGATAGTTAGAACCTTTAACTAAGACACCTTCCTTGCTGGCACCGCCAATTCCTGCAAAGAAACTAAGCGGAATACTTATAACTAAAGCACACGGACAGCTTACAACCAGGAATGTTAATGCACGATATGTCCATACACCCCACTGGGCAGGGAGTCCAAGAAAAGCCATACGGATAATCGGTGGAAGAACTGCTAAAGCTAACGCACTATAACATACTGCTGGAGTATAAATTTTTGCAAATCTGGAAATGAAGTCTTCAGATTTTGATTTACGGGAACTTGCATTCTCGACAAGATCTAAAATCTTAGAAACGGTAGACTCACCAAATTCTTTTGTTGTCTGGATTTTTAATACACCAGTCATATTAATGCATCCACTGATAATTTCATCGCCTTCTTTTACATCACGAGGCATACTCTCACCAGTAAGGGCACTTGTGTTTAAACTGGAATTACCATCAATGATAATACCATCTAATGGTACTTTCTCACCGGGCTGGACAATGATGATGCTGCCAATTGATACTTCATCAGGATCAACCTGTTCTAACTTACCATTTACTTCAATATTGGCATAGTCAGGTCGGATATCCATCAGGGCACTGATATTGGCTCTGCTCTTGCCGACAGCGTAACTCTGGAACAGCTCACCAATTTGATAAAACAGCATAACGGCAATGCCTTCTACATAGTCACCGCTTCGAGTGGAGATTGCCTGAACAAATGCACCGACAGTAGCAATTGACATTAAAAAGTTTTCATCAAAAACCTGTTTGTTTAAGATACCTTTTCCGGCTTTTTTTAAAATATCATATCCTATAATCAAGTACGCTGCCAGATAAAGAATCAACTCCGGGATGCCTGCTACTGGGATGAATTGTAATGCAATCAACATTACAGCACATACGATAATGCGAATCAGCATTTTTCTTTGCTTCTTAGTCATTTTTGTTTCCTCCTGTTTGAATCACCCCATCATATAATGAACAATGCCATCCGGAAAGAACATTATCTGGAGTGTTTGTTATTTAAAGTTCGATTTCACAATCAGGCTCAACTTTTTTGCAAGCCTTTAAAACATTTTTCATGACATCTTTTGAATCTTTGCCATCTTCAAACTCAACAATCATTTTCTGAGTCATAAAATTAACAGTTGCGGATGCAACACCTTCTGTTTTGCGAGCAGCGTCCTCCATAAGGTTTGCACAGTTTGCACAGTCAACTTCGATTTTGTAAGTTTTTTTCATAGTATTGTTTCCTTTCTGAATTTTTTATGAATTTAACAATTAAGATATTGTTTAATTGTTATGAGTGAAGTATAATTCAAATAACATGTAATGACAATATGTTTGAAACAAGGATTTCTAAAATGGCGAATTAAATTTCCAAAAAGGCAAAAGGAGAATACATTATGAATAAATTTGAATTACCACATCAGCATGGAGAGCGTGGGAATATTGACTATTTATATACTGAGTTGTCTAAGATGACACATTTTGATATAGTTGCCGAAATATTTAAACAACTTAGTGATCCAACAAGAGTGCGTATTTTCTGGCTATTAAGTCATCAGGAAGAATGTGTTATCAATATAGCTGCATGGATGGATATGTCCAGTCCGGCGGTTTCGCATCATCTTCGGTCATTGTATCAATGTGGTCTGATTACCAGCAGAAGGGATGGAAAAGAAGTCTATTATAAAGCCGCAGAGACAGAAGAAAGTAAACTGCTACATAAAACCGTAGAGAAAGCAATGGAAATTGCCTGCCCTGAGGAAATTATTGATAATCATAAGTCTGTGGAGGAAATTATAAATAGTATACACAAATATTTAACGGAACATTTATCAGAGCGTATCACCATTGAAGAGTTGGCAAAAAAATACTTAATGAATCCTACTACATTGAAGAGAGTCTTTAAAGAAGTATATGGTATGTCAATAGCGGCACATATGAAACAGCATCGTATGGAAGAAGCTACAAAATTATTAAAAAAATCAGATATGAGTATAGCACAGATTGCTAAAAATGTAGGTTATGAAAGTCAGAGCCGATTCACTACAGCCTTTAAGGATTACTATGGAATGTTACCTACAGAGTATAGAAAAAATAATACCGTATAGCAAACATAAACTATACGGCATCGCTATTTTTGTTAAAGCAAACTATTAAAGTTCAAGAGAATCTTCTGCATCTACCCACATCTGCAAATTTCCATCAAGATATAATCTCGCATATTCAAGCGGTTCATCAATGGCAAATGCGTTTAATGCACATTCTGATCCAGGTGTAGTCTTTAAATCCTTTTCAGCTTCCCAACAGTCAATGCGAAGCATATAGCCAGCAGAAGTATAAACATCAATGCTGTTTCTGTGTGGATTATATTCTGCAAATATCGTTCTCATCGTATCAAATCTCCTTATCGTTCAATCAATCATCAGTTACAAAAATCAGAAGCATTTCAATCAGTTCACCATGTCGCTTTTATTTTGTGTTATACTGTTTTATATAATTTTCTTGCCCTTGTATTTGCCCTTATCAGAGTTCGTAAACCCTGATGGGACAATATAACACAAGGGAAACAATAAGGGAAAACTCACCTGCGATAAATCTAGTGTTTTCAAGGGCTTGAGAGATATTTGATAATAAAATATAACAGTTATTAAATTTCTTGGAATAGATAAAATCTCAATTCCAGTTTGTTTGTGTGAAGCAGAGTCAGCAACTTGTTGATATTTTTCTGCAAACTAATAAGAAAAATGGAGTAGATCGGACGTTTCAACGCTTGTTAAGACAATAACTTGACGTCAAAAACAAGTAGAAAAGTTGAAGATGAAATTTCGTGAAAAGAAATTTTTTGTAGACTAACATAACTTTAAATATCATTGAAAAATAGAGGCGCAAATTCTCTTAGATGTCAAAAACTGGGTTGTGGAACATTTCTTATTAAAGTATAATATTGAAAAAACAGGGCACAATATCCCAAAAATATCAGTTTGGAGGTACTATGTGCAAAATCTAAAATAAGAATGTAGGAAATATACGAAATAAAATTGTATAGAAACCTACATTCTTATTTTGTATTTTCAGAATTTGTATTAGGGAGAAAATTGTATTGAAAATAATTGTTTGGAATTTTATCATAGGAAAAGTGTGTTATAAAACATATGTGGATCATTGTTGATCTTCCTGAATCTGAAGTCATATAGGAGATATACTTTAATGAAAAAGCAATGCAATTATTCAAAAATCATGTTGGAAGCTTTAATTTTAACGGCAGCAGTTGCCATCATTGCAGCTGCAGTCTATTTTTTTCTTGTTCCAAGTCATACTTCGGTCAGTAGTATTTCTGGTCTTGGTATCGTACTGTCCAACTTTGTACCTTTACCATTATCTGTAATTACAATGATTTTGAATGTCGTACTTTTAATCATTGGATTTTTTACTTGTGGAAAAGAATTTGGTGTAAAAACAGTTTACACAAGTATCATGCTTCCTGCTTTTCTTGGACTTTTTGAAATCCTCTTTCCAAATTTTGAGTCATTTACAAATAGTCAGGAGCTGGATGTTATCTGTTATATTCTTGTCGTCAGCGTTGGATTGAGTATCCTTTTTAATCGAAATGCTTCTTCTGGTGGACTTGATATCGTGGCAAAGATCATGAATAAATATCTTCATATGGAACTTGGAAAAGCAATGTCTTTGTCTGGTATGTGTGTAGCTCTTTCTGCAGCTCTTGTTTATGACAAGAAAACAGTAGTTTTAAGTATTCTTGGAACATATTTCAATGGAATTGTTCTAGATCATTTTATTTTCGATCACAATATTAAACGTAGAGTATGCATTATTACACCAAAAGAAAAAGAATTACGTGAGTTTATTATTCATGAATTGCACAGTGGTGCTACGATCTATGAAGCGTATGGTGCCTATAATATGGAAAAGCATAATGAAATTATTACAATTGTTGATAAGAACGAATATCAGAAATTGATGAATTTCATTAATAAGCTTGATCCAAAAGCATTTATTACTGTTTATAATGTGTCTGATATGAGATATCAGCCTAAAATATAAGCATCACAAGGTATTCAATTTATGGACAGACTGAAAAAATGTATGGAATCTTCTGAAATTGAAAGTGTATGAAAATAAGAAATATTTCGTGGCAGATAATAAAATTAGTATCATTGAAGCATATCAAGGAAAAGGATATGGAAAACAGGCAAAGATACGTATTGGCAGTATCGTACTTGCTTGTGTATGGATATTACATATTTTGTATATTAGCTGTAAAGTGAAAACGATAGCTGAGTAAAGATGCGTTATAATCTATGAAAGTAGATTGATTCAGGAAGGAATGTCATGGAAATATATAAATATGGAGATGATCAGGCATCTATTGTTTTGATTCAAATGGTGGGTGAACATGATCTTTCAGGAATTGAGGAGGAAATACATGAAATTCAAAAACTTACGGAGATGAAATTTCAGCTTATTGCTTTAAAAGTGTATAACTGGAATCATGATTTATCTCCATGGAGAGCACAAGCAGTATTTTCAAATGAAGGATTTGGGGATGGTGCGAAAAAGACTTTGGATGAAGTTATGAAATTGTTCACAGATTCCAATAAAACATATTGTATTGGTGGATATTCTATGGCTGGTTTATTTGCGCTATGGTCAGCATATCAGACAAATCGATTTACGGCAGTTGCATCAGCTTCACCTTCAATCTGGTTTCCAGACTTTTTACATTATATGAAACAACAAAAGATACAAACTAACTGTATTTATCTGAGTCTTGGAAATAAAGAAGAAAAGACTAGAAATTCTGTCATGGCACAAGTAGGTGATTGTATTCGAAAAGCATATGACTTGTTGCATGCGGAAGGAATTCAGTGCACACTAGAATGGAATGAAGGTGGTCACTTCAAAGATTCACATTTGAGAACGGCGAAAGCTTTTGCATGGGTTATGAACAATTTGAAGAAATCATAAAGAAACAGGTTTTGCATGAAACTTGTTTTTTGCTTTATGAATGGATTTTTGTGCTATATTAGTTTCCATATCTTTGTATATATGTTGAGGTATAAAATGAGGGGATTAGGAACAGTTATAAATGCATTTGCCATCATTGCAGGTGGTGTGCTTGGAATTTTATGTAAACGATTTTTGAAAGAAAGCTATCAGGATACGATCACAAAGGCAACAGGTTTTTCAGTTGTATTTCTAGGAATTGCTGGGACACTTTCTAAGATGATGCATGTGGAATCGGATGGTTCATTGAGTACAAATGGATCGATGATCATGATTCTATCGCTTGCCTTAGGTGCATTGCTTGGAGAAGTGGTTGATTTAGATGCAAAGTTTGAACGTTTTGGCGAATGGCTGAAGCATAAGACTGGAAGTGACGGAGACAATCAGTTTGTGAATGGATTTGTTTCTGCGTCTTTAACCGTAAGTATTGGTGCAATGGCGGTCATTGGTTCGATTCAAGATGGAATCTATGGTGATTATTCAACGCTTATCGCAAAAGCTATATTAGATTTTATTATCATAATGATTATGGCTTCATCTATGGGGAAAGGCTGTGTATTTTCATTTCTTCCTGTGGCTGTTCTACAAGGAATCATGACTGCATTGGCTGTTGTTCTTTCCGGTTTTATGACAGAAGCAGTACTCAATCATATTTCATTGGTTGGCAGTATTCTGATTTTCTGTGTTGGAATAAATTTAGTCTGGCCTAGAACCATCAAAGTAGCAAATTTATTGCCTTCTTTGCTTGTTGTGGTGATATTAACAGGTATTATATAAAGCAAAATTTGAGTGAAGCGATGCTGTCACTCTTTTTTTGTATGATATAATTTTGTTAGATATAGTACTTCAATGAAATAATTAATTTGTAACATAATCTGAATACAGGAGAAATCATATGAAAAAAGGATGGATTGTGTTGAATGTTTTATGTATTGGAATTGTTTGTATGATGATGACTTCTTGTACAGGCATTTTTCAACAAAAAAAATTAGAATCTTCTGGTCAATGTGGAGATCAGTTAAACTGGTCATATGATCAAAAAAAGAAAACATTAACAATTTTTGGCAATGGTGCAATGAATGTACCAAAGTTTTACTGGAATGAATATGAAATATATACACTTGTGTTAGAAGAAGGGATTACTTCCATTTCACAATCAGCCTTTTATGGTCATTCTGAACTTCGAGGTGAATTGAAACTTCCTTCAACTTTAGAAACGATTGAGGAGTTTGCATTCTATGATTGCGGTAATTTAGAAGGTAATTTGATCATTCCTGAAAATGTTAAAAGAATTGGTGATTATGCTTTTCGTGGATGTGAAAAGATGAATGGAACACTACAATTACCAGAAGGCTTGTTATCTATTGGAGAGAATGCATTTTATGACTGTGCGTTTCAGGATGAATTACATATTCCGGAAAGTGTTTTAGAAATTGGTAGAGCTGCTTTTAAAGGTTGTAATGGACTGCGAGGTAATCTGATCATTCCTGATCGTGTAGAAAGTATCGGAGATTATGCATTTGCACAATGTAGTGGACTGGATGGAGAATTGAAACTTTCAGCGTCTTTAAAGATGATTTCTGAAAGCTGTTTTAATGGCTGTGAAAATTTGAAAGGTGATTTAATTATTCCTGATTCTATCGAAGAAATTGGAGCACATGCTTTTTGGAATTGTGGATTTGATGGAAGAGTAGAGTTGTCAAAATCTCTTAAGAAAATGGGAATATATGCATTTTCTTCTTGCAGAAAACTGACGGGAAGTCTTGTGATTCCAGAATTGATGGAAACAATTCCATCGCATGCATTTGCGTATTGTACAGGTATAGAAAGTGTAACTTTTCCAGGTGTATTAAAGTATATTTCTGAAGGTGCTTTTCGTGATTGCACGGCATTAACAAGTATTTCTTTGCCAGAGCATCTTTTAATAGTTGGAAATGACGCATTTAGTCACTGTATTTCTTTAGAAGGTGATTTGAACCTTCCAGATGCATTACTTTCCATTGGAGAACGCAGTTTTGAAAATTGTAAAAAAATAAAACATATAAAACTGCCTGAATCTTTGCTGAATATCAAAGAAGATGCTTTTGTTGACTGTGAAGCGTTATGTGGTGATTTAGTGATTCCTGATAGTGTTTATGTGATTGGTCCGAATGCTTTTCAAAAAACAAAGATATCTTCTGTGCAATGTGGAAGTCAGAATGCAAAGCTTGTGAGTATTGGCAGTGGTGCATTTTATCAGTGTGATGCTTTAAAAAATGTTCAATTTACAGGAAATATTCCAGATTATTATGCAGGAACAGTAACTGAAGAGATAGATGGATATCCTGAAACGTTGTATTCAAGTTTTCCGGAAGATTGTAAAATTGCATTTGTAGAAAATCCCAAAAATATAGAAAATGATTTACCTCTGTCTATCAAAGATAAAACACAGGAAAACAAAATTGAGCCATATTCATGGATGGATCATTTGCGTGAGAGCAAACTGAAAGGAACTGGTCAATATGCGGATATTGAAATCATATTTGAAGATATGATGGAACTTCGTGTAAATGGCAGAAGAAAAAACAATGTTGAATTTGAAGCAGAACCATATGATGCTGAAATGAAAATATCAGTAACATTTCCGTATAGAGATGGAATCGTTACTGATATGAGAATGATAGAAGGGAATGGAAGTGATTGTGTTCTAGAAGCAACATACATTAAAGATGGTCAAGAATCTTTGATGTATTTTACAGATGGATCAGAGGAAGGGATATATTTTTAGAAAGTCATATTCTTGTTTGAAATGATGATATGTCGAAAATAAAAATTGAAAGGAGACAAAAGATGAGTGAGATTACATTAGAAAAACTTCCCAAGACAGTTGAAGAATTAAAAGCAATGCCACAAGCAGATTTAACAAAACCGGAGGAGGTTGCTGCACTTGTTGTAGCAGTATTAGCGTTGTATCCTGAAAATCCATCAGAAACGGAAAATATGCTTGATTATTTACGTGGTCCAAAACCACTAAATGGCATAGACAAACAATTTATCAAGGATCGTTTCCGTGGAAAAGAATATCTGATGCGTTCTTATTTTGTTGGATCAACTCCTGAAAATAACTATACACCAGCATTGCCTTATCGCGTTGTAGTATCTGAGAATGCTTACAGCAGAAGCCAATTTGAAGAAGGATATTTAACTTTGTATGTTGCCTGCAGTGGAGCGGATAGCCCAAGACCATTGAAACTTCGCAAGAAGCCTTCTACAGGACAATGGTTTTTATGGGAACAGCAGCTTTTAACAGGAATCCAAATTCCAAAGGAAAGTGATCCTTGGGCATAGGATTCTCTGATAAGAAGTACATAAGATGATAGAAAAATTCAATCATCCTAGGCATCGAAAAAGGGAATTGCAGTAACAGTTCCCTTTTTAAACCTTTTATATATGTCATACATCAAAGGAAAAGAAAAAAACCAGTTCATTGCTGGTTGATTCGTTTGTTTGAACCCATAGTCTTTAACCGAACTTGACTATGGAAAGATATCCAAAAAGAACATCTTAGTTTTTACTATCCTGTCAAATGTGTGTGATTGCCAAAAGGCTCCTGTATGATATTTACCTTATACATTGATCAATAAGCAATAACAAAAAGAATAACAATGATGCTCTGAATACTTAAACCATATACATTTTCCTGAGCATAATTCCATTTAAAAGTTTTTTTGACAGTGATAGACGGAAAGAACAAAAATTATTCTGGTAATTCAAATTCCATTTTTACTGTTGTATTGACTACATCTAAAGCAGTTTGAATGCTTCTCAGCTCATCGGATACTTTTGTATAGTCCTCTTGTGCCTGTTCAACAGAATAGTTTGTATAGAGATAGTCAATGACTGTATTATTTCCAATACCTCCAACTGAAACTCTTTGTTTTGGCAAGCGTGACTGCATATCAAATAAGCGATTTTTCATTTCTGTTAATTGTGGAATATACACTAGAACCTGATCAATTGTCATGCCTGTATCACCAACAAGTGTTGTTGTATTAAAGCAATTGATGGCATGTTTTAGAATTCTGATCTTTTCGTCACAGCTTTCTAGATATTTTTTTGTTTCATCATAGTTGTAGTCTGGACGAACAGATTCAATATCTTCCGCAAGGGATGCGTTAAAAGTACTGCTTTGACGTTCATTGTTTAAAGCAATATTCTTTTCATCCATGATCTTTTTTAGAAGTTTTGATGCTTCTGCAGATGTTACGTTATACTTCATAAAATATCCTCCATTTTCTATAAGTACATGCGTACGAAAATATATTTTTATCTATTAAGAATGATGATTTGTGGCAGGTATGGTACCTATGTGTTTGTTTACACTATCATTATAATTTATTTGTTTCAGATTGAAAGTGTTAGATTCTTAAATGGTAAGTTCTTACTTAATTGCATGGATTTCTTTATAATCAATATCATGAATGCTGATAAAAATCATGTAAATAAAAGGAAAAATACAAGAAGCGGATTTACTCTTGCGGAACTTTTAGTAGTTGTCGCAATTATTTCTGTACTTGTAGCGATAATGATTCCTATTTTTCAGAGCCAATTGGAAAAGAGCAGAGAAGCAACAGATATTTCAAATGTGCGTGCAGCGTATGCAGAAGTGAGTGGAAAAGCAATGCATGAAAATGATGAGAAATTTGTAAAAGTCGTTTCTTTAAAACAGAAGAAAGATGGCTGGCAATCCGTAGATACAATTACGATTGGCGGTATTATGCATTCTAAAAATGATGGTGATTTAGCAAACTGGAAAGGAAATCCAGTTGCTGGAGGCGTGTGTGAAGTATCTTATGTTCCTGATGTTGGTGTGATTCTGCATTGGAAGAAAAGTGATGGCAGTACATCGAACGTTAAAGTTGATATGAAAGAAAATCTTCATAGTAATTTAGAGAATACAGATGTATTAACAAATTTAACTACACAGGGTGTAACAAGATTTGAAATAGATTCGAAATGTCCAAATTCTACGATGGTAAATGCAGTAGAAAAACAAATCGGGGATACTAGCTTAATGAACCATGGAACGTGGGCATATCTTGGAAGTCCGACAGATGAATCTGGCAGGTATTTATTCTGGACGTCTGTAGATACAAATGCTGCTGGGGCAGATAGTAAAATCCCTGTCATTATCAGTCGTGCTTCTGGTGGTTATTTTGTATCTGAAACCATTACGGCGCAGAGAATGACGAAAAAAGGTGAAGAATATGTTGCAATCGTCGATCATATCTGGAATGCCGATGGATTTAAAAAATATTTGACTGGTACAAAATATGAAACATTAGAAGAAGCCTACATTGCATATAAACAAAAAGTGAATGAAAAATATACTGAATATAAAGAAACATTACCAAATGAAAACAAGTATCTAGATGGCTAGATACTTGTTTTGGCGCTCCAAAATTGGATGAGGTGTCAAGAATTTGATTTTCAAATAACATGAGGAATTGAATGAATTTCAACACCTCAAACAACTTGAGCGACAGGAAGTACATATGGTGACAGAAATG
>Ga0129311_1001819_pt1 | contig 14261 bp, 14 predicted proteins | sample Go1ome_FD_94435 | JGI IMG/M metagenome (GOLD analysis project Ga0129311, IMG submission 94435) | Western lowland gorrila individual fecal microbial communities from Wisconsin, USA - Go1022B metagenome | ecosystem: Host-associated > Mammals > Digestive system > Large intestine > Fecal | place... | reverse complement strand
TGAACGTCCCATTCCGGCTGGTCTCCCAATTTCATTATGGTTCCTTTGCCGTAATCTTTTTCAATCTTGTCGATTGTAGCCTGTAACGCTTTCAGTTTGGATGCGTTCAGATCCTGTGCTTCTACTTCTTTTGCCATAGTATGGTGTTTTATTTTTATGCCGTCGGGTCCGCTATGAAGAGCGCCGGAATTCCAACGCGAATATAGTAAGTTTGCGGGCAATTCACAACGTTCATTGAACCTCTGTTTTCCGCAAATATAGTATAACTTTGTGCTAAACCGTGGTACATTTGCGTGGTCCAGACTTTTTTTGAAGAATTTTATCGCGCTGGGACGAAGTTACGCCGATCCGGAACTACTCAGGCCTGATTATCTCATCAACTCTGTCCTTTACGGTATCGTAGTCGTAGCCCCGTGAAAGGGCGTATTTGAGCAGCTTGAACTTCGCGTAGGGGTCACCTTCGAGGGTCTTCCATTTGGCGAGCAGCAGCTTGTCGAGTTTCGCTCCGGCGCGCTCTTCGTCTATTTCATCTAAAGCTGCGTCAATAACCGAGCGGGAAATACCTTTGACGGCGAGCGCCTGTCTGATTTTGACCGGTCCCCAGCCGGTGAGAGAGGATTTTTCGCGTGCGAAAGCGGCGGCGTAGCGGGAGTCGTCCGCGTAACCGTCCTGAACAAGCGATCCGACCACTTCTTCAGCGGCCGGCTTGTCGCCTTCGAGTCTGCGCAGGGCCTTCTGCAGCAGTTCTGAGGTACAGCACTCTTTCTTTGAACACAGGTTCTGAAGCCAGTCCAGTACCTTTTTCGCGTTTTCTTCCATAAATTATTTCTCCCCGTGCTGACCGGCGAGCATACCGCAGGCGGCGAGGATGTCCTCCCCGCGGGAAGCGCGTATGGTGCAGGTGATTCCCTTGGAGTTCAGGAAGTCTCGGAAGTCCTCCATAGTGCGCTCCGATGCTGTTCCGTAGGGGAAATCCGGAATTTTGTGGAAACGGATGAGGTTGACCCTGCATTCGAGTCCTGCGAGCAGGCGGACGAGTGCCTCGGCGTGCCGTCTGTCGTCGTTCCATCCTTCGAACATTGTGTATTCGAAACTGACGCGCCTCTGACCCGAGAAATCGTATTGCTTCAGCAGCGCCACCACGTCACGTACCGCCCACGCGCGTTCCGAGGGCATCATCTGGAAACGTTCCTCCCCGTAGGGATTGTGCAGGCTGACAGCAATGTGGCAGCGGGTTTCATCCAGAAACTGCCGCAGAGCGGGGATGACTCCGATGGTCGAAACGGTGATGCGTTTCGGGCTCCAGGCGAAGCCCCAGGGTGCGGTCAGAATCTCGATAGCCCTTTTCACGGCGGGGTAGTTGTCCAGCGGCTCGCCCATACCCATGAAAACGGTGTTGGTCAGTTCGGCCGCTTCGTCAATGCCGGTGAACTGCGCGATAATGTCTGCTGCGTCAAGATTTCCGTGCCAGCCCTGGCGGCCCGTCATACAGAACTTGCATCTCATTTTGCAGCCCGCCTGCGAAGATACGCAGAGGGTTCTGCGGTCCTCGTCCGGTATCATAACCGCTTCAACGGCAGATGTTTCAAACCCTGACCCTACTGCGCAACTCACAGGGAAAAGGTATTTCTTCGTGCCGTCGGACGAGCTGGCAAATCCGGCAGGGGCTATCGTTCCGAGGTCGTATTTCTCCGAAAGGGCGCTTTTCGCCGCTTTCGAAATGTTGGTCATACGGTCCCAGGAAGTCGCTTTCTTCGCGTACAGCCAGTCTGCGAGCTGCTTGCCGACAAAAGCCTGCAGGCCGCAGTCAAGCGCGGCCTGTCTGAGTTCGTCAAGGGTCTTTCCGAGCAGTTTTTCTTTCACTGAATCAGGCAATCTGAGGTTTTCCGGGACGTTCGCCGCGTTCCCTCTGGCGGGGCTGCTCTATCATTTTTCCGTCCTGAAGAGTCTTCCACGCCTCGCGGCTTTCGTAAATGTCTATGGCAGCGAAAATTGCGGCTCTCATAGAACGAGGGTCCGCTTCATCGCGGCCGGCCATTTCAAAGGCGGTGCCGTGGTCGGGGGAGGTGCGTACGACGGGAAGTCCTGCTGTGTAGTTCACTCCGTCCTCGAAAGCGATGGTCTTGAACGGGCAGAGTCCCTGGTCATGGTACATTGCGAGAGTCGCATCGAACTTGGAATAGTGTCCGAGTCCGAAATATCCGTCCGGCGAGAACGGGCCGAATGCGAGAATGCCCTCTTCGGTGGCCTCGCGTATGGCAGGAATGATGATGTCCTGTTCTTCGGTCCCGAGCAGACCTCCGTCTCCGCTGTGCGGGTTGAGGCTCAGAACGGCGATGCGCGGCTTTTCAGTTGCGAAATCTCTTTGCAGAGACTCGTTCATTACGCGCAGTTTGCTGATTATCTTTTCTTTAGTTATGCTCTTCGGGACGTCTTTAAGCGGGATGTGCCCCGTGACGACTCCGAGCTTGATCTGGTCGCTGACCATCAGCATCGTGACGTCCTTCACTCCAAATGCATCCTGCAGATATTCGGTGTGTCCGGGGAAGCCGAAGCCTTCTCCCGACATTGATTTCTTGTTGATAGGACCGGTGACCAGCACGTCGATTTCTCCGGCCTTGATGTCCGCAACTGCTGCCTGAAGCGCGGTAATCGCCCCGCGTGCCGCATCCGGCGAGGGCTGTCCCGGTTCGGCGTAAACGTTGTCCGGGAGGCAGTTAACTATATTGATGCGCTTGGGGAGGGCCATCTGCGCCGAGTTGATGACGTTGCAGTTCATGTTCTCGAGCTCGTGTATCGTCTTGCGGTAGAATCCGAACAGTTTGGATGAACCGTAGACTACGGGAGTGAAGAGGTCCAGTATGCGAGGATCGGACAGGGCCTTGATGATGACTTCGTAACCGATTCCGTTACCGTCGCCCTGCGTGATTCCTACTTTGAGTTTTCTATTTTGCATATAGCTAAAGTTTATTCAGTAATATATCCTTCGTCTTCTGGGAGACTTCCCGCCTTGTACGCTTCTACTGCGAGGCGGTCGCACCTTTCGTTTTCGGGATGTCCGGCGTGGCCCTTGAGCCAGTGGAACTGCAGCGAAAAACGTCCTCTCAGTTCCAGGAAGCGCATCCAGAGGTCCACGTTCTTCGTCTTTTTCCAGCCTTTCGCGACCCAGTTGTCCAGCCAGCCTTCGGCGACGGAACGCACGACGTAGGACGAGTCGCTCCAGACTTCCACCTGCGCCCCCTCCCATCTGATGGCTTCCAGCCCCTTGATGACGGCGAGCAGTTCCATACGGTTGTTGGTGGTCCTTGCAAAGCCTCCGGACATTTCCCTGCGCAGCTTGCCGCACACCAGGACCGCGCCCCAGCCTCCCGGTCCGGGATTCCCGCTGGCCGCTCCGTCTGTGTAAAGGTAAATCGCAGGTCTCTGTTCCATAATATACAAATATAATCAAAGTTTCTCAGGGTTCACCCCTGTACTCATATAAGATTTGCGTTCGTATCGGTGAAGGGAGTGTGCCTGGCGGCAGCGTTCACCCGGATAGGGGCGCGCGGAGGGACGGAGCGCGATAAGCAGAGCCGGGCACCTCCCGGAACCCAACGAACGACGTTTTGATTATGCTCTCAAGTTTCGTTAACTTTGCACAAATTTCGAATCAACCCGATGACGATATTAGTTTGTGGTGCGAACGGCCAGCTCGGCAGGGAACTCAGGCGTATTGCCGGAGCGGGGGAGACAGGTGTCTGGATATTCACGGACATAAACGAACTCCCCGGGGAACAGACACGCCTGCTGGATATCTGCGATGCTGGGGCGGTGGAGTCCCTGACGGACGAAGTCAGGCCTGACGTGATAGTCAACTGCGCGGCTTACACGGACGTGGAACGGGCGGAGGACTGCCCCGAAGCGGCGGACATGCTGAACCGTGCAGCACCCGCCCTGCTTGCGGAAGCGGCCTTGAAGCACGGTGCGACCCTTATCCACATTTCCACGGATTTCGTCTTCCCGGGAAACGGCAGAACACCTCTGCGCGAGACGGACGCTCCCGGGCCGCTGAACGTTTACGGACAGACCAAGCTCGCCGGCGAGCGGGAAATCCTCGAAAGCGGCTGCAAGTCAATCATTATCCGCACCTCCTGGCTCTATTCTCCGTACGGCAGGAATTTCGTGAAATCCATACTCAAACTTGCAGGGGAGAGGCCGGAGATCGAAGTTGTCAGCGACCAGACGGGTTCTCCAACGGCAGCCTTCGATCTTGCAGGCTTCATCCGCAGCATCATAACGGAAGGAAAGCTCTCCCGCACCGGGCTGTACCACTACTGCAACGGGGGCGAGGCCAGCCGCTACGAATTCGCCTGCTGCATACGCGACCTTGCAGGAAGCAATTGCCGCATAGAGCCATGCACGAGTTCCGCTTTCCCGTCAAAGGCACAAAGACCAGAATATTCCAGCTTAGATACTGACCTTGTAAAACAGACTTTCGGAGTGCGTATACCTCATTGGAAGGACTCGCTCCGGAAAGTTATAGAAAGACTTTCAGACAATGCGTAACCTGCTTATCTTCATTGCTTTCCTGATTTTCTGCCCCCCGGTAGTCATAAATGCCAAGAAGCGGGATACGACCTCGTTCAAGGCCACCCGGCTGATCGCTCCCGGAACTCTCATTGCGGGAGGACTGGGTATCCACTATTTCAGCCACGACGGAATCGACCTGCAGATCAAGGACTGGACCCAGGACCTGCGCGGCGGCAGGACGGTTGTTCCCTTCGACGACTATATCCAGTACGTTCCCTATGTCCTGGACCTCGGACTGACGCTCGCCGGGGCGGAATCCAAACACAATTTCGGGGACATCTGCATAGAGCTGGCGCTTTCCGCTTCGGTTGCGGCTATAGTCAACGGTGGCTGCAAGGTTGCGTTCGGGACGCTCCGTCCGAATGAAAAAAACTACCGTTCCTTCCCTTCGGGACATTCCTGCACCGTTTTTCTCGGAGCGGAACTCGTGAGGATGGAGTACGGCTGGGGCTGGGGAGCAGGAGCCTACGCCATAGCGGCAACGGTGGGCGCCATGCGCATCTACCGCAACTGGCACTGGTTCTCGGACGTGCTGATGGGCGCTGGCATAGGCATACTTTCCGCTCATGCAGGAGAGTGGCTCCTGAAACCGACAAAGTCCCTGTTCGGTCCGAAGAAGTCAAAGACGGAGCTCGTCATTGTGCCTTCCATAGATCCGGTTTCAGGGACTCTGTGCGGGGGACTTGCCCTTAACTTTTAGAGCACTTTATCGAGAAATCCTGTGACTTCTCCGATGAGGGTCGTGCCTACGTACTTGTACTGGGCGTGGCCTTTCCCCTCCATGAAAATGAATTTCGAGGATTCGCTGCCGATAGCCTCAAGCCTTTTCTGGATTTCCTCTCCGTAGCAGACATTGATAAGGGCGTCTTTGTCTCCGTGGAAAGTCAGCACCGGAATCTTGGCGTTGTCGATCCTGCGGACGTCATTGATTGCGCCCCAGCAGTTTATGACAGCCTTGATGCGAGGTTTCTTGGGAGGATAGACGAAAGCCGTATAGAGGCAGGTGATTGCACCGGCCGAACCGCCCATGATTGCTATCCTTTTCTTGTCGAGACCATATTTCCGGCTGTTTTTCGCTATCCATTGCAGGGCCAGTCCTGCGTCGTTGCTTGCGTCCTGGATGGCTTTCTGCATTGCGGGGTGGTAATCTCCCGAGGGCGGAAAGCCGTTTTTCATCTGCTGTGTGCAGCTTACTCTGACGGACTTGTCGTTCTTGCGGGTGAGGCAGTAGTCGATGGATACGACGGCATAGCCTTTCTCAAGCATTCCGTAGAAGAGGGGTTTGAGTCCTGAACTCATGGCCTTGTCCCCTCCGGCAAATCCGCCTCCGTGAATGAACATGACGACGGGCCAGCCCTTTGCAGGAGCCTCTCCCTCCGGATACCAGATATCCAGAACCCTGTCCTGGGTGGGGTCGTCAGCAGGAATGTCTGTCCTCTTTTCGCCGTAGCGGAGGTCCTTTAAGCTCTCATAGTCCGCAGCACCCGCGCTGAAAGCGAGCGTCATGACGGCGAGCATTGAAATAAGTGTCTTCTTAATCATTATTCGGGATTTTATCTATTCTTCTCTGGTGTCTTCCTCCTTCGAAAGAGGTCTGCAGCCATGCCTTGACTATCGCCACCGCCATGCGGTAGGAGATGAACCTTGCGGGCATCACGAGCACGTTCGCGTTGTTGTGCTGCTTCACGAGCGTGCCGACCTCCGTGTTCCAGGCGAGTCCGGCGCGGACCTTCGGATGGTGGTTCAGGGTTATCGCCATGCCGTTTCCGGTGCCGCAGAGTGCAATTCCTGCGTCCACGCTGCCGTCGGCGACCGCCTCGGCGAGTCTGTTCGCGAAATCGGGGTAGTCGCAGCTCTGCTCCGAGTCGGTCCCGAAGTTCACGAGCTCGTATCCTTTGCCCAGCAGGTAGCTGATAAGCCGGGTCTTGTACTCAAAGCCCGCGTGATCGCTGCAAATTCCTATTTTCATAATCTAAAGTGCGGGATAAATGTGGTTCCAGATTGATTCGGTCATTCCCTGCGATTTCGTGCAGGAGGATGTGAACACGACTACGGCGTCCTTTTCCGGGATTACGATCACCCACTGGCAGTGTGCGCCGGACATCTTGTAGGCGTTATGGGTGAGCCTCCAGAACTGGTAGCCGTAACCCTGTTTCCCCTCGTCTCTGGGCAGGGCCTTTATCTGTGAGGCGTTCAGCCTGCTCTTGTCGTATTGCAGAATATGGGAGCTCGTGGCCTCCCGGATGTAGGATGCGTCAAGCAGCTGCCTGTTTTTCCAGTTCCCCTCCTGAAGCAGGAACTGTCCGACTTTCGCCAGCGATTCAGGACTCAGGTAGAGGCCCCAGCCTCCGCAGCAGTACCCTTCGGCGCTCTTCTCCCAGTACCAGTCCTTGATTCCGAGGGGCTTGAACAGCTTCTTCTCGAGGTACTCTCCGAGATCCATTCCGGTCACCTTGCTGACAATGACACCGGCGAGATAGGTGTTCATCGAGTTGTACTGGTATCTGGAACCGGGTTCATATACGACAGGGGTATTCAGAATCGTTTTGGTCGGTTCCTTGACAGCCCAGCCCCTGGTCTCTCCGATGTAGTCCTTTTCGAAGCCGGAAGCCATTATGAGCATGTTCCTGAGGGTCATCTGCTCGAGCCAGGGGGAGATTTTTTCCGGAAGCACGTCCGCCCCGAAAAAACTTACCACCTTGTCTTCGAGACTCAGCAGCCCGTCCTGAATGGCGAAGCCTACCGCAAGCGAAGTGAAACTCTTGCTGGCGCTCCAGAGGATGTGCCTGCCGGTCATGCTGTGGGCGGGGTCGTGCCTGTCATAGATGAGCTTGCCGTCTTTCAGCACAACGAGCGAATGCAGTTCGTCTGTGCTGCGCAGAAGCGACATGTCCATGAACACCTTGTCGAACTCCGCGTCATACTTTCCGTAATCGGGAGACTTCGGCAGCCGCCCTCCTGCGAGGAGAACCGCCTGGGCAATCAGGAGACAGCCCAATATCGAAACTAACCTTTTCATGATAATGTATTTATTGCTTTCTGCATCCTGCGGGCAAGTTCCTCCTTGCCGATGAACAGCACTATGTCCGCGATTCCGAGTCCGCTTCCGCAGCCGGTAAGGGCGAGCCTCAGGCAGTTCATGACCTTGCCCATTGGCCATTCGTGCGAACGGATGAAGTCCTCGATGACGGGTTCCAGGGCGTCTTTCGTCCATTCGCCGTCAAAACCCTCGATCAGCTTCGCAACCTCGCGGGCGGGACCGATGTTCTCCTCTTTCCAGAACTTCGCGGCGTCCTTCTCGACGTAGGTCTCGGGGGCCTTGAACATATACCAGGAGATGTCCCAGAAATCAGCCACGAAGGTTGCGCGTTCCTTGATGAGGTGTACGAGCGCGACCGTTTTTTCGTGCGGGACGCTGACTCCCTGCTCCGCAAGCAGCGGCTCGAAGAGACAGGCGAGCTCCTCGTCGCTCTTCATGCGCAGGTACTCCTTGTTGAACCATTTTGTCTTGTCGGGGTTGAACTTCGCACCGGACTTGCTGACCTTGTCGATGCTGAAAGCCTGCACCAGCTCGTTCAGGGAGAAGATCTCCTGTTCTGTGCCTGGGTTCCAGCCGAGCAGCGCGAGCATATTCACGAACGCTTCCGGGAAGTAACCGTCCTCGCGGTAGCCGCGTGAAACCTCACCTTCCGCGTTCACCCATCTTAGGGGGAATACCGGGAATCCGAGCTTGTCGCCGTCGCGCTTGCTTAGCTTTCCGTTGCCGACGGGTTTCAGCAGCAGAGGCAGATGCGCGAAACGGGGCATCGTGTCTTTCCAGCCGAAAGCCTCGTACAGCAGGTAGTGCAGAGGCAGGGACGGCAGCCACTCTTCGCCGCGGATGACCTCGGTGATTTCCATCAGGTGGTCGTCGACGATGTTTGCAAGGTGGTAGGTGGGCAGTTCGTCAGCCCTTTTCCAGAGCACCTTGTCGTCGAGAGTGGAGCTGTTGACCTCGATGTGGCCGCGTACCATGTCGTCCATCTTCACGACTGTGTCCTCCGGCATCTTGAAGCGGATGGTCCAGTCTGTGGTTTCAGCGAGCAGACGTTTCGTTTCCTCTTCGCTCAGAGTCAGGGAGTTGCGAAGGGTCTTGCGACTTTCGTAATTGTAGATGAAGGTCTGTCCGGCCCCTTCTGCGCTCTTGCGGGCGGCGTCGAGTTCCTCCGGCGTGTCGAAAGCGTAATATGCGTAGCCGTTGCTGATGAGCTGTTCGGCGTACTCGCGGTAGATTCCGCGCCTCTCGCTCTGGCGGTAGGGGGCGTGCGGATGCTTTTCGCTTGCCACGCTGACGATATTTCCGTTTTCGTCAACGCCCTCGTCGGGGATGATTCCGCACCAGCGCAGGGACTTGATGATGTACTCCTCCGCTCCGGGAACGAAGCGGTGCGAGTCTGTATCCTCGATTCGGAGAATGAAGTCTCCTCCTCTCTGTTTCGCGTACAGATAGTTGTACAAGGCTGTACGTACGCCTCCGATATGCAGGGGGCCTGTGGGTGAAGGTGCAAAACGCACTCGTGTCTTTGTCATTGCAGATTAGTTATTCCGTTTTCTTCTGATTGCAGGTATATTCATAAGTTCGCTCCAGTCCTCGCCCGGGCTGACGTGCAGGACCGGTGGCTCGTTTTCATCGAAGTGGAAAGTGGGGACGTTGACCGTGCTGCTGAAACCTATGTTCGTGCCGACGGTCTCGGGAAGTTTCAGCCCTTCGCTTTTGGCAGCTTCAAACCTGTCATAGACGAAGTTCTTGTCTATCATTATGTAGTTCCCCATATCCCTGGATGCTCCGAGAACGTCTGTGAAACGCAGTCCTGTGACGATGGCCGTGATCTTGACCGTGTCTCCGATTTCGGGATCCTCGTCCCAGATAAGACCGCTCTTGAAGGTCTTGGAACTGCCTGTGTACTCCTCGATTTTCTTGTTGATCAACTGGAACTCGTCCATGGTAAGTCCCTGCTCGTTCTTGCCGCAGGTCGTGTTTACAAGCACGTTGGTGGCGGTTTTCAGGTCGAAGTCGTTCAGCAGGGGAGACTCGAACGCCTGTTTCACGGCGTTGTTGATGCGGTCTTTCCCGCTGCCTTCGCCGCAGCCCATTATGGCCATTCCGCTGTCTTTCATCATGGTCTTGACGTCCTTGAAGTCGACATTGATGAAACCGCGTTTCTTGATGATTTCCACGATGCTCCGTACGGCCGTGGCGAGTATCTCGTCAGCCATGGGGAAAGCGTCGTGCACGAGTTTGTTGCCGAAGTGTTCGTGCAGTTTCTCGTTGTTGATGATGAGCAGGGAGTCCACGTTCTTTTCGAGTTCGTGGATTCCGTCGATCGCCCTTGAAATCGCCCTGTTGCCCTCGTTCTTGAAGGGCAGGGTGACGACGGCTACGGTGAGGATGCCCTTTTCCTTCGCCATTTTTGCGATGACAGGAGCTGCTCCAGTACCGGTGCCTCCGCCCATTCCGGCGGTGATGAAGAGCATCTGGGTGTTCGAGCTGAGAACCTGCCTGTCGATCTGGTCCTGGCTCTCCAGGGCGGCATTACGCCCCTCGATGGGGTTCGTGCCGGCGCCGAGCCCGCGGCCCATCTGGATCTTGACCGGCACGGGACTGCCCTGAAGCGCCTGTGCGTCAGTGTTGCAGACTGCGAAACTGCAGCCCGAGACCTTTTTCTCGTACATGTAGTTCACGGCGTTGCAGCCTCCGCCGCCGACTCCGAGAACCTTGATTATTTCATTGGATTCGCTCCAGTTAGAGGGAGCAAGTATGTCAATATCCATCATTCTGCCGTTTCGTTTACATTGTCATACAGGCCTAACACGCTGTCTGTGAACTTCTTCAGGAATGTGACTTTAGGCCTTTTCGCCGCCGCAGCCTTTCTGGCGGGTTTCTTTTCCTTGATCGTCTCATTTCCCGTGTCGCCAAATACCGTGCCTTTCAGGTCCACCGGCTCCTCTTCCTCTTTGACGGGTTCGGATGGCTTGTCTATGCAGTTCAGATGGTCGTCCTTCCTTGCACGCAGCAGCAGTCCTACCGAACTCGTAGCCGTAGTGTCCAGGATGTTGGGGCAGCTCTCCGCCACGAAATGTTTCTGTCTCGGGAATGCCACCCTGACATCGTAGCCTGACATCTCCTTGAACAGGTTGGTGCAGTTCGCGAGCTGCGAGGCTCCGCCGGTGAAGACCACTCCGTTGCGCAGGCGCTCCGCATAGCCGCTGCGCTGGATTTCGTAGAGCAGGGCGCTGAATATCTCCCTTTCCCTTGCGGTGATGATCTCGGAGAGGTATTTCACGCTCAGCTGGCGGTTGGAGCCGTCCTCGTCATTGCTTATCTGGATGATCTTCTCGCTCATCGAAAGCAGTTTCTCGGGCTGGCAGGCGCCGAACGCAAGTTTGATGTTCTCCGCGAGGGACTCGTTGAAGGCACATTCGTACTGGATGTCGGCAGTGATGCTCCGTCCGCCGAAAGGTATCGCTCCGTAGTGGCGCAGGATTCCGCCCTGGTAGATTGTCACGGAACTGACTCCCGCTCCGAGATCGATGAGGGCCACTCCGTTTTCGCGTTCCTCCCGGGTCAGAACGGCGTCGGCCGTCACGTCGGGGGTGAAGAAGTTGCGGGCAACGGCTATCCCGGCTCTCTGGAAGACCGCTTCAAGATTGTTCACGTCCGTCTTGCGCCCGATGAAGATGGTGAAGTTGCCCTCAAGGGATCGGCTTATCGCACCGACGATGTCTCTTTCCGGCATGCGGATCAGGTCCTCTGTCGAGAACGACTGCGCAACGGCTTCGAACACTTTTTCCCTGGTGTCGTCTTCGAGAGGGAAGTCCTCCATAGCGAGGTTTTTAAGCGTGTCCACCTCTTCCTGCGTGATGCAGCTTCCGGGCTGGGTCCTTTCCAGCTGGCCCGGGGCCTTCTCCTGCCTGACGCCGTACCTGGGCAGGCCGATGACTACCTGCAGAATCTTGATTTTCAGTTCGTCTTCCGCCTGCTTCAAGGCCCTGGAAACGCATTCCGACGCCTTTCCCGGGTTGAAGACGCAGCTGTAGTGTATCCCCTCCGAGGGCGTCTCGTCATAGTAGAGAACCTGGACGTTCTCCTTGTCAACCTTTGCAACCGTGAGGGCTATTTTGGAAGTCCCCAGGTCCATACACGCAATATATCTGTCTTCCATCTCGTCAGTGTTTTCTGCAAATGATCTGTCCCGCGTATTTCACGTTTACGGTGCGGTATTTCTCTTCTTTTTTTGCGGGAACTACAAATTTATAATAGTCGCTGATTCTTTCAAACTTTTCTTCCGCCGAGGAGCAGTCCCCGAAGATGAATTTTTCCTCTCCTTCGCGCGGAATCAGAACAAGATCGCCGTTCGTCTGAACGCTGATCTGCGATATGTTCTCTTCCCAGATCCGGTTCTTCTTCATGTACCTGGCAAGATCCAGCATACTCTTTATCCATTCGCGCGACGCCGCATCCGGAGCCTCGCCCTTGTATGTCGCCGGGATGTCCAGGGGAATCGCCCCGTCCACCACAGGTACGAGCGAAGTGTAGCTGCGCTGCAGGGGGAAGAGGCAGCCTCTTTCGTCGACGTAGAACCCTCCGCCTCCCCGCATCTGCAGGCGCAGGACCGGTTCCCGCTGGGAGATGTCTATGTGCAGGACCCCGTCATTGTCCGTCCAGGCCTCGCTGCGAAGGACGGCGCTCTGCCGGTTGAGGATGTTCTCTATGCTGAACAGCCGGACGCTGTCCAGACGCTGCCCGATGTACGGGCCGTAATACCTTTGCAGGTAGCCCTTTACGTCCTCGTCCGTAACGAAAGAGTAGTCGTCGAGTATGTGCACGGAAAGTCCGGTGCAGGTTATCGCCGCCCTTTTCTCGCGGTTCACTCCCACGAGGACCAGACAGCCTGCAGCGACAAGCGCAATCGCAGCTGCGCTCAGGATATTCCGTACCACTCTCTTCATCAGCGTTTTTCAAGCATTTCCGCTATGGGTTTCACAAAACGGTCTATGTTCCCTGCGCCGAACGTCACCAGGACGTCGACCGGCTCGTTTTCAAGCACTCCGAGGAGTTCCTCCTTTCGTATCAGCATCTTCTCAGGAACCTGCACCTTGTCGAAAATGATTTCGGAAGTGACTCCGGGTATGGGCTCCTCCCTTGCGGGGTAGATGTCTAAAAGTATGAGTTTGTCCAGTCCGCCCAGGGCTTCGGCGAATCCGTCGGCGAAGTCGCGGGTCCTGGTGTACAGGTGCGGCTGGAAAATGCCGGTGATGCGACGCGTCGGGAAGACTTCGCGCAGGGCGGCGATCGAAGTCGTAAGTTCCGCCGGGTGGTGCGCGTAATCGTCGATGTAGGTCAGTCCGGGGCGGTTCAGCTGTACGTCAAGGCGTCTCTTCGCCCCGAGGAAAGTGCCTATGCCCTTGCGGATTGCCTCTGTGCCAAGACCGTAGCGCAGGCAGATCGCCGCCGCGGCTATGCTGTTCTCGACGTTGAACCTGCCGATAGTGCCGACGCGGATGTCCCTGATGACCCCGCCCGGGTGCACGAGGTCGTAGCTGAAATGCCCTAACTCGTCGAGTCTGAAGTTCTCGCCGTGGAAATCCGCCTCAGGGGCGTCCGTGGCGTAGGTGAAGCGCTTTGCGCGGGTGCAGCTGTCGTCGAGAGGCAGGCCGAACTTGTGGATCAGGCTTCCGCTCACCTGGCCGGCGAACTGGCGGAATGCCTCCTGCACGTGCTCAAGGTCTCCGTAGATGTCCAGGTGATCCGCGTCCATTGCGGTAATGACTGCGATTTCCGGGTGCAGCTGCAGGAAAGAGCGGTCGAACTCGTCGGCCTCGGCCACTACGGTAGGGGTGTGGCTCATCAGCATATTTGTGCCGTAGTTCTTCGAAATTCCGCCGAGGAAAGCCGAACAGCCCTCGCCGCAATCGGTCAGGATATGCGCAACAAGCGTGCTGGTGGTGGTTTTACCGTGCGTTCCGGCGACCGCGAGGCAGCGCTGTCCGTCGCTGATTTCGCCTAACATCCGGGACCTCTTGATTACCTTGTACCCGTTCTCGCGGACGTAGCGCAGTTCGTGCAGGTCCTCCGGAACGGCGGGGGTATAGACGACTAGGGTCTTTTCAACGGCCGTCGGAATCATGTCCACATTGTCGTCGTAATGCACGGGTATGCCCTCGAAAATCAGCGCCTCGGTCAGTTCCGAGGGGGTGCGGTCATAGCCGGAGACGGCCAGACCCTTGAATTTGTAGTATCTGGCGATGGCGCTCATTCCTATGCCGCCTATGCCTATGAAATATATCTTGTCGTAATCCATTATTCGGATATGAGTTTATAGACTTCCTGTGCTATGGTAAGGGCCGCGTCAGGTTTGCCCAGCGGCGCTATGTTCCTCTCGATCCGGGCGACTTCCGCGCTGTCGTGAATCAGCCGCATCGCTTCCGGGAGCAGCTTTTCCTCCGCCTCCGCGTCACGCACCATCAGTGCCGCGCCTTTGCGTACGAGAGCCATGGCGTTGTGCGTCTGGTGGTCTTCGGCGACGTTCGGCGAGGGTACGAAGATGCAGGCTTTCTGCGCCACGCACATCTCGGAAATCGAAGATGCCCCGCTGCGGGAGATGATTACGTCCGCCGCGGCGTAGGCGAGGTCCATCCGCGCGATGAAG
>Ga0129311_1001816_pt1 | contig 14276 bp, 12 predicted proteins | sample Go1ome_FD_94435 | JGI IMG/M metagenome (GOLD analysis project Ga0129311, IMG submission 94435) | Western lowland gorrila individual fecal microbial communities from Wisconsin, USA - Go1022B metagenome | ecosystem: Host-associated > Mammals > Digestive system > Large intestine > Fecal | place... | reverse complement strand
CATTGTCAGGACAATGCCCTCTATGATAACATCAGGGTTGATCTCTTGCTTGATGAACATGACGGTATCCAGAAGCTGAGAAATGCCTTCGATAGACAGGAAGTTTACGGAAACGGGAATCAGGATGGAATCTGCGGCGGACAGTGAATTCAGCGTGAACATGCCGAGTGTCGGCGCACAGTCGATGAGAATCACATCATATTGAGATTTTAGCGGCGCAAGCAGACGCTTGAGAATGGTTTCGCGGGCGTTTGCGCCGGTCATCGTCAGTTCCAGACTGAATAATCCAAGACTGGAGGGGAGAAGATCAACGCCTTCTTCGTGATGCAGGATAGCGGTGCGGATATCCAGAAGCGGTTCGTCCTTGCCGCGGCTTGTCCCTCGATTCAGAAGGTTGTAAACCGCGTCTGTCAGCGTTACGGGCAGCTCGTCGGGCATTTGATAGCCCAGGCTGATGGTCAGGTTCGCCTGCGGGTCAAAATCGACAAGCAGCACTTTGCGCCCCTGTCGTGCCAGACCGATACCGAGATTCACGCAAGTGGTCGTTTTTCCAACGCCGCCTTTCTGATTGGCGACAGCTATGATTTTGTGTTCCATAATGATCCTTTCCAAAATTCAATTCATAATCATATTGTATTTTGCGCAACAGCATTGGATTGCACACATAAGTTTCGTGACATTCTGCGCTCAGGAAAAGCACTAGCGGAATTAAGCGATCAGATTTGTACCGAACACAACCTGTCCGTAATCACCGAACCAAAGAGCAAAGAACAGTCTTATGACCCGGAACTTATCACGAAAGGTGAGATTACAGCACGAGATACCCTCAGAATGTCCATAGACGCTGCACTTCGGATGCGCCCGGACGGGTTTGATGCCCTGATGCAGCTTCTTGAAGACGCAGGATGCTGGATTAAGCGAGGAGCACAGATCAGCATTAAGCCGCCAGGGGGGAAACGCTTTATCCGGTTGGATACAGTTGGAACTGAATACTCAGAAAAAGTATTACGCTTGACTCTCGCCGGCAAGCATGTGCATATCCCGAAACAGGCCAGAAGCAAAATGCCTCATGCTCAGATTGAACTGCTCATCAACATCGAAGCTAAGATGAGAGCTGGGAAAGGAAAAGGATATGAGCGCTGGGCAGAAAGGCACAATACCGATGTTCTGGCATCCTCAATGCTCTATCTCATTGATAACCGCATCAGTTCTTACGCTGAGCTTGAGCACAAAATTCAATCTGCGGTTGATAGGCGAACTGAACTGAAAAGCGCAATCACTTCAGCACAAGCGCGTATGCAGGAAATCAGCAAGCAGAAAAAAGCAATTCTGGTTTACAGAAGAACCAAAGACGTATACACCCAATACCGGGAGTCTGGATGGTCGCCGGCGTTCTATCGTGAGCACAAAGCAGATATTGATGCTCATAAAGAAGCACAGGCTGTGTACAGTGCTGCTGGTGGTAAACTGCCCACGCTTTCTGAGCTGTCGGAAGAATATGATCTATTGCTCAGTCAGAAGAAGCAAGCTGGTGAGCAACTATCACACCTGAACGATGAGCTTAAGAATCTCCGGCACATCAAATCGAATATGGATACCCTTCTTGATGATGAACGATTTGAAGAAGGACAGACCCAGCGGATGCGGGATGCCGAGCCTGAACACGAACAACACACTACCAGAAAAGACAGATAAAACAACGCCCTATGACTATGAACGCAGATTAGCATGATAGCCATAGGGTTTCTTTTCGTTTTTGGGCGCAAGCTCAACCGAAGAATGCCGCAGGAATTCTTCACAACCGCAGAGCTTGCTCTGCATTACAGGGGATTGGGGGCAGGGCCACCAACAAGCAGAGTGCAAAAAGTCCGACGATTGCCCTGCTTGCGACTATTGAGAACGGGAAAACGTTCCCTTCTCTCACAAATTTCCGCTGGCAACTCATCAAGCGGGCTAAGCCGTTATTACTGTACATGAAAGTGGTCTGCGCCCATAATATTGGCACAGACCACTTCCTATTCAATGTCGCAGGGGTCGTAATCATCTTCTATATCGTCCTCATCACTATTGAGCCCGTATAGCTTCTTCATGGATAGCCGATACTTGCACTTTTTATTATAAAAGACGAGCATCGCTTCAGCGTACCCAAGCGAGCCAGGACGCCGCTCCCGTGCAGTACGGATGATCGTTTTCATTGATACCAGTCCAAGGCGTTCTTTGAATGTTTCCTCATTCAAAGCATCTCCGTATGCTGCAATCAGGCGGGCAACTGCATTGAGTGTGTTCCCCGAAAGAGAGTACATTTCACCCTCCCATGTACTGACCAGCATGCGCAACGCCTTATCCAGAACATGATAACCATATTTATCGAAGATATTCTCCAATGCAGCAATAGCACAGATCGTTCCATGACGCTTTTGTGTGGAACCTAGCTCAAGGTTGTAGGAATACACGAGATCTCGAATCAGCATGTGCTTTTCGCTCCCTGATTCTAAATGAGCGTTGAATGTATCGAACGGAGCAACAGCACGATGATTCTTTTGTTGTTCGGCAAAGATATGCGCTTCATGCTCATAGCAAAGATGATCGTAGATCATGCACCAGACCGGCGTATCACGGGAATGTGATACAAGAGCAACCGCTTCAATCGTATGCTGACCATCGAACACATAGTTGACGCCGTCTCTGCGGCTGACCTTGACGGGGTTGATCTGATGGAGATCAAATTCCTTGGCAATTTTCAGAATCTGGGATTTCGACAGGCTGTGCTGATAATCCTGACATGATACCAGATTCTTGATCGGTATCTTTTCAAAGATTACGTCAGGCACATAAGCATTGAGCTCTTGATTCATAGCTTACTCCTTAATTGCCCGCAGCAGTTCGTCAATGGTTGCCTGAAGATTCATTAGGGCTTGCTGCAGATTTGTGCGAGCCTTGATCGACACAGTATTCATATTGCTGCTGTTGAGTGCTCGATTGATGGAACGCGTCCATGAAGGAATGGTCAACGTGAGGCCGGCAATCGCAGCGTCCGGATCAAAGTCTGGCATGTTCTTGATGCCGGGATGTAGTGTTATCTGCGGCTTTGGCGTTATCTGGCCAAGTTGTGAACGGGATACACCGTATGCAGTATGGACACGGCTGGGTAGAAATACGCCTCTGTTTGAAGATAAGATCGTGATTTTTGGTCATACTCCAACGCATCATTACAATCATGAATATCCGATGGCCATTTGGCATGGCAGGAATAGGATTGGCACTGACTGTGGTTGTGCCTGGGGAACAGACGGAAGGCTTGGCTGCTTGCGTCTGGATGACATGCAGGAATTCTATTCAGAAGAAGGCGTGTGACGATGGCTTTTGAGGCAATAAAGAAACTGGCTGAGGGCATTCCTGACTATCTCGAAGTCCCGGTTGAAGCCGAGCTTCTGGACAAGGCTTCTGCAATCATCAATGGATTAGGATATGACATGGAAGATGCCATCTCGATTTTCCTGCAGCGTACCATCCAGACTCCTCACCAGGGCATTGACAAGGCTAGAGCTGAGGAATTCATCCGAGGAATTGCCAATGCGACACTTGAGGATATGGCTACCCAGCCTCTGTTAATTCCACGCAGAGATGTCTTCGGCATTGAGCTGGCGGACTACGCCATGCCCGGGTTTTGCTCTTGTTCGAAGCTCTACTTCGGCAGTATCGAAGACATTGCTTCGTTTCGTCGAGCGCTATATAGTGATGATCTCTGCAAGCCGGAAGACATGGAGTTCATAAGTGCCAAGCTGCATGGCACAAAACACTGTTCACAGGCGGCAGGCAAGTGCGAGCACACAAATGTCTGGGGATTTCCGTATTTTGCATGGTGGGACAAGCTTGAAAGCGTCCATCTTTGGATTCGGTATAAAGATCGATTTCTCCGATGTGTTCGTGTGAGGATAACAAACCTGCGGATTGATACAAATGAAGACGCTTTTGGTAGTTACTCACCCGGCGAACAACTCTGGGGCTATCCTCACATTCTGGAGTACCGGCAACCATATCACTTCAACAGGATGTATGAGGTTGAAAAGACGTATGAGACGGAAGAGCGTTTGCTGTACGATCTGGCACACTATGATGGCAGCATTGAACTGACAACCTGGCTGGATGACCTGTTCGGTGACGGCTGATTGTGAAAGGAAGCTTATGAGCAAGTATACAGAAGAGTTCAGACGCAATGCCATAGAACTCATGAAAAAGGTCGGGATAACCCAAGCAGCCAAGGAACTGAAAGTTGCCCATTGTACCATATACCGTTGGTGCCGGGAGTTGGAAGGGATGGCACCCGGTGAACCAGAAGAAATCGACTCCACAGACGTAGACAAGCTCATTGAAGATCAGGAGAAAGAAGAACGTCCTTCTGAACCCAGTCATCAGGAACAGATGGATGCACAGGATGAAGCTCTGGAAGATAAAGAACCTGATACGATTGCAATGGCAATGGCGCTGCTCGTGATCGAGAATACGCATCTGCGGGAAGTAATCCATCATCTACGCGATACCATATCCGGGCTGACTGATCACAATCTCCTCTAAACCAGCGGTTCAATGACAAACCGGGAATCCAGTACTATGATATATCCAAGAAGAGCAAAGGAGTGAACGCAATGAATCTGAAAGAAGCATTCCGTTTTCAGAATAGACTGGGGAGCCTAATGGAAGAAGCTCAGAGCATTCTCAGTCGTGATGCCAACATCACCAGGGTTGAAAACACCTATCTTCGCAAGAAGGTCTTTGACGGCGCGGAAAACGAAACCGTGGTCGATACGCCGCCCACCGAATTTGCCGACAGGATCACGGATATCGTCAGATTCCTGGTGTTCCTGATGGAACAGCGTGAGACACTGAGCAAGGCGATTCATGCTGCCAAGAACGCGCTGCCCATCGACATGGACAGCGAAGTCGGCCTGAATACCAAGCGTCAGGAGATCGCCCGGGTGTTCAAGCACATGACGGACGTGCGAAACGCTGAAGTGGTCATCAACGGCGGCGGTACTGGATATCGCTTCAACCAGGAAGGCAATCAGGTGACCTATCGCTGCGACGTAAAGCGTGTCACCACGATCAACTTCGACCGGAAGGTGGTCAGAAATCTAGCCGCAGAAATGAACCGGCGTGCAGACCACATTTCTGCGGAGCTGGATCGCTGCCTGGTAAACTCCGAAGTAGCCTATGAAGCTCCTTTCGATGTGAACGACAGCTTTTCTGAGATTTTTGACGCTTTCGCGGACGCTCAAGGCAAAGACTAAGGCTTCGCTCTGAGTTTCCGGCTGCTTTGGAAGCGGCAGGATAGGCGCAGCATGGATATCGGTTCAGGTGCAGATGAACTATAAAGCTGCACAATCCAAGTATTGATGAAACAGTGCTCCTGCCAGAGCTCCATTCTAATCATTCGGCAGAAAACACCTCACTCATCACTACACGTCAAACGGCCTATCCGCCATCTTGCCAATACGAGCATTCAATCGTTCAACCATACATCTCCATCATATGATCGCGGCTAATTACCGCTACATGTAATGAATGAATATGCCATCGGACATACGGCTGATGGGGTGTGCTGCGGAATCTTCTCAGGAAGAAGCCTCAAGCGCAGCGCATCAGCAAAAATGGTTGAAGTGTTCTCCCATTCCTGCCGCGTCCAAAGCAGTCGGGCCAAAAATGATTCGAGCAGCAGGGCTCTTCCTGCTGCTCAAGCATGATTATTTTCGATTTTGCGTTCACCGGTACCAGAATTTCCTCCATCGGTACTCCCAGCAAAGCGCCCAGAGCGTACAGGTTGTCAACGGTAGGCAGGCTCTTTCCTCGCTGCCACTTGTAGATGGCTTGGGGTTCCTCAAAGCCGAAGTAAGCTTGCAGATCCCGAACAGTCATGCCGCGCTCTTCGCGCAGACGCACGATGTTCTTGCCGGTTTCGATCATGTCAATAACCGGAAAAGGCTTCGGATACATGGCTTTCGCCTCCTTTTCAAAGTCGTGTAAGGATATTATATGCTTCCAAACACCTTCTGGCAAGCGGTTTTTCCTGCGGAGGACTGGATGAAAAAGAGACCGTCTCAAATTCTGTGTAAACCTCCAAAGCAGGGTGTAAAATAGAGACATCAAACAGGAGGGAAAACAGATGACAAGAAGAAACCGAAGCCCGGAGGAAAACGAGCGCAGAGCAAAAATGCGAGAGCTGCTGCTAAGCAGCAACATCAGCAGCATGGATGACATCCAGAATCTGATTAAGGAGACTATCGCGGAGTTCATGGAGAGTGGTCTTGAGGCAGAGCTGGATGACGAGTTGGGCTACGGACGGTACGACTATCGAAACAAAGATACCGACAACAGCCGCAACGGACACAGCAACAAAACGCTTCGAACCAGCTACGGCGATGTGGAGGTAGCAGTTCCGCGTGACCGCAAGGGTAAATTCGAGCCTCAGATACTCAAGAAAAATCAGACCAGTGTAAGCCGGGACATTGAGAAAAAGATTCTCTCCATGTATGCCAAGGGCATGACTACAGGGGATATCGAGGCGCACATCCAGGACATCTACGGCATAGAGGTATCAGATACCACCATCAGCCGGATCACGGATAAGATTCTTCCCATTGCCAAGGAATGGCAGCAGCGTCCCCTGGAGGCAGTCTACGCTGTGGTCTTTCTGGACGCCATCCACTATCACGTCCGCAGCGAAGGACAGATCGTGAAAAAGGCAGTTTATATCGCCTTGGGTATCAATTTGGACGGTAGAAAAGACGTGCTGGGGATGTGGGTAGGAGAAAACGAAAGTGCCAAGTACTGGACAACGGTACTCAACGGGCTGAAAAACCGAGGCGTAGAAGACATTTTCATCGCCTGCACGGATAACCTGACGGGATTTTCTGCGGCGATTGGGGCTGTATTTCCCAAGACGGAAATCCAGAATTGTATCACCCATCAGCTGCGTAATTCGAGCAAATACGTATCCTACAAGGATATCAAGGCGCTAATGGCGGACTTGAGAAGCGTCTACGCTGCCGTTGACGAGCCTGCAGCGCTGGACGCACTGGACGCATTTTCAACCAAGTGGGATACGAAATATCCCAAGATATCACGGTCGTGGCGGGAAAATTGGGCGAATCTCAGCACATATTTCAAGTATCCGCAGGAGGTGCGGCGGCTGATCTACACAACCAATGCGATTGAAGGGTTTAATCGGCAGCTGCGGAAAGTAACCAAGGCCAGATCGGTCTTTCCGACGGACGACAGCCTTTTCAAGATGCTGTACCTGGCGATGGTGGACATCACGAAGAAATGGACAGGACGGCAGCGGGACTGGAGCGTGCTCTACGCACAGCTGTCGATTTACTTCGCCGAGCGCATGCCCGAATAACACCGTCGTATCCGGATGTCAAGGGTAAAGGTTGCAAGCAGCCCGGCTTCGCCGCCCTTGACATCTGGTTCCGTCGGCGTTATGGTAGAGAAAAGGCGGCATCGGCCAGACCGCTGCCGCCTCATACCAGTTTCTGCTGTTTGCACCCGCGGAGAACGTTTACACAAAATTCGGGATGGACCCCAGAAAATTTACCTTGTGGTCGACAGCTAAAACGCTCATCCTTTCACAGATGGAGCCACCCACTTGGTTTCTTGCCACCGCAGAAATCCTCGTGATTATATGGAGATCAAGTCGATTTGCGATTGCGGAAAATGCTTCCCACGCAACATAGGGAATCATCATGCAACGATTTGAAGCAAATCTGCAAACCGCTTCAGGTGCCATGTGGCTCGCTCATCATCAATGGCATCGCCCATGGCTGCACATCGAAAGCCCCCATTGACAGCAGCTTCCACGCCTGCATGCGCATCCTCCACTACAATGCATTCTGAAGGGTCGAGCTTGAGTAAGCTTGCAGCCAACAGAAATACTTCCGGGTCCGGCTTAGAACGTAAAATACAGTTACCGTCTGCAACTGCATCAAAGAAAGTTGACAGGCCGATCCTGTCCAGAATAAATGGAGCGTTTTTACTCGATGAGCCTATAGCCAGCTTTATTCCACTTGTTTTCAGCACATCCAAGGTATTTCTCACATCCTCTGCAAGATCAGATGTCGACATCTGAGCCAGCAAAGAACGATAGATCATATTCTTTTTTTCAGCAAAAGCAATTTTTTCCTCTTCTGTATAGACTTTTGTGCCCCTTGCCAGAATGATCTCTAAACTTTCCATACGGCTGACACCACGAAGGAGATTGTTCCTTTCCCTGTCAAAAGGTATGGCCATGCATTCGGCCAATGCTTTCCATGCCAGATAATGATATTCATCGGTTGAGCAGATCACTCCGTCCAAGTCAAAAATGATACCTCGTAGCTTTTTCATATTGATCCTTCCTTCTTCGTATGGCGCCTTCAACTCATTGCTGCAAGCATTCAAAGCTCCTTCGCTCCCCAAATCCCGGCAAAGGGATCCACTGGGCTGACTCCTCGAAACTCACTTTCTCCCACCAGCTTGTTCACAAAGGCACTCACACAGAAGCGGTTGTTGCTGTAGCAGTTCACATAGGTAGAGATATACGGTGCATCCACCAGATGATACGGGTTGGCAAAGGACACCAGCAGGGTGGGGATGTCCCGCACATACCAGGGCGCGTTGGCCGCCATGAGCGTGATCCATTCCAGCCGCCGCGTGGTGTTGTTGGAGCCGGTGGCAACGTTGGCAGCAATGATCGACAGGTCAAATTTGCCTTTCATGGCCTGCACACCATCGGTGAAGATCTCGCCCTGTTCAAGGGTGGCTTCGTCGTAAACATGAACCGTGAAGCCCCGCTTCTCCAACTCGTCCTTCAACCGTCCGCCGACGGTCTCGTTGTCTCCGAATGCGCCGCCGCCATGCTCGCCAAGGATCGTCAGCCGCACACGAGGCATGCGTTCCGGGCTGACGGGAAGGAGTTGCTGCGTGTCCTTCACCAATGTAACGGAGGCATCCGCGCACGCCTGCGCCCATGCTTCGTGCTGGGGGCAGGACAGCACCGACAGCCCCTCCCGCGAAGGAACCAGCTCCCCTCGGCGCTTCTTTTGCGGCAGACGCAGGGAAGCCTTTGCCGCCAGCACCCGTGTCACCGCCTCGTCCAGCCGCCCCTGGGTGATCTCGCCCGTGCGAAGGCCCTCTCGGATGGCGGCATAGTCCTCCTCCGCATCCTTGGTGAACAGGATCATGTCCGCGCCGCCCGCGATGGCCAACCGCAGACACTCGCTGCGGGGACGCATGGCGGAGAATCCCAGCATGGGCGTGGCATCCGTGACGATGAGCCCCTGATAGTTCAGGTCGCCCCGAAGCACCTCCGTCATCAGTACCCGGCTGATGGAGGCAGGGAGCATATCCTGCACGGCTGTCCCGGGGTGCTTTTCCAGCACCAAAGCAGGCTGGAGGATGTGCCCTACCATCAGCGTCATGGCACCGCCCTTGATCAGGGCTTTGTACACATGGCCGTAGGTCTGCCGCCATTGGTCGGCGCTCAGACTGTTCACCGTGGGCGTCAGGTGCTGATCCCGCTCATCCACGCCGTCACCGGGGAAGTGCTTGATGCAGTACGCCATCTCTGCACAGGAAACCTTCATGCCGCGAATGTAGCCGTTTGCCATGCGCAGGACGGTCTCTGCGTCGCTGCCATAGGTGCGGACGTTGGTGATGGGGTTGCGCCAATTGTTGTCGATGTCCACGATGGGGGCAAAGGCCCAATTGCAGCCTAGCGCGGTGCCTTCTCTCCCACAGACCTCGCCAAGGCGCTCCGCCATGGTCACGTCAGAGGTGGCCGCAATCTCCATCTGCTTGCCGAAGTGCGTCCCTTCGACAGCTACGCCATTGCCGCCGCTTTCCAGATTGGCTGCGATCAGCATGGGTAGCCTTGAGCCTTCCTGCAAAACGCGGTTTGCTTCGAGCAGTTCTTTGGCAGGAGCCGCACGGTGCATCCATGCCCCCGGTTGATGCTTCTTTACCATTTGCCGCAGCGTTTCCGGCTTATTATCCACGCTGGTAAGGCAGAATAGCTGTCCGATCTTCTCCTCCTGGGTCATGCCTGCAAGGGTAGATGCTACCCATGCATCATCCTCCCGGATCAAATACCATGGGGCTCCGTGCAGATCGATCATCGTTGCTGCTCCCTCCCATAATCAGTCATAGTGCTTGGATAGATGAAAGCCGGGAAGAGCGCTCTGCCCTTCCCGGTCATTTGCATGAAATGAGGCTTACCGCTGCGTCCAGGCGTTGGCATTGACCTGGCTCAGGAAGTTCTGGATGTCGCCAGCCATGAAGCCGGAGCGGTCGAAGGTTACGATGGGCGTGCCGTTTTCGATGACGCCCTCCAGCAGCTGCAGATCGTCAAAGGCCGTGAAGAACAGGTAGAACGCATCCTCCGCATCGGTCATGGCACAGGTGATGTGAACATCGCCAAAGGGCATGGTGTAGTCGTATTCCTGCACCTTGGTGTACTGGGCGGGGATCTCGACCTGGACGGCCTCCACCGTCTTTTCCACAGTGCCGGTAGCCATGGTCATGAAGTGGGCGGCCATGTCGATCCAGTACTGGGTGTTGTTTTCCTCGGAGCCAACGCCGAAGCCGTGGCCGACCTTGGCAAAGGTGTGCTCCTCCACCAGAACCTTGCCGCGGAAGGCATCAGCCATGTAATGATTGTTGTGTCCAATCAAGGTATCATTTTCCCCAACGCCGAAGAACATAGCCGGAGGATTCGGATTGTCTGTCGCATAAGAACCGGCGTCCAACCCTTCAACTTCCATCACAGGCAGCAGGTCATCCGCGGCGTAATCAGCGTACAGAGCAATTGTCTCATCAATGACACCAAGGTTTCCGTTGGCAGATGCGCCATACATGATCAACGCTACGTCAAGATCAGCGTTCACCTGATCCACTTCGTCCGGTACATAATCCTGGTCATACTTGGTTGGCTGAATTTCACCATACAAGTTATAAATCTGTCCGCAAATCGTACCGCCGCCGCCCGAGAATCCCACGGCCGCCATGCAGTTCATGCCACCCAGGCCGTAGTCTTCCGCATGATACCGGATGTAACGAATCGCACGCTGCAAGTCCATCCAGATGTCCTCGGCCGCATAGGGAGCAACCCGGCGCTGGAGTACGTAGCAGTTGAAGCCCAGCGCATTGAAACGGGCCGCGATGGGCCAGCCCTCACCAGCGTTATTGCGCTCGGAATAGCCGCCGCCGGCCACGATGATCAGGTTGCCCTTGACCGTGGCCTGATCCTCCAGCACATAGGGTGTCAGGAAGGGGATGAAGTCCGCGTTGTCGTAGGAGCTCACGGTGAACTCCAGCGCAGAGGTGTCCGTCTCGATGGTGGCGATGTCGTCGCCCCAGATGTACCAGATGGAATCGTTCAGCGGCTGGGCCTGCACCAGCGCTTCACGGGCGGCGATGGTGTCATCCACCATCTTCTTCTGCACGTCGGCCAGGTTTGCGGCGTCCAGCTTGGCCATGCCGTTGGCCAGGGAGCAGTAGGTCTCCCAGGACTCCTGGGTGAAGGTGGTGGGCAGGTTGCGCACCAGCTTGTAGTTGTAGACCTCGGTCTCGATGGCATCCTTGTAGTAGGCCGCGTCGGTCACGTCGGTCTCGACCTTGCGGAGCGGCACATCGTTGACGGCACCCTCAGCCATGGCAGCGGACGAGCCGGCCAGCATGAGGCCCGCCATCACACCAGCGGTCAGCTTACGGAAGAAATGGTTCATAGAGCTTCCTCCTTTTTCTCAGCGCCTTTGCGCTTTCATATCTGATATGTTACGGGAAGCGGCTGTGAAATGATAGAAGGATAGTGACCTGGATTGGTAGGAAACTGACATATGCGCCGTTCTTCCTCGGGCACAGAAAAGGCCGCTGTCCGTTTCCAGACAGCGACCCGAGGTATTATGATTGATGTGATGCGGGTGCTGTTAACGCTGCACCGGCACCCACGCAGCAGGATCGATGAGTTCCCACATCTTGGGAGCATCTTCCTTGAAGTAGCCAACGCTATCGTAGGTCACATCAGCAACGTGGCCGTTGATGAGGATGCCCTCGACCATGATCATGTCGCCCCAGCCGAAGAAGGTGTACAACACCTTGCTTTGGTCGGCGTTGGTGTAGGCAGTCACGGTGGTGGTGCCGATGGGGAACCAGTCGATCACCAGATCCTGCATCATGACATATTCTTCGGGAATCTCGCCCTCGTAATTGACCTCGGACAGACCCATGACCTTCTGCACGTACATATCAGCAGTGGGGATCCAGGACATGGAGCTGGTGCCCGCATTGCCGGCGCCGAAGCCGTGGCCGTTCTGGGCATAGACGTGGACTTCGGGGTTGTTGCCAGGGATCTCGCGCATCTGCTGGAACATGGCCCAACAGTTGTCGTAACCATTCATGCCGCCGATGCAATCATCTGCACCGACAGCAGTGAAGATGTGGGGAATGTTGGGGTTCTCGGTTTCCAGTACGCGGCCGCTGTAGATGGGCATGGCCACGTTCAGGTCGCTGTTCACGGCGTCGATCTCATCGCAGACATAGTCCTTATCGAACTGGTCGGGGGTGATGTCACCGTAGAACTTTTCCATCAGGGTGCAGATGTTGCCCGCACCACCGGAGAAGCCAGCCGCGCCCAACAGCGTGCCTTCCAGATCAAGACCCCACTCTGCGGCATGGTATTTGATATAACGGATGGAGCGCTGCAGATCCATGACGATGTCTTCGTTGTTGTAGGGCTCAACGCGACGCTGGAGGATGAAGCAGTTGTAACCCAAATCAAGGAAGGCAGGGGAGACCTTGTACGCTTCGTTGGGATTGCTTCGGGTGGTATTGCCGCCACCGGACAGGATGATCAGCGTGCCCTTGGCCTGGCTCTGGTCAGCCACCAGATAAGGCACCAGGAAAGGGCGGAAATCTGCATTGTCGTAGGAGGTCAGGGAGAAGCCGTCCTGCACGTTCTCGGTAGTCACAGGCATGTCCTCGCCCCAGATGTAGAGCACCTGACCGTTGATGCCCTCGAAGGGCTTCACCTGATGCTGGCTCAGAGCCTCGATAGCTTCCTTGGCAGTCACCAGCTGCGCTTTGTTAGCATCGGTGAGAGCTTCGGGATCCATGGATTCCAGCACATTGGATGCGGTTTGGGCGGCATCCCAGGCATCCTTCTCGTACAATGTGGGGAAGTTGCGCACCATCTTGTAGTTATAGATGCCAGCTGTCCACAGATCCTTGTAGTAGTTGGGATCAGATTCATCCGTCGTGACATTCTGGAAAGGCACATCGTTGTACACGGTCGCTTCGGCAGATGCAAAGCTGCACATGCCCAGAAGCATGACCAGCGCCATGGCGAAGGACAGCGCCTTGGTAAAGGTTTTCTTCATAGAGATTCCTCCTTGCAAATTCAGGCAGACGCTCCTGCCGCCGCTCCTGCGTGATGGCCATCTCTGCGGGAGCAGCAGCGCTTGCACCACCCGTTTGTCCATAGCTTAACGATTCGCAGGACAAAAGGATAGAAGCATCCTGATACAAAATCGAACGATAATGACATTTGAACACAACCCGTAGCGGGATGATTTCCCCTCTCTATAGAAAACGCCCTGCCTCCGTTGGGTAGCAGGGCGCAGAGAAGAGAAAACAGTTGTCGGTATCACTCCACAGGCGTCCATGCGTTCGGATCGGCCAGAGCCCACATCTTGGGCGCGTCCTCGGTGAAGAAGCCAACGCTGTCGAAGGTCACGCCTGCAACGCTGTCACCCACCAGAATGCCCTCCACTTGGATAGTGTCGCCCCAGCTGCTGAAGGCAAGGAAGAACTTGCTGTGGTCGCTGTTGACATACACATCCACGGGAACATCGCCAACGTCCTTGGGGAACCAGGTGACGAGCACGGTCTGCTTCATGGTGTATTCAGCGGGGATAGTCTCGTACTTCTGCTTTTTCAGCAGATTGTGCTGAATGTACAGATCAGCGGCTTCCATCCAGGTCGTGGAGCTGGTGCCCTCGGTGCCGGGGCCGAAGCCGTGAACGACGTTGCCGAAAATGTGCAGCTCGGGATGCAGGCCAAGCTCATAGGCCCACTTGAACATGGCGATGCTGTTCTCAAAGCCCATGGAATCCGCTTCGCCGATGGCAATGAACAGATGGGGAACGTTGGGATTTTCGGTTTCCAGGGCACGGGCGCTGTAAATGGGCATGGCGATCTGCATGTCGCTGTTGACCGCGTCGATCTCGTCGCAGACATAGTCCGTG
>Ga0129311_1001814_pt1 | contig 14288 bp, 12 predicted proteins | sample Go1ome_FD_94435 | JGI IMG/M metagenome (GOLD analysis project Ga0129311, IMG submission 94435) | Western lowland gorrila individual fecal microbial communities from Wisconsin, USA - Go1022B metagenome | ecosystem: Host-associated > Mammals > Digestive system > Large intestine > Fecal | place... | reverse complement strand
TAGTCTATTTCTGTTGCACTTTTCCTCAGATCGCTCTGGGCGGGCGTTACCCGTTATCCTTGCCCTGTGGAGCCCGGACTTTCCTCACAGCGAGCCTTTCGGCTTCGCCGCGCGACTGTCTGTCTTACTCGCAGAGACCATTTTAGCCCATCGGGCGGAGCTTGTCAACGGAAAATGCGTTGCTATTTTTCCGCTCCTGTACTATACTATCAAATGATTCTATCTGTGCAGCGAAAGGACGCGAGGTCTATGACGATACAGGAATATCTTGCCTCTCTGCGGGGAAAAACAGCGGCAGTGCTGGGCATCGGCGTGAGCAACACGCCGCTTATCGAGCTTTTATGCAGAAGCGGCGTACAGGTGATCGCCTGCGACAAAAAGAGCCGCGAGAATCTGGGCGAGCGCGCAGGCCAGCTCGAAGCGCTGGGCGCGCAGCTCCACCTGGGCGAGAGCTACCTCGACGGGCTGCGTGCGGACGTGATCTTCCGCACGCCGGGCATGCGGCCGGACGTTCCGGCGCTTCTGGCGGCAAAGGAACGCGGCAGCGTTGTGACGTCGGAGATGGAGATCTTTTTTGAGGTCTGCCCCTGCACGATCATCGGCGTGACGGGCAGCGACGGCAAGACCACCACCACGAGCATCATCGCAGAAATGCTGCGCGCGGCGGGCAGGACCGTATACCTCGGCGGCAACATCGGGCATCCGCTGCTGTGCGACGCGGAGAGGATGCACCCCGGCGACTTTGCCGTGGTCGAGCTTTCCTCGTTCCAGCTGCTTGATATGAAGCGCTCGCCGCACATCGCAGTGATGACGAACCTCGCGCCGAACCATCTGGACGTGCACCGCGATATGGCCGAGTACGTCGCGGCGAAGGAGAATATCTATCTTCACCAGTGTGAGGGCGATATCGCGATCTTCAACGAGGACAACGACATTACGCGCGCGCTTTCGCAGAAGTCCTGCGCCCGCACGCGGCGCTTCAGCCGCCGCGAAGAGGTCGCGGACGGTGCGTTCCTGCGCGGGGACAGCATCGTCCTGCGCCATGACGGGCACGAGGAGGAGGTCATGCGCTGCGAGGATATCCGTTTGCCGGGTATGCACAACGTCGAAAATTACCTCGCCGCCGTGACGGCGCTCGACGGCCTTGTGCCCTACGAGGTCATGCGCGAGACCGCGCGCAGCTTTGCGGGCGTGGAGCACCGTATCGAGCTCGTGCGCACGCTCCGCGGTGTCAAATGGTATAACGATTCCATCGCGACAAGCCCGACGCGCGCTATCGCGGGGCTCAACGCCTTCGACGAAAAGGTCATCCTGATCGCTGGCGGATATGACAAGCACATTCCCTTTGCACCCCTTGCGCCGGAAGTGGTAAAGCACGTCAAGCTGCTTATTCTGTGCGGCGCGACGGCGGACGCCATCGAGCGCGCCGTGCGCGCTTGTCCGGACTATCAGGGGCGCCCCGGGATCGTGCGCTGTGATAGCCTTGCGCACTGCGTGCAGACCGCTTACGAGCGCGCGGAGCGCGGCGATATCGTGACGCTTTCGCCCGCGTGCGCGGCGTTCGACCAGTTTGCGAACTTTATGGAGCGCGGCAGAGCCTTTAAAGCGCTCGTCATGGCGCTTGCGGAATAGGGAAAAGCCTGCGCGGCATAGGCTTCATCGAAGTGAGGTGAGCGCCTGTGCGCAAATGGAAATACCGCCGCCTGTCCGGCAGGAAGCGGGCGCTGCTGCTCGGGATGTTTCTGCTCGCGGCGCTGCTGGCGCTCGCTATCGTTGCGATGGCGCATTTAAAGCCCGTGCTCACGTCGCTCGCCACGGCGCGCGTGTCGAACACGGTCAACGGCATTGTGACCGCCGCCGTGAACGAGACGGTCTACAGCGGCGGCGTGGACTACGACCAGCTCATTTCCTTTGAAAAGGACAACGAGGGCAGGATCACGGCGGTCAAGAGCAACATGGCGGAGTGCAACCGCCTGCAGTCCGCCATCATCGATACGGTGCTCGAAAAGCTCTCCGAGGTGACGACGAAGGAGCTGTCCGTGCCGGTCGGCACGCTGCTCGGCTCGCCGTTTTTGGCGGGGCGCGGGCCGCTCATCCGCGTGCGGATGCAGTCGGTCGGCTCGTCGAGCGCGCATTTTGAAAACGCGTTCACGTCCGCGGGCATCAACCAGACAAAGCATCAGATCTACCTCGTCGTGGACGTGTACGTCAGCATCCTGCTGCCGGGCTTTTCGACCACGACGAAGTTCAGCAATACCTACGCCGTGGCCGAGACGGTCATCGTCGGCTCCGTACCGGATACCTACACCTATTTCAGCAACGGTGCGGACATCGAGCAGAACGCGGAAGATTACATCATGAACAACGGCTGAGCGCGTGAGCGCGCGCCGCCGGGGAGAGGAAACGCACTATGGACAAAAACCTTCGGATCGACGAGATCGTAACAAAGCTGAACGCGGCCTCCGACGCTTACTACGGCGGGCAGGAGGAGCAGATGACGAACTTCGAGTGGGACGCTCTGTTCGACGAGCTGACCGCGCTCGAGAAGGAGACCGACTACGTCCGCGCCGACAGCCCCACGCAGGTGACGAGCCATTCAGGAAACGAAATGGACGGCGAGGGGGAGAAGGAAGCGCACGAATATCCCGCGCTCTCGCTCGCCAAGACGAAAAAGATCGGAGAATTGCAGGACTGGGCGGGCGAGCGCGAGATCTGGCTTTCGTGGAAGCTCGACGGCTCGACGCTCGTGGCGACGTATGACGGCGGCGCGCTCACGCGCGTTCTGACGCGCGGCAACGGCACCGTCGGCACGAACATTACCTATATGGCGTCCGCCATCCGCGGCATTCCCGCGAAGATCGCCGACAGGGGCCATCTCGTCGTGCGCGGCGAAGCGACGATCTCCTATGCGGATTTTGAAGCCATCAACGATACGCTCGAGGACGCGGACGACCGCTATGCCAACCCCCGCAACCTCGCCGCCGGTACGCTGGCGCTCGACAAGACGAATCTCGACAAGGTCAGAGAGCGCAGCGTGACCTTCACGCCCTTCACGCTCGTGCACACGGACAAGACCATCCGCTCCTGGGGCGCGCGCATGGATTACCTGGATAAGCTCGGCTTTACGACGGTCGAGCGCGAGCGCACGAGCGCGAGCGACCTGCCGGACGCCATCGCGCGCTGGACGAAAAAGGTCGATACCGGCGAGATGGACACGCCCGTCGATGGCCTTGTCATCACCTATGACGACACCGACTATGCCGCCACCGGCAGCGTGACGGGCCACCACGCCACGCGCGCGGGCCTTGCCTACAAGTGGGCGGACGTGTCCGCTGACACGGTGCTCGACCACATCGAGTGGTCCTGTGCGGCCTCGACGATCACGCCGGTCGCGGTGTTCGACCCCGTGCAGCTCGAGGGCACGACCGTTACGCGCGCGAGCCTCTGCAACGTCAGCGAGCTCGAGCGGCTCGGCATGGGCGGGAACGGAACGACGAAGCTTCGCATTATCAAGGCGAACAAGATCATTCCCAAGTGCATCGCCGTCGTGAGCGCGGAGGGGCGCTACGAGATCCCGGAGACCTGCCCCGTCTGCGGCGCGGCGACGGAGGTGCGCGTGAGCCCCGTGAGCGGGGTAAAGACGCTGCGCTGCACGGACGCAAAGTGCCCGGCGAAGCATTTAAAGCGCTTTGTCCGCTTTGCCAGCAAGGCGGGGCTGGACATCGACGGCCTTTCCGTGCAGACGCTGCACGAGTTCGTCAACCGCGGCTATCTGCGCGATTTTGCCGACCTTTACCATCTGGACCGGTACGCGGATGAGATCGTTGGACTCGAGGGCTTCGGCGAAAAGTCCTGCGCCAACCTGATGGCGGCGATTGAAAAGAGCCGCAGGGTCGATCCCATCCATCTCATTTTCGCGCTCTGCATCCCGAGCATCGGTGTGGACGCGGGCAAGAAGCTTATCGCGGCGCTCGGCACGCAGGGCTTCCTCGCGCGCATCGAAAGCGGCGAGGGCTTTGAGGACGTGGACGGCATCGGCACGGAGCGCTCGAACGCGATTTTGAACTGGTTTGCCGACCGCGAGAACAAGGGCCTTTTCGACCGCCTGATGGCGGAGATCGAGCTTGCAGACGTCGCGCCGAAGGCGGAAGCCGAGGGGACCTGCAAGGGGCTGAGCTTTGTCATCACGGGCGATGTGCACATCTTCAAAAACCGCAGTGCCTTCAAGGCCTATGTCGAGCAGCAGGGCGGCGCAGTGACGGGGAGCGTGTCGGGAAAGACGTCGTTCCTCGTGAGCAACGACGAGGATGCGGTTTCATCGAAGGCGAAGAAGGCGAAGTCGCTCGGCATCCCGGTGCTGACGGAGGAGGCCTTCGTCTCTCGGTATGGCGGCCCGGACGGCGAGACGGTGGATTGAAATGTGAAGTCCCTTGCGCCGGACGGCGGCGCGGACACTGTGCTTAATTTTATTGACAAATCGAAATAAAAATTGTATCATATGGACAAAATCAGGGCTGAATTTTGGCCCCGAGGCGGTCAGCCCTGTGAGATCACAGGGCTGATTTTTGCTTTTCAGGAGGATGAAATGGAGTACTACGCCCATATTTCAGACGACGGCCTGCGCCGCCAGACGGTTGCGGAGCATCTTGAAGGGACGGCGGCGCTGTGCCGCGTGTTTGCCGCCGATTTCGGCGCGGAAGCGGAGGGCGGGCTCATGGGACTTGCGCACGACCTCGGCAAGTGCACGGACGGTTTTCAGGACCGGCTGCTGCGCGGCGGGCCGAGGGTAGACCACGCCACGGCAGGGATGCTTGCCTGCGTGAGGATGGGACGGCCCAGTGCCGCCGCGTGCGTCGCGGGGCATCACGGCGGGCTTTTGGACGCCGGCAGCCGGAGCGACCACGCGGGCGAAGCCACATTTTTCGGCCGCTGCAAAAAGGGAACGGAGGGGCATTATCTCGAGCGCTGCGGCAAAAGCGGCACGGCGCTGCCGGTCCTGCCGCCCGAAACGCCGGAAAGGGACATGCTGAAGCTCTCGTTCCGGATCAGAATGCTCTATTCCTGCCTGGTGGACGCGGACTTTCTGGATACCGAAGCGTTCATGAACGGCGGCCGCGGCCGCGGCGGATACGATGAGATTGCGGTACTGATCAAGCGGCTGGAGGACTACATCGCACCGTGGCAGGAACCGAAAACGGAGCTGAACCGCCTGCGCTGCGAGATCCTGAACACCTGCATGGATGCGGGCAGTAAATCGAAAGGCATTTACACTCTGACGGTGCCGACCGGCGGCGGAAAGACGGTCGCGTCGCTCGCCTTTGCGCTGCGGCACGCTGCGGCACACGGAATGAAGCGCGTGATCTACGTCGTGCCGTATACGTCGATCATCGAGCAGAACACCGAAGTGTTCCGGAAGATCCTGGGCGGCGGCAATGTGCTCGAGCACCACTCCGGCGTGCAGTTCGACCTGCCCGACGGGGCTTCGCCGGAGGAGACGCGCCGCGCGCTGGCCTCGGAAAACTGGGATATGCCGGTGGTGGTGACCACGGCGGTGCAGTTTTTCGAATCGCTGTACGCAAACCGCTCGTCGAAGTGCCGCAAGCTCCATAACCTTGCGGACAGCGTTATCATCTTCGACGAAGCGCAGATGCTGCCGCTTTCGCATCTGCGGTCCTGCGTGGCGGCCATGGCGTCGCTTGCGGAGAGCTTTTGCTCCACGCTCGTGCTCTGCACGGCCACGCAGCCCTCGCTCGGCGATCTGCTGCGCACCTACGCGCCGGGCTGTCCCGTCACAGAGCTGTGCCCGCAGACGGCGGCGCTGTACGACAAATTCCGCCGGGTGCGCTTCCGTCAGGCGGGAACGCTGACGGATGAGGCGCTGGCGGAGGAGCTCAGCGGGCACGAGCAGGTGCTTTGCATCGTCAACAGCCGAAAGACGGCGCAGCATATTTTCAGCCGCCTCCCGGAAGCGGGCAGCTTTCACCTTTCCACGCTGATGGTCCCCGCACAGCGGCAGGAGCTGCTAAGCAAAATACGGCAGCGGCTGAAAAGTGGTTTACCTTGCCGGGTGGTCTCCACCTCGCTGATCGAAGCGGGCGTGGACGCGGACTTCCCGGCGGTCTATCGCGAGCTTGCGGGGCTCGATTCCGTCTTGCAGGCGGCGGGCCGCTGCAACCGCGAGGGGAAGCGGACGGCGGAGGAGAGCATCGTCACGATTTTTGAGCGCACCGAGCTGCCGCCGCTCCTGTTCCGCACGGCGGTGGGCGCGGCGCGGGAAGCGCTTGCAGGGGACCGGGACCCCGGCGCGCCGGAGACGATGCGCCGCTATTTTGACGCCCTGCGCGGCCTGAGCGGCGAAGCGCTGGACAAGTCCGGCGTCGTCAAAGCGTTTCAGACGGGCATTGAGGGCTGCGCGATGCCGTTCCGTACCGTGGCGGAGCGATTCCATCTGATCGACGAAAACACACGCACGGTTTATATCCCGTTTGGCGGCGGGGCGGCGCTCGTCGAACAGCTGAAAGCGGGCGAGTGCTCCAGGGAGCTTTACCGGAAGCTGGGGCGCTATGCGGTCTCCGTCTACGAGCCGCACTTTCAAAAGCTGTATGCCGCGGGCGCGCTGCTGACGGCGCGCCAGGTCCCTGCGCTGGACCCGGACAGCGCGATCCTGAGCGACATGACGCTCTACAGCAAAACCACCGGCCTTTCCCTCAAGCCGGAGACCGGCAAGGCGGTGATCATCTGATAACCGGCAGTCCGTTCTATGGGACAGTGAGCGTGATATTATTGATACATGATCCGGCGAAAGGAGTGATTTCATGGCGATACAGGTAGAAGTCTGGGGCGAGTACGCGTGCTTTACGCGGCCTGAGATGAAAACGGAGCGCGTCAGCTACGACGTGATGACGCCGTCGGCGGCGCGGGGTGTGCTGGACAGCATCTTCTGGCATCCGGGGCTCAGGTGGGTCATCGACCGCATCCATGTGTGCGCGCCCATCCGCTTCACCAACATCCGCCGCAACGAGGTGAAGGACACGATCAGCGCCCGGAAGGTGAAAACGGTGATGGAGAAGGGACAGGGAGCGCTGTACCTCGCCGCGCCGGAGAGCATCCAGCAGCGCGCGGCCATGGTGCTGCGGGACGTGCATTACGTGATCGAGGCCCACTTCGACATGACGGAGCGGGCCGCCCCGAGCGATAATCCCGGCAAGTTTCAGGATATCGTCAGGCGGCGGCTGGAAAAGGGGCAGTGCTACAGCACGCCCTACCTCGGCACGCGGGAATTTCCCGCACAGTTCCGCCGCTGCACGGAGCTGCCGCCGTGTCCGGATGAGCTCAAAGGGACGCGCGATCTCGGCTGGATGCTCTGGGACATGGACTACAGCGATCCTGCAAACATCACACCAAAATTTTTCCGCGCGGAACTGATCGACGGCGTTCTGACCGTCCCGCCGCCGGACAGTGAGGAGGTGAGGGGATGATCCTGCAGGCGCTGACGCGGTATTATGAGGACCTTCGCGCCCGCGGCGAGATCGCCGCGCCCGGCTGGGCCCCCGCGAAGATCAGCTTCGCGCTCGGCCTGAACGGGGACGGCGAGCTGACACAGGTCGTTCCGACGATGGAGGAAGCGGTGAAGGGCAAAAAGACCGTCCTGCAGCCGCAGGTGGTTTCACTGCCGGCGGCGGTGAAACGCACGGCGGGCGTCGCCGCAAACTTTCTGTGGGACAACTCTGCCTATCTTCTCGGCATCGACCAGAAAGGGAAGCCGGCGCGCAGCCACGAATGCTTTACCGCTGCGGCAAAGCTGCACCATGCGGTGCTGGACGGCGTCGATTCCCCTGCGGCCCGCACGATCCTGACTTTTTTCGACACCTGGGAGCCGGAGCATGCAGCAGAGCACCCGGCGCTCGCCGGTCAGCTCGACGAGGTGACGGCTGGCGGGAACCTGCTGTTCCGCGTGGACGGCTGCTATCCGCAGAAGGAGGCCGCCATCTGTGAAGCGTGGCGGAGCTATCGCGACGGCGGCGATGAGGACGCCGTGCGGATGCAGTGCCTTGTAACGGGCAGGGAGGATGAGATCACCGCCGTGCATCCGTCGATCAAGGGTGTGCGCGACGCGCAGTCCAGCGGCGCGGCGCTGGTGTCGTTCAACGCACCGGCCTTCTGCTCCTACGGGCGCGAGCAGAACTTCAACGCCCCCGTCGGCAAATACGCGGCCTTTGCCTATACCGCCGCGCTGAACCATCTGCTCGCGGACAAAAACAACGTCCAGCTCATCGGCGACACAACGCTCGTCTGCTGGGCGGAGGGCGCGGACGCGGTCTATCCGGACTTTTTCAGCGCGGTGATGAGCGGCGGCTCATATGAAGGGCTGTCGGACAACGATCTGCGCGCGGCGCTCAAGCGCATCGCCGGGGGGCAGCCGTGCGATGACCTCGGCGTTGACCCGGCGCGGCCGTTTTATATTCTGGGGCTTGCGCCCAACGCGGCGCGGCTCTCCGTCCGCTTTTTCCTGCGCGACAGCTTCGGAAAGCTGATGGAGAACGTGAACGCGCACTATGAGCGGTTGGAGATCGTTCGGCCCGCCTATGAAAAATTCAATTATCTTCCGCTCTGGGCGATGCTGCGCGAGACCGTGAATTTAAATTCCCGCGACAAATCGCCCTCGCCCGCGATGGCAGGCGCGGCGGCACGCGCCGTGTTTTCCGGTACACGCTATCCCGCCTCGCTGCTCGAAGCGACGATGCTCCGCATCCGCGCCGAGCGGCGCATCACCTGGGGCCGCGCGGCGATCATCAAGGCATATTATCTCAAAAATCCACACGAGGACTGTCCAGAGGAGGTTTTGACCGTGAGCCTGAACGAAGCGAGCACCAACCCCGCCTACACGCTCGGCCGTCTGTTTTCCGTTTATGAAGCGGTGCAGCAGGCCGCCAATCCCGGCATCAACGCGACGATCAAGGATAAGTACTTCAACTCTGCCGCGGCGATGCCCGCAAGCATTTTCCCGGTGCTGAACAATCTGTATCAGAAGCACCTGCGCAAGCTCGACGCGGGCCAGCGCGTTTACTACGACAAGCAGGTCATGGCGCTCAAAGGGATGCTCGGCGAGAGCTATCCCACGCGCATGACGCTTGCTCAGCAGGGCGCATTCGACCTCGGCTACTATCATCAGACGCAGAAGCGCTATACGAAAAAGGAGGAGAACGAAAATGTCTGAGCCCATCAGGAATCGTTATGAATTTGTGGTGCTGTTCGACGTGGAGAATGGCAATCCCAACGGCGACCCGGATGCGGGCAACATGCCGCGCATCGATCCCGAGACCGGTTACGGCCTTGTGACGGACGTATGTCTCAAGCGCAAGATCCGGAACTTTGTGGAGACCGCCAAGGAGGGTGAGGAAGGCTATCGCATCTACATCAAGGACGGCGTGCCGCTGAATACCAGCGACAAGGAGGCCTGCGCCTACGTCGGCGCGGCCCCTGACAAGCTGAAGGAGGCCAAGAAGAAGGACGAGCATCTCGATGAGAAAATCCGCGACTTCATGTGCCATAATTTCTACGATATCCGCACGTTCGGCGCGGTGATGACGACCTTTGTCAAGGGCGCGCTCAACTGCGGTCAGGTGCGCGGACCGGTGCAGCTCGGCTTTGCCCGCAGCGTTGATCCGATCCTCCCGCAGGAGGTGACCATCACGCGCGTTGCCATTACAACGGAAGCGGACGCGGAGAAGAAGGGCACCGAAATGGGCCGCAAGTACATCGTGCCGTATGGCCTCTACCGCGCGGAGGGCTATGTGTCGGCCAATCTCGCGCGCAAGACGACCGGCTTTTCGGAAGAGGACCTCGCGCTTTTATGGACGGCCATTCTCAATATGTTTGAAAATGACCGCTCCGCCGCCCGCGGCAAGATGGCTGTGCGCGAGCTGATCGTATTCAAGCACGACTGCGAGCTCGGCTGCGCCCCGGCGCACAAGCTCTTCGACCTTGTCAGGGCTGAGTGCAAAGACGGCGTGACGGTGCCGAGAAGCTACGGCGATTACACTGTCACCGTGGACGAAGCGCATCTCCCGTCCGGCGTGACCTGCACGCGGATGGCGTGATGCTTCTTTCGGAATGACAGTGGTCGTCCCGTGCGAAGCGCAAGCGCGCAGAGAACTGCCGGGAGCTTCGCACCGGAAATCGCCCCCGCTTTTTCTGAAAGGCAGACGTGAAACGCTTTGACAGACGGTGATTTGCGGAAAAATCTGCTGAAATTTGTCTGTTATCGCAAAAACGCAGGAAGATTTTTGTGCGTTTTTGCTGTCGCGCCCCGCAAGGGGCGCGTGGATTGAAATTTTGCAATCGTGCCGTAATTGCGGGCCAGGTCGCGTCGCGCCCCGCAAGGGGCGCGTGGATTGAAATATCACAATATAGATAGCGAGGACGGCAAAAGAGCCGTCGCGCCCCGCAAGGGGCGCGTGGATTGAAATGGAACGGAACCGGCGCAACTCTCGAAGGTGAGCTGTCGCGCCCCGCAAGGGGCGCGTGGATTGAAATGAACGAATGCGGCACACGCACCCAAAGCACTAGTCGCGCCCCGCAAGGGGCGCGTGGATTGAAATGCTTTGGCGCAGCAGGAGAGATTCGAACTCTATTGTCGCGCCCCGCAAGGGGCGCGTGGATTGAAATGTCCGCTGGCTGACGGAGGCGGAGCGCAACCTCGGTCGCGCCCCGCAAGGGGCGCGTGGATTGAAATGATCGCATCCAGACGGCGGTTAAAGCCGCAGCAGCAAGTCGCGCCCCGCAAGGGGCGCGTGGATTGAAATATCCCCGTCAGCCGTATGTTCGACTGGGTATCCAGTCGCGCCCCGCAAGGGGCACGTGGGTTGAAATGGCTCCAGCACATTGATGATGTACTTTCCAGCCATGTCGCGCCCCGCAAGGGGCGCGGTTAACCAACTTCCAACCAACAATCTTACCGAAAGAAGGTGCGCACAACGATGGAATTTAACGACGAGGATTTCCTTCAGCTCTCCGGTTTGCAGCACTTCAAATTCTGCCGCCGCCAGTGGGCGCTCATCCACATCGAGAACCAATGGGCGGAGAACTACCGCACGACCGACGGCGCGATCCTGCATGAAAACGCGCACGACGGCACGTTTTCGGAAAGCCGCGGCGACCTTCTCATCACGCGCGATATGCGCATTTTTTCGCGTACGCTCGGTGTGTCCGGCGCGTGTGACGTATTGGAATTCCGCCGCAGCGAGCAGGGCGTTCCGCTCAAAGGCCGCGAGGGGCTGTGGCAGCCCTACCCGGTAGAGTATAAGCGCGGGAAGCCGAAGGAGGGCACGGAGGACGCGCTTCAGCTCTGCGGGCAGGCGATGTGTCTTGAAGAAATGCTCTGCTGCGAAATTCCGCGCGGCGCGCTCTATTACGGCGAGCCGCGGCGGCGCAGCGAGGTGGAGTTCACCCCGGAGCTGCGGCAGGAGGTGCGCACGCTCATTGCCGAAATGCACGAGCTCTATGCACGCGGCCGCACGCCGAGGGTAAAGCCGTCAAAGGCCTGCAACGCCTGCTCACTAAAGGAATTATGCCTGCCGGCGCTGATGCGCGGAAGGTCCGTTTCCGCCTATCTGTGCGGCGCGATGGAGGGAGAGCGATGAGACAGCTTTTGAATACGCTTTTTGTCACGTCGGAGGATATTTATCTCTCACTGGACGGGGAGAACATCGTTGCGAATCACGGCGGGGAAACGGTCGCGCGCTGCCCGCTGCACACGCTGCAGAGCATCGTCTCGTTTTCCTACGCGGGCGCGTCGCCGGCGCTGATGGGTGCGTGCGCGCAGCGGGAAATCGGGCTTGCGTTCTGCTCGCCGCGCGGAAGATTCCTTGCGCGTATAGCAGGGCAGGCACAGGGGAACGTTCTGCTGCGGCGGATGCAGTACCGCATGGCGGACGACCCGTCGCAGAGCTGCCGCGTCGCCAGAATGATGATCTTCGGCAAGGTCTACAACGCGAAGTGGAGCGTGGAGCGCACGCGCCGCGACCACGCCATGCGTATTGACGAAGCGCGTTTTTCTGCGGCAGCTGAGCAATTGCAGGGACTTTTGCCGCAGATCGCGTCGGAAACGTCGATAGACAGCCTGCGCGGTCTCGAGGGCGTTGGCGCGGCGGCATATTTCAGCGTGCTGGATGAGATGATCCTGCAGGGGAAGGAAACGTTTTTCTTCCGCGGACGCAGCCGCCGTCCGCCGCTCGACGCATTCAACGCGCTGCTTTCGTTCGCCTACAGTCTGCTCGCACACGACTGTGCCTCGGCGCTTGAAAGCGTGGGGCTGGACGCCTATGTCGGGTATCTCCACCGCGACCGGCCGGGGCGGGAATCGCTGACGCTCGATTTGATGGAGGAGCTGCGCCCGTGCTTTGCCGACCGCTTTGTGCTCACGCTCATCAATAACCGTGTGCTGAAAGCGGGTGATTTCGACTTCCGCGAGAGCGGTGCGGTCCTGCTGACGGACGCGGGACGCAGAACGTTTCTGCAAAAGTGGCAGGAGCGGAAAAAGGAGAGCATCACGCACCTGTTTTTGGGCGAGAAGCTGCCATGGGGGCTGGTCCCATATGTGCAGAGCCTGCTGCTGGCGCGATATCTGCGGGGCGACCTCGAGGATTATCCGCCGTTTTTATGGAAGTGAGGCGTCTATGCTGGTTTTGATCACCTATGATGTGAACACGAGCGACGCCGCCGGACGCGGGCGGCTGCGCAGGATCGCAAAGCAGTGTGTCAACTACGGTCAGCGCGTGCAGAATTCCGTGTTTGAGTGCCTGCTGGACACGGCCCAGTGCCGGAAATTGCAGAACGAGCTTTGCAAGATCATGGACCCCGAGAAGGACAGCCTGCGGTTTTACTACCTCGGGAAAAAGTACGAGAACAAGATTGAGCACTTCGGCTGCAAGCAGATGTATCTGCCGGAAGAGCCGATGATCCTGTAGCAAAAGCGCAAGAGGTCGTGCCCCTTACGGGGCGCGTGGATTGAAATGCGCCCGGGTTGTCATTGCCGCAGCCTTCCATGCAGGAGGAGCCCCTGCCAGATCGGCAGGGGCTCCTCTTTATTCACCGGTCGAAGCTCGGATTCACGTAGTAGACGTTTTTCTCGTCCAGCCGGTCCTTTGCGAGCCGCAGACCCTCGCCGAAGCGTACAAGATGGAAATCATAAACCTTCAAATGCGCCATTCGATCTTGATGGAATCGCTGGTCGCATAGATGACACGGATGAGCTGATCTACCGTCTGTCGCTTATCGTCGAAGCTCAGTTCATCCCACATGGTCAGATGATTGCTGATCTCCGTGTAGTCGGCCTCCTTGTGCAGCTTCAGCTCAAATACGCGTTTCATCAGCTCTTGCTTTTTGCCGTCCAGTTCCTTGATGCGTCCGCTGATATAACGGAACATGGTATCGTCTGCAACCGACAAGCGCTCCATTAAGGCGGCAATCTCACTTTCGACTTGCGTGAGCTGGATGCTCAACGCAGTCAATTCAGGGTTAATGCGATTTCCTTTACACCGTCTGAGTTTTCTGAATTGTGCCAACTTTTTTCGCATCTCATCATAGATGAATTGCTCAAACTCGTCCGTGTAGATTGTTCCGGGACCCGCACAGGCTTTGGCGTTCATTTTGTTGGAGCAGAGGAGGTATCTGGAGCGGGTGGTCGAATAGTGCTTATCCACCAGCGCGTATCCGCAGACGCCGCATTTGATCTTTCCCGCCAGCCATGTGTTCTTGGCTTTCTGATACGGCTTGATCTGCTGTGCTTCCAGACACTTGGCACGGCATTTCAGCCACAGGTCGGCGGGAATAATCCCCTCGTGCGGCGCCAGCACCAGATGATTGCCCTCCAGATTCATCTGCTTGCGTCCGGTGGAATCCTTGCCCTTGTAGTAGTAGCACCCGTTCGTCCCGATGAAATCGGCAGGGTCGTTTGCCATAATCGCGCCTTGGTTCTGATAGAACTCATAGACGGATAGATCCGAGCGAACATAGATGGGATTTCGCAGAACGTCTGCAAGGCGAGTGCGTCCCCACGGCTTTCCATTTTTGAGAATACCGTGGCTCTGGAAGTAGCGGATGATGTCACCGTAGGAGCATTCCGGCTTGGAGTAAAGCTCATAGATCAGCCGCACCTGCTCTGCTTCTTCCGTGTTGATCTCATACATGGAAGTCTTGACACCATCAATGGTCGTCGGAATCAGCCGGAAGCCATACGGAACTCTGCCGCCCATATAGAAACTCTTTTGGCTGCGGGAGTAGTAGGC
>Ga0129311_1001813_pt1 | contig 14290 bp, 11 predicted proteins | sample Go1ome_FD_94435 | JGI IMG/M metagenome (GOLD analysis project Ga0129311, IMG submission 94435) | Western lowland gorrila individual fecal microbial communities from Wisconsin, USA - Go1022B metagenome | ecosystem: Host-associated > Mammals > Digestive system > Large intestine > Fecal | place... | reverse complement strand
TGAATCTATTGATTGGTTTGCTAAGACAAATATACCAATGGGTAGATATGCTAAACCTGAAGAAATTGCATCAGCTGCTGTATTCTTATCTAGTGAACCAGCACATTATATTACTGGTGTTGCTTTAAATGTTGATGGTGGCATGGTAAAGTGCATATAGTCAATTAATAATCTATAATAACTATTGGTATTTAAACATATGGTGAAAGAATATGTCTTTTTAATCATCTGAATTGATTTTTTATGAACTTTCACATAGAATGACATATGTAAATGGCACTCGGTGCGGAAGAAAACTCACGATTTATCTGTCGTGAGTTTTTTCTTTGAGTAAGATTCTATTCATTTAAGTATTCATAGAGTACTTTAAAATACTGCTCATAATCCTGATACTCTGCTAAGCCTGAAACTTGACCATCACCTGCTTCAATGATTTTCCATGAACCATCTTCTAACTCAGCATAATCAACTGTATAATATCCACTTTCCAGATGGCTGTACTTTTCTAATAATTGTTGAGGTGGTAATGGTGCATATATAGATTGTCCTGAATTTCTAGTGATAGTTGCTATTTTATTGTTTATATAAAAGACTCTGTGTTCATTGGTGTGGTCACCATAATGCTTTAGGTTAAGATATTCCTTAATACATATTCCACCAGTTAACAGATTACCACGATATTTATAAAAGACTTCCATCCATTGATCAAATTCTTCCAGTGTAATATCTTTGTCAAAATATTTAGGAAACTCTGCACCCTTTACAGATTTAACATAGTCTTTAACCATAAATCTACCAAAAGTATGTTTAATACTATCAATATTAATCTGGGTATGAAGAGGATATATTTCCATTTTTGCAGTATCCTCTTTTAATAATTCATATACATTAGGGAAAATGTGCATTAATTCATATTCTTCTGGAGTTGTAATTAAACGGATATTGTTTTCTAGAAGACGTTGATAAAACCTTTCATACTTTTCTGGATTCATCATATATCCTCTATATACTGCAGTTCTTTCTACTTGAGGTATATCTTTGATAACTAATTGATCTTCTTCAAACCATTTGTCATATCCAAAAAGAATTATATCAAATAGTCCTGTTGCTTTTACTGCATCATATTCAGCCTGTAAATCTTCATCTACTTTTGAAACATTAAAATAACTCGATGGGAATAATATTAAATCAACCATATAAACCTCCTTAAAAATGTTTTACATTCGTATATATCAATATCTTATTCTAACTTTCCATATTCATTGATATATTCTTCACCGTTACCTATATCTACTTTCTAGCAACATTCTTTCCATCTGCATCCAATGTTTTAAGTCTTTCTAGCCATTTTGTAATAAAACCATCTTTTAAGAATGCAAGCAATGTCCCCTCTCCAAATCTATCTGCACGAATAGCACCATAAATCAAGGCAATAATACATTGAGCATCTAAATGATCTACTTCTGCTTTAACCATCGGTTCCCAACTCCATTTGATGCCATTGTCTTCTAGGACTTTTTGATAACTATGTAATCCCATCTCTTCATGGTTATCTACAAAAGAATAGACATCATCAATAAACTGATCTACAACTCTTGAGTAGTTTACAAAAGGGAATTCAAGTGGATGTTCTGGTGTTCCATCATTCTTCTTGTCAACAATCCATGTACCAAATTCTGTTCCTGTGAACTTATCTAAATATTTAGTTAGATTTTCATACATATAAATCACATCTCTCTTTCTTTAATTCAGTTTCTTGTCACTTCTGTAACAGTAGTTTTCTATAAGAAACAAATTTTAATAACACATCATAGTTATATTACATACAGCCAAATAATCCATATTGCATTTTGAGAAGTTTTAGATATTTCAAACCAATCAATTAAATATCGTATTTCATTAGAGAAATCATTTCTTCAAAAGAATACTAACTCACAGGTTCTTTATCCATAAGAATCAAATCATCTAAATACTCTCTTACTTCCATTTGTAAGTTACGTATTTCTTTTACTTTATCTTTTAGAGAAAACATGCATTCCTGCATAGCTTCTAAATAATGTTGTTCTGCTAAATTGAAAGTCTTAAGAGCAAAGTGCAATGTTTCTAGTGTCTTTGGTCTTAATAAGTACACTTTACCTAATCGTTCATATATTTCTGCTTTTGTTTCACTAGAAGATTCCTCTTCATCAGCAACTTTTAAAGCATGAAAATACAAATCATTAGCTTCTGGTATATCTTTCTCTACATAGTATCCATTCAAATACATATCACCTAAGAGATACAAAGAGCGTGCACTGTTATCTGTCAGAGCACTTTGGATAAGACAGAAGAAGGCTTTTTCAAAATTTTGTTCTGTTCCTCTACCATAGAAATAACATTCACCTAATAGTACAGTTGAAGGTCCTATATGCTTTTCTTTTGAAAAATAGTTAAATGCCTTTTCATAATTCACATTATTAAATCTTTCAAAATAATATAAACAACCTAAATAATATGAAGCCCATGGATCTTTTATAGAATAATATCCATCACGTAGTGCTTTATCAATAAAGTTGAATATATCATTATCCATTAAGTGATTCTTATCTGCTTCCATAAGTTCTTTTGCAAGTTCTTTAGGTGGTATAGTAATTTCCCTCTTTTCATCATCAAGATAGAGATATAGTATATGTGCCGTTTCAGGACATGCACTATGATTATAAATTGCACGATCCAATCTCTCATAGGCTACATCTGGAGTCATAAGCCATTCTTTTTCCACATTAATCATCTCCTATCAATAATCTTCATCTACTTCATCAAAACCATCATCTACACCTTGTCTATAAGAAGGATCATTACGATATCTATCATGATCATAATCACCATCATCTATTGCTGAATTATAACCATCATTATAAGTATTAGAAGATCCAGGTAATTCAATACTTGGGTAATAATTCTTAGGTTCTGATAGAGTGTAATTATAATAGCTTGATTCGGGATTATTTCGTTCATATACTACTTTGTCATCAATTGTGAGCCTATCAACATCTATCTCGTTTTCTATCATATACTTATGCTTTTTACCAGATAATTCCAGTACATAATCATAATCTTGCAATGACACTATTCTTCCATCTGATTGAAAAGGTTCACCAAACCAGTATATTTTAGAACGATTTTCATAATACTCATTCTTTTTCTCATGAACCTCTAGCATCATATTGAGTAATTCTTTTGCACCACGCTTGGATTTAATAGCTGAGTCATAATAATCATCAATTGCCTGACTAGAATAAGTAACGTATAGTTCATATTCAGGTACATAAAATGATTTACTGTATTCAGTATAAGAACAACGATCCACATTAACAGTGACATCTGGAAGATCACTTGTTTGAATATATTCTTCTATTTCTGGTACATATTTTTTTTCAAACTTTTTTGCTACTTCTGTATTCTTCCAACTATATAATAGATAATAATGTGTTGGACCATCTATAAGATCTGCGACAAATGTTCCTACCCCTGTTATTATTGTATAACCGATAGCAAATATTACATAACAAATAACTATGCCTACTATTACATCTGTCTTTTTCATTTTTTTCATATAATTAATGTTCCCTTCTTGATGTATCTTCTTTCTATAGTTCTATTGTAGTCTATTTTAATAAGAAATGTATTGAGTTAGGGTTCTACAATACCTTTTATGAGGGGTTAATAGAAATAATTTATATTTTAAAAAGAACGGGTGTTAACCGTTCTAGGAATTTACATATAAACCAATTAGTTGATCAATCTTGTCGGAATTATTGGTCAAGCATATCGGAACGCATGATCAACCTAGTTGGAATGAATGATTAATGTCTATTAACCCATTGAAGAAAGGAATGTTAGCAATAACATCTTGTTCATTGATTGTAAGCAAATAAGGAACTCTATCCCAAAAACTTTCAAAACATACATGGGCATAATTTACAAAGTCCTCTATACAACGTCTAGAAACAAAACCTTTATATTGATCAATTAAACCCTGAGGTAAATCAAAATGAAACAAATTAACAATAGGTACTATGTCATTACGAATTAATTCATTAATAACATCGTTATAGAAATCAATTCCCTTCTGGTTTATTTTCCCATTTCCTTCAGGAAAGATTCTAGCCCATGAGATAGAGAAACGGAAACTCTTTAAGCCACATTTCTTTCATTAGCTTTATATCTTCATGGTAATGATGATAGAAGTCTGATGCTATACTTGTGTCAGCTGTATGAAGTCTGTTTTTTACTTCTTCACATCTTTTGTCTGCAACTGTTAGACCTTTATCATCTTCTGTTTTAGCACCTTCTGCTTGAAAAGCACTGATACTTGCTCCCCACAATAAATTCTTTGGAAAACTCATATTATCACCTCACAAACATAATAGCATTTTCCATATTAGTCTACTCATCAGATTATGATGAGTAGGGATATGGTAATAAACAAAAACAATCCTGGCTGTACTTTATTTACAGTCAGAATTTTTAGATGGTCAGGTTCAATAGGATAACTCACCATCCTCTATATAGTAAATTTAGTGCTAAAATCAATACTTATAGTGATTTTAGTTGCTAAAAACACTATTTATAGCAAATTTAGTATCTAAAAACACTTTAATTATCTAATATGTTAAAGTCTATTTCTATCCACTGTTATGAAATGACCGTTGTCAAGACATAAATAAACTCTCACAACATTTCTATTAAGTTTTATCATCAAGGGCATAGAAAGACCTCAAATCATATAGATTCTGCGACAGTTAACCAAACTGTAATACGTGGATTGGGACCAAAAAGTTAATGGTTCGTCGACAGCTCTATAATCTATATGCATGGATCATTGCTTTTATTATTCTTGCTAAATCGCGACTTTCAGTAAGAACTCACAATGCCATAAAGTGGATAGTCTTAGATAGCTGAACCTGTACTATTAATTTGAAGTCCATCTATGCCTTCGATGTTGGATTGTTTTGTCTATTTAACGGCACTTCATTTCCTTTCTCTCTCGTTTAAAAAACATTAGTAAAGATTGTTATGAGATATGACCAGTCTCTATTCCCCATACAAAACATGCAAGCTCTCTTGCAACTGCTGTAATTGCGATGTTTCTTTTAACTCCTCTAAAAATCATACGATGATACTTCTTTTGTAATCTAATGACTGCCTTATCTGCATAATCTATAACTTTTACATCCTGATCTTTCTGTTTTGATTTCACTTTTTTGCCTTTTTTGCCTATAGTCCCTCTTACAAGTACCTGAGCAGCCTCTACAAGAGTTGTTCTAATTATACTGTTTCCCTGCTTGGTGATGCCCACTCTATGATAGGAATCACCGCTTGAATCTTCACCTGGTGTAAGACCGCAATAAGACGCAAAGGCATTGGCAGTAGGAAATCTATCAAAATCAGAAGTTTCAGCATGCATAGTCATAGCTACAGTTGTATCGATACCCTTGATACAACGCAATTGACCTATCTTCTCCTTGTATGTTTCCTTCTGAGATAATTCTTCTAATCTATATTTAAATCTCTCTATCTTTTCAGATAGGATTTCAAGCTGTGATAGATATTCATCAAGTATTTCTCTATACATATCACTTAGTTCAAGTTCCTTAAGCCACTTAATATGAGCTGGAATCCATTTTGATTTGCCAGGATACTGATGACCGAATCTCAAGAGGAATGCATTAATATGCTGCTTAACCTTCTTTAGTTCAATCTTAAAGTCATGCATCATTCTTATGTATTCTTTAATTTCTACATCTTTATCTGTTGGAACATAAACTGATTTATAAGTTCCATTGGCTAGGTTAGTTGCAATATTTTTCGCATCTCTTCTATCATTCTTCACGACTTTATTTTTTGCAGAACGATGCATAGTTGATGGTGCAAGAATATCACATTCAATACCTTTTTCGGCTAACTGCCAGTAAAGAGAATAGCCAAGGCATCCTGCTTCATAGCCTGTCTTAATCTGAACATCATCACTGTCAACTGATTTTTTGGCGTTCTCAATGAACTTGATGATAAGACTGACATCTGCAGAAATCTTAGTTTCACCAATAATTTCACCAGTTTCTTTCAATAATGCACATAAACTGTATGTCTTCTTATGGACATCCATTCCAATATAAATTATACTTTTCATAGTGACCTCCTATTGTCGTTATGGTAACAACTCACTTTTTATTTTCTATTCTTATTATGAGTTTAAATCCACGTTTTGACAACTAGGAGGTCATTTCATATTATCTATATTATTTGACGCTTACGAACAAACAAAAAAATCCTAGCTGTACTTTATTTGAGCATAATAAAGGAGATAGCTTTCGCTATCTCCTAGGCTTCTCTACTATTGACACGGAGTTAAGATGAGCTCTCTTTATTCAGAATAAATTATTTTCTAGTCTAGAATTTTATCTTATTTTATTTTACTTCCAAATCAAATTTGAAATCTTTTAAGTCAATATCCCAATTATCACTTGAACCATCAATTATTATTGTAAAATTGCTTTGATCCATAGCTGGAAAAGTTAAAATTCCTTTAGATGTAATTCCCGGTTTCAATTCACTACTAAGTTCTTCATAGCCAGCATCATAATTAGAATCATACTCATATTGTTTACCATTTTGAGTTGCAACTGCACTATAAGTATATATAGAAAAGTCATCGGATGCATTATTAGATGCAGTTACGTATACTCTTGTTTCTTTTTTTGCAAATTCAACTTTACTAATTTCAATTTTATAACCACTTTGATTGATAACTTTATCAGAATATTTAACTTGCTTTATAGTTGGTCTTGCAACATCTAAATAAGTACTTTTTTGTAATTTTGTTGACATAATTTTTGGTGCTGAAACATCACCTCCTAAAGCGTTTGAATATTCACTAGTTCCTAATATGTAGCCAGTAACTTTAATAAAGTCGTCATTTTTAATATCTGTTTTTCCTTGATAATAAATCAAAGTATTATCATCTGAATTATCAACATCTGCATTTATCTGAAGAAGTGTTATACCATCCTCTGTTTTTTTGTTAAAAACTTTACCGCTAATATCAATAAATTGTCCTTTATACTTTTCAGCATCTGAATAAATATCATTAATACTTTCCTTATTGATATAAACTGGCTTATTATCTTTGTCATATATTGGTTCAACCTCAGAATCTTTATTGCCAAAAACACTAAATGAAATAATAAGAACTAAAATAATACCCACAAAAATTATTATCTTTTTTAAGGATATTGTGAATTTTCCTACCTTTATTTCCTTTCTAAAATTTACACTTTCTTTTACTTTACTCATAAACTAAAACTCCTTTCAATCCCATTATATCATATGTCATATAGAATAGCAACTCTTCGAATAAAAATTACGAAAATTCCGAATTAGTCAGCTTTATATTGACACTATTACCTCCACTATTGACACGAAGCCAGCAAACAGTGCTTTTAATTATTTGCACTGTCTACCGGGAGGTCATCATATCACTTAAGCGTTCTTGACATTTAATTCTTATCTACCAAATGCACTCAATATAGCATCTAAACTATAAGGCTTCGCATATTTCAAATATGCCTCACTTAGATAAACTATATTCTTACTACCTGGCTGTTTCAACATAGAAGGATATATCACAATCTCTTTTCTATTGTTGTTATGTGTTATATAAATCTGATCACCAACAAATTCAATAAAATAATGCATTTCTCTTAGAATATCTACTAAAGGGGTTATTAATTGAATTTGTTTTTCTTTTGATATTCTTGTATGTAATTCTCCCTTTTGAGCCCAGTTCAATAAATCTAAAGCTGCAAAACGATCAAGAATACCATGTACAAACTGATTTCTATAATGCTTCAAGCAGTTATAACATGCACTTTCACAATTGCATCCATTTAATATTTCTCTTACTTTATCAAGTAACTTATCAATATTATTTGCTGCATTGATTGCATAACCTGCACCACTAGATAAGCTATCATAAAGATAAATATCAATAAATGAGCCTTTCTTGTTCTGTCGATATCTATAACCAGTGACTAATTCTGTAAATTCTACATCAAGTTCTCTACAGGCTGCTAAACGGAATGCTTCAGCAAGTGACTGTGAGGCTCTATTTAACCAGATATTATCTCTCTTTGTGTTGATTTTTTCATGATCAAGTTCTATTTCAAGTACAAGCATATCAGTTACAAAGTCATATCCAAGATTGATATTCATCGCATTTGTATGACGACATCCTGTTCTTGCAAACTTATTATAATAAGGTCTACGGACTCCTTTTAATACATCACTTGTATCACCAGGCATCGCAGCACCACAATCAGGACAGATCATAAATCCATGATTTGAATAACCATGATTTAACATAATTATACGCTGATTTGTACGTGATGCTATTTTGGTATTCTTATATCCCTTGATAAGTTTAATATCTTCTGCCTTAGGTAAAGTAGAATATAAAGGCTGTTGTACTGTTGTGTATTCTTCTGATAACTGTGCGTTAGGAATATCTCTGGCATCCTTAGGTGCAAAGCCCCAAGGCTTAACCATATTTCTTCCTTCTCTTAGTTCACCACTACCACAGAAAGGACATGTATCATAATCTTCATCTTCAAGTCCAAACCATCCACATTCAGGACAAGTTAGAATCTTTTTAACATAGTTAGAATCCTGCATATAAGACTGTGCAGGTATAGAAGCCTTACCCTTCTTTCTATCACTTCCAGGTACATATAATCCACCTATCTGGTATGTAAGTTTATCAACTACAATACCTCTTCCAGGTGCATACTCACCTATCGCAACATCTAATCCTCTATCTACTTGATATTTTACGATACCATCACTATTAGTGATATATGTACTGACAACGTTCTTAGGGAAAGAGTAAGTAGGAATAACACCTTCCTCATATAAAGCATCTAATAATACTTTTGCATCTCTTTCTTCAGTACCATCATCTCTTACTCCAAATAGTTCTGGGTGTTCAATAAGCTTATGCTTAATACCTTCTAATGACTTCTCAAGATCAGTAATAAATACTTCTTTATTAAAGTGAGCTGTTTTAGGTAATAATGCAGAATCAGTTTTGAAATCAAAATCATGTATAAAATCAATAAATAAGTCTAGATATTCTATAACAAATGTATTTGCAGTTAGAGTATCTAGACTGCTTTTATACTTTCTTAAGAACTCTTCAAACAGAATAATGCTTAAATGTCTTTGAATAAGCTTTTCACTCTGTACATCAATCCAAGGCGTTCTAGGATCACCTCTAAACATAGGCACAGGGTTATTAAAATAGAGAGTATCATAAGGACCGTTTTCACAATAAGTAACTATTGTAGATAAGCTGGATCCTCTTCGTCCTGCACGCCCTGCTCTTTGTTGATAATTTTCACGCATTGGTGGTATATTTCTTAAACCTACTGCAACCAATGAACCAATATCAATACCCACTTCCATAGTTGTAGTACTACTTAGAATATCAACAGGTCTTTCTCCATCATGTATAATATCCTGGAATCTTAATTCATACTGTTCTGTTTTAGACCATAAATCATCTCTCTGGTCCTTATGAGACAGCTGTGCAGTATGCTCTTCTGTATCGATAACACTAATTCTTTTACCATCAATTGCTTCACTAATAGGATTTCTCCAGAAATCAAATGCCTGAAGTTCTTTTTTACTTATTTCATGAATATGATCTGATCCACAGACAGGGCATCTCCCTTTTATAGAATAAGGTGTAACATCTGCACATTGATCACATCTATACCATTTGTGATTCATATCAAAGCGAGGTTTGACACGTGTTAATTCATAATACTGTCTTCCAGTATTATCTTGTCCATTATCTAAGAATTCATCAGTCAATACCTTCTTCCAGATCTCCATTTCCTTCGAATCCTTAGACCATCCCATAATATCCTGAATAACAGTAGAGAATGTCCAATCTTGAGGAATACCATAACCATTGTAGTTAATACGTACTTCTAGTCTTATATCATCTGGTATTGTTTGACCTAAAGGCATGTATAAATCATTCATATTTAATACCCATGCATTAAATACTTCTAAGAATAATTCATCTTCTACTTCAATACCTTCTTCTTCCAAATCTTCTACTGCATCATATAACTGTTCTTCTGTTGGTTCTATCCATGATGTTGCATAGTCATAGAGTGTATTATATCCACCTGAATACATCTGAAGCAGTATCTTCTTCATTCCTTTAGGAGAGTTCTGCATAGTGAGTTTTGGTGAATAGCTTCTTCCTCTTTTTTGAGTTCTAGAATAACTCCTTAGTACTGATTTACAGTCATTCCAGAATTTTATTTGATCTTCGTTATGGAATAACTGTATGTTTCTTTTTGCAGCAACTAAGCAGAAGAAATCATAGATAGCATCCATATTAAACTCTTTGTCTGATTTCTCCATTTCATTAACTGCAAGAACAAACAATTGTCTAGCAGCTGCAATATCAGATGTTTCAGACATATCTCTTGCAAGTTTAGCAGCACGTTGACGGCTATCTGAGAATAATAAAACCTTTCTTCCTTCATTAGGCATATTGACTGGATCCTTGTCTTTTCCTGCAACTGCAGGCTGTGCTTCAAATTGTGCCTTAATAAGGTTATAGAAAGACTGATTACCTCGTGTACTAAAGGATGTTAACTGAGCTTGATGGAAACTATGTCTACAGTGAGGGCATGTAGGGAATGTAATGATTCCTGGTCTGCCTTTTTGTGAATAGTTACAGTAATATAGCTTTCTAATGTCTTTTTTTCCTGCTTGAGAATCATCCTGGAAATAGATGAATCCATTCTTTGTATTTAAATAACAAGGCTGTATTTTGTTTTTTCCCTGTTTAGCGGGTAATTCATAATCATCAGTTGGAATGTATAAATGAAGTTCCTTCATTCGATTATCTAACAACTGTCCTGGATATCTCCATAGAAAGGCTCTTTCTTTGTTTAAATCATCTTCTAGAATATATCCCTTAAAGAATAAAGCACCACATCGTCTATCATTATATAATTCATAAACAACTGAACCACATTCAGGGCAAATAAGTTTTCCATCAAATAAAGATAGATGTCCAAGTGTTAATCCACCTGCTTGATGACTATGTTTGCAATGTTCATTAGAACAGGCATATATACCATTAATACCTCTAAACAACATATGCATTCTTGCAGGGAACAATACAGCCCCCTTTTCATCCTTAGCAAGTGGGGCAATGGCTAGAAGAACACCCACTGCATTTAATGCATCATTATTCTTTAAGTCAGGAAAAATACTTATTGCCAATTCACTTAAAGAAACAGCAGTTCCTCGACATTGATTCATGAGCTTATAGAATACATCATAATAAACAAGATTATGATACATCCAGTTGTAGCAATCATTCAAATCATTAAAGTGAGGGGCATTTTCTATTCCCTTCCAGAACTTATTTAATGCATCGAATCGTGTTTCATGCTGTTCAAAATCACTGGCTTTTAATCCTTTAAACTTATCCTGAGGGATAATGTGCTTCATCTTATGAGAGATATTCTCTCTTTCACCTGTAAGATAACAGAAATTATCAGAATTATTAGAGACTGTTAAATCTCTAGCAAATTCCATTACTTTTTTTCTATCTTCATCAGATTGATCAGGCATTGATGCAGTTGTTAGAATGAACTGTACCTGGTCTCTTTGAATACCTAGCTTATTTAATAGTCTTCTAAGTAATAAAGCCACTTCTCCTCCAGAAGAACCTCTATACATATGTGCTTCATCAATAATAAACATCAATTTATTATTCTTATCTTCAGCAAGCCATTTCCTTGTATCATCCCAGATATTCTTCTCTCTGGGTCTGAGAAGCATATATTCAAGCATTGAGTAGTTTGTAATGAGAATGTCAGGAGTCACCTTCTGCATTTCAAAACGTGTGATTAATTCAGCATCGTCATCATCTGGATAATGCTGACTATTATGAAGCTTTTCTAAAAATGCTTCTAAATTCTTTTTAGCTGGTATCTTACCACTCTTTTGAAGTTCTTCTAAAAACTTATATTCAGATTCTTTAACACCATTCTTAGTCATAGAACGCAGTGTTTTCTCTAGCTGTCTATCTTGTGTTTTATTAGGTTCTACCCCAGGATAAGGTGTTCTTCCTGTATACATGCCAAACTGTGGACGTCTCGAATCATATCCACAAGTATCTCTAAAGATAGAAAGGAACTGATCTTCAGAATCTCCCATTAAACGACGTAATCTAGATACCTGATCTGAAACTAGAGCGTTCATAGGATACATAATTATAGCTCTCACTGATCTTTGTTTCCATGTATCAGGAGACATCTTTGCTTCCTTAGCAAGCTTCAACATTAAAGGCCACATAAAACATTCTGTTTTACCTGAACCTGTACCTGTAGATACAAATAGGTCTTTCCCTTCTTTAATGGCTTCTAGTGCCTGAATCTGATGTTTAAAGGGTGAAGGGAATACCCCTAAATTAGCATCAGATAATTGTTTAAAGAACTCTTTTTCCCAGTTATCTAGTTTAGATTTCTCTATACCATTAGGAACAGTTACATAAGCTGGAGAAGATTCTATATAAGGTTTCTTATACAATACACCTTCTTCTTCAAGTCTATCACCAAGAGCATCCATTAGAATTTCAGATTTACCTAAATATTGAGATTTGATATATTTGGCAAGTTCTTTTCTTAATTTGTTATGTACTGCGTTTGCACCATTTACCATATTTCTACTTACCTTCCTTAAATTCAAATTCTAGTTCTTCAAGTAGGGACTTGAATATATTAAATACTCCTATATTCATTACTCTATTAAACTTACTATTACCTACAAAAGAGTATGGCCAGCTATACAATTCAAAGAACAATTGCAACTTAGGTGGTAATAAATACTGTAGTTTGATGTGCACTAGTTCACCGTCTACTTCATATAAAATTGGTAATAGTGTTTGATTATGGTGTAATATTGCACAAGCTATATCCAGATAACCTTGATTTTTAACTCTCCAATCCGGTAATTTACGAGTCATTAGCTTCTCACCATCATACTCATAAAAATAATATAACTCACTACCTGGATAGCCTATTTTCAAGAGTGAAATACGACCATCAGTATCTGGAACATATTTCCAATAACCTTTTGAAAAAGGACTATTCAAGCGTAAATATTGAATTTTTCCTTCAAATTGAAGATTTTCTTCACGTTTCATATTTGTTAAGTAACTATAAAATTCACTTAACTTATTAGGAGAAATATCAAATAATTCATAGAAAGATGCATTTGATTCTTCTCCCCAACCAATATAATATCCTGCACCAGACATATATACTTCATCATAAGGCTGTGGACTTCTTACCAAAGATACCCCATCAAGTTTAGTTATAAGTTTTTTTGAATACTTTATTCTGTTAGGTGAATGATAAAACTGTCCTGACTTTAAGTAGAGTTGATATGTATATTCCAATAAACTTTGAATATCTATTTCATTTAACGTATTTAAATATTCTGGATATATGGATTTTAAAGCTTTATATACTTCAGTAGCTCTGTTCTTAAAATGAGTAATACTAGGATCATCTTCTTGTATATCCCATAATGAAGCATATGCATTTCTTGCAATTAGACTGTATATAATTCTTTTAACCCAACTACCTTCATTTTCAGAAAGACCCTTTTTAAGATTGAATGATTGGGCTATTTCTTTTTCTAATTGTTTAGAAATAATCATTGCTTATCACCTAACTTACTTAATAACAATTTTTTCATATCCTTACTTATAGCACTATTTGTGGAAATTGCATCTATATATTTTTCTTCAACATCGTTCATAAAAATCATAGGGTATAGAATAAAATAATATTCTAACTCAGATGATTGGCTTTCTGCGATTTGATTTGCTAAATCTAGTAACTCTGAATAAATAGAATATCTTAGTTTACTTATTTTTGTATCTTTATAAGTCTGTTTCGATAATCTAAATTTAGATTCTGTTGGTGAAAATTCACTATACTTATTATTTTTCTTTCCTTTCATATAAGTATTACTTGGAACTTCTTCAAATAAATCTTCCGTAAAAACTGGCAACATATAATTCATTAATTCTGTTATGAAATGACGATTGTCAAGTGGAAATAACACATTTCTTTGATTTTCGTTTTCGCTTTTGTTTTATTCTGTTTTTTTAAATCAAGGACATAGGACAAGAAACTTCTATACAGAT
>Ga0129311_1001810_pt1 | contig 14297 bp, 13 predicted proteins | sample Go1ome_FD_94435 | JGI IMG/M metagenome (GOLD analysis project Ga0129311, IMG submission 94435) | Western lowland gorrila individual fecal microbial communities from Wisconsin, USA - Go1022B metagenome | ecosystem: Host-associated > Mammals > Digestive system > Large intestine > Fecal | place... | reverse complement strand
TTTTTTATCCATTGAATTTTGAATCATCTACAGAATCTAGCTTTTTATCTAGATATTCCATAATTTCTTTGATTGTTCCCTCTTCAAATGGAACTTTGATGTTTGCTTCCTTACATAGATTCGTAAAAGATTTTGTGCCACCTAGCTTTAATAAGTGTAGATAATCCTTCCAGTAGTTTTCATCATTCTTATCTTTGCGGATGAAGAACTGCTGCGCACATACCTGTGCCAATGTGTAGTCAATGTAATAGAATGGTGACTGGAAAATATGGTTCTGTTGATACCACCAGCAGCCTCTTTCTAAAATATCACAGCCTGTATATTTCTTGAATGGTACATACATCTTTTCCAGTTTTCTCCAGCATTGCTTTCTTTCTTCCATAGACCAGTCTGGATGTGTATATACTTCTTCCTGATAATGGTCAACTAATACACCATATGGAAGGAATGTAATTGTATGAGAAAGATGATCATATTTATACTTTTCTGCATTTTCATGGAAGAATAATTCCATCCAAGGATACGCAAAGAATTCCATACTCATAGAATCAATTTCTGCACTTTCCATTGTTGGACAGCAGACATCTGGAATTTCAATATCTGTTGCCATGTATGTCTGGAATGCATGTCCTGCTTCATGGGTTAATACATCAACATCTCCACTAGTACCATTGAAATTAGAGAAGATAAATGGAACATGATATTCAGGAATTTCAGTTTCATATCCACCCATTTCTTTGTTCTTGCGAGATTCAAGATCCCACAAGTCATTATCATTCATAACATCAATGAACTTACCTGTCTCTTCACTCATTTCGTGGTACATCTTTACTGCAGAAGCAACAAGTGCATCTTTACTTCCTGCTGGTTTTGGATTTCCATTCTTAAAATGCAGATCAAAATCATAGTATTCAACTTCATCTAGTCCTAAACGAACTCTCTGCTTTTCAATGATCTTGCTTGCTAAAGGTGTGCAGTAATCTAAAACCTGTTTACGATACCCTGCTACCATTTTTCTATCATAATCCAGACGATTCATACGATAGTATGCAAGTTCTACATAATCATTGAAGCCAAGCTTCTTTGCCATTTTTGTACGAACTTTTACCATATCATCATAGATACGATCAAATTCTGCTTCATGTTCTGCATAGAACTTCATCTTAGCATCATATGCATTCTTTCTGCGGTTTCTATCAAGATCTTGAGATACTGCCGCAATTTCAGATAAATTATAGATTTTATCTTCAAATGGAATCTGTGCGGATGCTTTTAACTTTCCATATTCTGTACATAGCTTATTTTCTTCAATCATTTCTGGAATAATTGATTCATCAAAAGCTTTCAGTTTACATTCACCTAACTGGAAAAATGTTTCTGGAATTTCTTTTTTCAACTCTTCTTTAAATGGAGCATTGATACATGCTTTCATCATTCTTGTATCAATACTGTCATACTTTGGAGTTGTTTCATCCCAGTAGTTGTTTTCAGCATCATAGAATGCATCTGCAGTGTTAATTGAATGACGCACCTGACACAGGATAATCATTGTCTGTAAATGAATTCTTTCTTTGTTTAATGCAAAGAATGTTTTTAAAAATGCTTCCGCATTTTCTGCCTGTTCTAACTGATCAACATATGCATTCATTTTCTGACTCATGACATCAAAATCAGGGCGTTCATATTTCATCTCATTAAATTTCATACTATATCACCTCTAGTAACTAGTTTATCATCACAACACATAAAATGACATTCCATTTTGTATGAATAAAGTAGATAACGACACATCAACATCACATTCCATATGAGAATATTTTTCATACACAACAAGATGTTCCTCTGGTTGTTTTTCACAAAACAACATTTTTCTACATGTATGAACCAGTTCATAAAACGATATTGTAGTATCTGTACGTACTTCATATTTTGCTTCATATATCACATCATCAATGTATAGAATAATCATACTATCCTCACAAGATTGCTTTCATATGCATGAAAATAGATTGCCTGATATTCATGCTTTACTTCATTTCTGGAATGAAATGTATATTGCTGGTGAAAAGACGTACCAACATACAAAACATCACGATTTTCTGCATGCTTTTTCCGATATTCATCTAAAGAAAGAAAAATCAACTGGCCATCTTCTTCATCTGAATCTTTTCTTGTTGTACACTTTGCATACATTTGCATTGTTTTTCGATAAGCAATCCATTCTTCTTTATAGATAGAAACAACGTAGATAGATTGTGTTGGCATAAGTGTCAACCATGCATAGTCTGTATAGGAAATTCCTAGTGGAATTTTTCCACCTTTGTATTGTGTTCGATCAATTCTTTCTGGCATGCATGGAATCATTGTCTTTTTAGTATTTGCATGTGATTGCTTTAAAATTTGAACGAGTTGTGAAGTAGATGTTTCCAATAACTGAAATGAAAGGACATGATCCATTTTACAGAGTCCTTCATTCACTGCAGAGCAAATTTTCTTCTCACCAGTTTCTAAAAACTGCTGGATCTGTTGAAGTGTTTCACTTTGCAATACATAACGATTTTCTAGAAATACAAGATCTCGATAGCGCAATGTATCACAAGAGGATACGAATGTAATGACATGCATCTCATACATGGACGCATGTTCCAGTATTTCATGAAACAAAATTGGATATTGTTCATCTTCCTGAAGAAATTTGGATAAATCTGTAATCAAGAGAATCTTTTCTTTTTTTTGTTTTTTTAGATAGTGAAATACATTATGGATCAGTTCTGCATTTGTACTGTCACAAAGTGTAATCCAGTTTGGATGCATTATCTGCCATTGCTTTTCAAAAAAATGCAAATCATCAATCACAAATAATTCTTCCTGCTGCATAGAAACAAAAAGAACATGCAAAATCGAAGAAAGACAATTCTTTCTAGCATCTAAATTGGAACAAAGAAATACTGTATTTCTTTTCTGTGTGGAATACAGATATAAGTCAATATATGTTCGATGATAGTAATCATCTGCCTTTGCGAATACAAATGGTAGATATGTTGATTCATATGATAATTGCCCTAATGGCTGTTTCCATAATTGTTTGATAGGATCATGCATTGATATTTGAAATAATTGCAGGATCTCACTGCATGGAGATTCTGCTTCAATATCGTTGGTACATTGTACACTCCCATTCAAATGCAATATATCAACACGATTATTCGCATGTTTTGTCTTACTGGAAGCATATGCACTTCTTCCATGAACCAGCCCTTGATACGTACTATACAAAATAAAATCGCCAGGTTTTTTGCAATCCATTTCAAATGGTTCATGAATTACTTCATGCGCGTCTTGATTTCTTGCAACTTTCAAAACAATCTGAAATGAACAATTTGCCCAGATTTCTTCATTAATAATTCCTGCTGGTTTTTGCGTACATAGAATCAAATGTATCCCTAAACTTCTGCCAATACGCGCAATTGAAACAAGATCACGCAGAAAATCAGGCTGCAGTCTTTTCACTTCCGCAAACTCATCCACAACGATCACTAAGTCTGCCATTTTAGGAAAATCACAAAATTGAGAAAGATGCTTTCGATACGAAGTAATATCTGTAATTGGATGAACACTTCTTTCATTCATGTTTTGTATATTCTTCTGTCGTTCAATACATTCATTCTGAAAAGAAACCAAAGCTCTTTCCATATGTTTTGTATCTAGATTTGATAACGTACCACACACATGCGGTAATGATTTTAATGCATTGCTTGTACCTCCACCTTTAAAATCAATCAAAGCAAAATTCACATCTTCATAGGAATAATTCAATGCAATAGATAACAACATCGTAATAATCAGTTCACTTTTTCCACTGCCTGTCATACCCGCAACCAATCCATGTGGACCATCCTTCTTCTCATTCAGATCTAATAGAATATGCTCTCCATTCTTATCACTGCCAATCACTGCCAATAAGCCTTCATTACTATTATTTCTATGCCACCGTTCATAAATATCATGCATCGTTACCCTCTCCATATTCTGTATGGAAAAGAAATCCTGCTGTTTCTGATGCAGGATCCATGATTCTTTCTGCAGATGGTATAAAAGGTATTGCATATCTAATTCACATATATCATATGTAAAAGAAAACTGTTTCTGCGATAAATAGTCATATGCACTCTTATTTTCTATATCGATTGCTAAATCACACTGCGCTGAATCAATATCTTTTGTAAATACAATTGTTGCTTCATTTTCTAGAACATCTTTCTGATCAATGATGATCGTTAAAAACTTTTTATCTTTCAAACATTCACGAAATTCTTTTGCTTCTTTGAAAGATGAAGTAATCATTCTTTGATTATGATACAGACAATTTGGAACAAGACGAATCCATTGATGTTTCTTAAGCCAGAAAGCATCCGCATACACAACACATGGACAGTCATATAAGTAGACGAATTGCAGGAAGATATATTTTAGATACAATTCTTCTTCATCTTTTATCGCAATCTTATGGTATGTATGAAATGAATTTATTTTAGGATACAGATTTTCATCATTTGTCTGTTTCAGTTTTTCATCAACGTTTTGATGAATCACATCTTTTGCATCAAAGAAACGCAGTTGAATTCCATCATGGATAGAATGCATGTACCGATCTTCTTTTGCTTCAATTTTATATTTTAGAAGTGTACAGGAAGGAAAATACATATCCATATATTTTCTATACGCAGATACAAAAGAATCATAATACGTATGATACGCATCAATCCATTCCTGTTCCTTCTGCTTGTTTTGTCTGGTTATTTTTTTCTTTTGCAGAGCATCATACATTCGATTCAATGGCTGAAACAATAAAGAAGAAACAAGCATCACAGAAGGCAGAAGAATCATTGGAATAAGTGAATACACATCTCTTCCATTCATATAGCTTTGATATGCCGCAAATAGTCCTGCGGATAAAGAAGCAGAGGACATAAGTAATGCAGGTCCTGTCTCTAAAAGAAATGGTCGTAAATGTGAGGGATAAATTGTTTCTAATAGTAATGGAATATCATACTGCAATTCATCAGTGTATGGTGGCACATGATTTTGGATCACTCGAATTTTCTTTTCCTGTGAAAAACTCATTTCCTTTTTCTGAGAAACATACTCCTGCAGATGAATTTCTTCACCTGCAAGAGTACGCAACATGATACCATCATCCATAAATATCATACGTAATCCATGGATGCATAAGACATCCAAAAATTGATATGTTGTATCTTGAAGAAATGCATTCTCGTTAAAGGAAATAAATGGATATTCTCTACAGGAAATGATGAGATGTTGTATTGTATCAATTTTTAATACAACATCTGCCAAGGAAGGAATAACAATATCACAATACTCTTCTCCACCAATGAAAATACAATCTTTCATTGCATATTTATGATAGATGTTTTCGTTCTGTTCTATGAGCAGTAAAAATTGTGCAACTACATTGTTTCCTTTATGCATTTCACAGACTTCTTCATTGTTTAACACAGTTTTGCTTAATGTAATATTCCGTACAGATCGTAAATACACTTGTGTGTTGTTTTTTGTAACAGTCAATGCGTAGTTAGAAATCATGATTTTCTCTTGTCTGTATTTCAATACATATGGATAACATGTATCGTTCTCTCTGATCCATAAAATCATATTTTATTTTTCACTCACTAATACATTACACGAAATAGAATGTTTCTTATCACTCGTAGCCACTGTTACAACAACACTGCCGCTTTGTAATCCGCTGACGTTTCCATCTGCATCTACACTTGCAATATCTGTATTTGAAGAAGTATATACAAGATCATTTTTTGTATAGCCTTCTGGCAATGCTTTGATACCAATCGCTTTTACATATCCTGCATGAACAACAAAAGAATAGTCTACAAGCTGTATTTTCTTACTGACAGAAAGTGAAGCTAGTTTTGTTGCTTTCAAACGGTCTTTTCTCGTACATTTTGAAACGAATTGAAAATTCTCTAAATGTGTTTTCCCTTTTGGAAGCAAAGACAGTTTCGCTAAATCATTTCTTTTTGTGAATCCAAGCTTTCCAAGCTGTGATTTTGCACTGTTCATCTTCAGATATAAGACAAGATCTGCATTGATATCACTACATACAAGAATCGAAGAATTTCCTTCGAGCACTTCATCCATCACATCACTTCCAACTTCAGTTGGAATCACTTTATGCTCATCATTTTCATAAATATGCAATGATGTTTTTAATGCAGCTTCTGCAGCAGCATTCAAACTCACATCCATCAATCGTAACGAAGCTAGATTCAAGCCAACATCAATGCCGGCACCTGCTCTTGTATTTGCTTTCAAACGATTCATATTTGTATGATCCATTGTATGAATCATACGCATCTTGCCATTTTTCACTTCACATCCAATTTCAGAATTCTGTGTTAAAGATAGTTCAGCTCTGCCAGAAGCATACAGATTCATACGCAATCCAACAGATACATGCATCATTGGTGCACCATTGATGGGTACTTTGATTTTGCATAGCTCTAAACTGCTTTCTATGACATCCTGTTTTTCAACAAACATTTTTGGCAAAGAAGAAAGCAGATTCTGACTGTCAGCCTTTGAGAAATCACCATACAGATTTTTATAGGAACCATTCTTTAATCCAAAGCTTTCATTGGTTGAAAGCTTAACTTTAAAGTATGCATCTTTGACATCTTTCTTTTTGCTTTTCCATTGATAATCAACATGCATTCCACTTAGTTTTAATGATCCATAAACTTTTGAACCATACGGTAATACTTTATTCACTTCTGCTTTCACTGCCGTTCCACTTACACTTACCACAACATTAAATTCACCAATATGAAACGTTCTTTGTAGGTGTTTTGTAGACATCATTGTCAAATGATTTGTAAAAGATGTTTCCTGTAATATCTCCCCTTCACCATCAATGATTTCTGCATTTTCAAAATTCAATTCCTGACTGCTGGAAAGATCCATATCTTCTGTATAGTCCAGCAACTGAACTACTCATGACTGAAGTCACGAGGTTCCTGCGAACTCTGTATCCCTAGAATGATTGTACATTCCCCGTTCTCAGATATATTAGCAGGCTATCCCCGCAGTTCCTGCGGTTCTTACATATGTTAGACAACTTCAAGTTGCCTTAAGCCTTCGTTTAAAATATTTATACTTGCGTTGATATCTCTATCGTGAGATATTCCACATACTGGACATATCCACTCTCTTATTGATAGATCTTTAACCAACGGATTTTTATGACCGCATGCAGAACAAAGCTGACTGCTTGGGTAGAAACGATTGACTTTGATTACCGTCTTACCGTACCACTTAGCTTTGTATATTAGCTTAGCCACAAATTCATACCACGATGCACTGAGAATGGATTGTGCAAGATTATGATTCTTCACCATACCTGACACATGTAAATCTTCAATACAGATGACGTCATTCTCACTCACTATTCTTGTGGACAGTTTCTCAAGAAAATCCCTTTTCTGATTTATTGCTTTTTCATACAAACGTGCAAGTCTGATACGGTTCTTCTCCCAATTGGAACTACCTTTTGGTTTTCGAGATAGCTCTCTTTGGAGTTTCTGTATCTGTTGCAGTGTCTTATTCAGAAAGCGAGGATTTTCTACTTTCTCGTGATTGCTCATAGCACAGAATCCTTTGATTCCAAGATCAATACCGATTTGATTACCTGTCATCGGCAATTTCCTAACATCCTCTGTCTCAACACAAACACTTGCATAGAATCTGCCAGAGGGTGTTCTAGATATAGTGACATTACGAATTTTACCTTGTGGTGTTTTCCTGTCACGATATCTGACATGCCCTAGTTTGGGCAATTTGATATATGTGTTATCCACCGCAATGTTGTTATTTGTAAACTGTGTTTTGTAAGAATCGTGATGATCGTGTTTGGATTTATACTTTGGATAACCTGCTCCATGTTTCATGTTTGTGAAGCCTTGGCAAAGGTCTCTCAAACTATTCTGCAGGGCAAACTTATCTACCGCTTTCAAAAAGCTTAACTCTGTCGTAGTTTTCCAAAACGTGAGCATTCTGCTAAGTTCACCATAGAACACCGGTCTTTTTGTATTAGCATAGGTATCTTTACAGATATGCAATGCTTTGTTGTGTACAAGACGTACACATCCAAATGTTTTGATCATCAGTTCTTGCTGTTCTTTTGTTGGGTAAAGTCTAACTTTATAGGCTTTTGCGATAGTCATACATTCACCACCTTCTGTGCTCGAATGTATTCTCTTATCTGGGTTTCTGTATTTTCTGATACAGTAGCTACAAAATAAGAAGGATTCCACAAATGACCTTTATATAATTCCCTTTTCAATTCAGGCATCTGCTTGAAAAGTTTATGTGCGGACACGCCTTTCAATGCCTTCATCATACTGGGAATATAGTTTTGAGGTGAACAGCTCACAAGCAGGTGAACATGATCTTTATCCATATTCATCTCCTCAATTTTGAAGCTGTTATCTTCAGCAATCATTGAAAATATATCCCTCAATCGAGTTTCAACTTCACCAGCAAGTATTGGTTTTCTGTACTTCACACAAAATACAATGTGGTATTGCAATTCGTAAACGTAACCTCTGCCATGTACAATATTCATAGATACCTCTCTATAAATATTATAACATAGGTATAAGCAAAAACATTTGATTTGTGAGCAAATATAAATATTTCAAAATAACATATGTAAGAACTCAAAAGAACTTTGAGTAGTTGTTGTTCACCATAGCTCGCTGCTTCTATGGCAGCCTTTTTGGGGCATCCTGTACTTTCATACAGGCACAGACTATATCTTATCCATGACAGCTTTGATGTTATCTCCACTGCTTCAGGCGAGACCACTTCCATCCGCTTGGATGTACTCCCCTCACGAGGGATAGTCGTTGAACTTTCTCCTATTCGGAGCTTAGCTGCTGATTTTCGATTCACCAGTGTTTAGGATTTGACCATGCACCATACAATTGATTTTTTCTGCTTTCGCTGCATTCACGTCTGGCTTTATTTCAAACCTACGTTGTAGCTCAACTGCCTTTACGAATTGTTCCAGCAATTCAGTCTCTTTGTCGGGTATCGTAGTATACCACTACGTACAGATTTCTCTATACGCTAACTATAATGTCTGGCTTACTCACGACTGAAGTCACGAGTGTGCGCCAAACGTCTAATCAATTTCTTTCAAATACGCAGTTGCACCATCTATTCTTGCAATCTGAAAATACTGTTCTTCATATTCATCTTGAAAATGAACGAGATCCCCTTCCTGTAAAGAAGGATCATCAATCTGTATGGAACAAGAAGATGCATCATAGGATACAGGAACGATATCTTTTACATCCGTATTCTGATTCCATGTAATCTCTGTATGGGTATCAGTTATTTCGCGATTGTTAATGTATGTGACGGCTTTTTCTAAATACGCCATTGCTTCTTTTTGATCAAGAACCTGTTTTGGATAAAACATAGAGCGATGATCTAATTTCATGAGTCCACTACTCACTGCAGCTGCAATCTGTTTTTTAAAATTCGAGTCAGAAATATCCTTAATATTAACGTCACCATCTGCCTTTTCAGCAAGATTCATTAATGTATATGCACAATACTCTTTCGTTAATACTTCATCAGGATCAAAAGCATATGATTGATCCAATACACCCCACTCTACTGCAGCCTGTACCGCATCAAAGCATACATCATCTTCACTCACATTGATAAAATATGGTGTCTTTTGCGTATATGAACCAATACCTGCTTCTTCATCTAATGTCATGATCCAATCAGATAAAGTGATAGATGTTATCTCTTTTGCTTTACATGCACTTAATAGTGATATTAATGTACATGTTATAACTATGAAATGCGCTGTATTAAACCTGCATACCCGATGCATTTGATGTAATCGTTGTTTCCAATGTGTCATAAGAAGATACCGCCAAATCTAAAAACTTAGCATATTGATTGATTGTTTCTTTCTGTTTCTCAAAACGTGTAGAAAACAAATTAAATTTGTTGCGAATTTCTAAAGAACCATCTGAGATCCATGAACTGTCTAAACGATTCATTTCACTCTTCATTGCATTTAATTCCTCGTCCATTAACATGTTTAATGAACGCAGCTGATTCGCAGTATCTTGCACCTCCTGCAAAGAAATATGAATATTAGCCATGTTACTTTCCTCCTAATGCGTTGACCATGCTTGTTAATTCCTGCTGTGTATTACGATACGAACGTGCACTGTTTCTTAAGAAATCAATGTATTGTGATGCTAGAAGATGAAGCTGTCTGAAGTTAGACTCATAGGAAGCAATCTGCGATGTAAATGCTCGATTATCTTCCCCATTCCATGCATTCGACATTGTTTCTACCGATTGAAATAACAAATCACAATGATGCAGATAATCCTGATTTTTTTCTTCCATGCGAGCAGCACAGGATTCCAGCTGCTCAACTTCTACTGCTATTTTTCTCATATAGTTGTCCTCCTAAAATATATATTCACGAAAAAAAGCAAATCTCCCTAAAAAAATTGAAATTTCTTATAAAAAAATGAGCAACTTCCTTTATAATCTTTAGGGGCGAGGTAAAATCATGATAAAAAAAGCTTTTGACTCAGAAAAATATCTTTCAATGCAAAGAGATAAAATTCTTGAGAGAATTCGAATGTTCAACGGTAAATTATATATGGAATTTGGAGGCAAGATGTTCCAGGACTACCATGCATCCAGAGTATTACCGGGATATGATCCAAATAATAAAATCAAGCTCTTATTAGAGCTCAAAGAACAGGTTGAAATTATCATCTGTATCAATGCAAATAACATAGAAAATTCAAAAGCACGTGGCGATCTAGGCATCTCTTATGATCAGGAAGTATTCCGTCTGATTGATGCATTCAAGGAATTAGGTCTCTACGTTGGCAGTGTAGTCATTACACAATATGCACATCAGAATGGTGTGGATGCATTTAGAAATGCATTAAGAAATTCAGGAATTCAATCTTACCTGCACTATCCAATCAAAGGATATCCAACAGATGTAGATTTTATTGTATCCAGTGAAGGACTTGGCAAGAATCAGTACATTCCAACAACAAAGGATCTCGTTGTTGTAACTGCACCTGGACCTGGTTCAGGTAAAATGGCAACTTGTATTTCACAGCTCTATCACGATGCTGCCAATGGAATCCATAGTGGCTATGCAAAGTTTGAAAGTTTCCCTGTCTGGAATCTATCATTACATCATCCAGTCAATCTTGCGTATGAAGCAGCAACTTGCGATCTAGATGATATTAATATGATTGATCCATTCCATTTAGAAGCATATGGAAAAACAGCAGTCAACTACAATCGAGATATTGAAATCTTCCCAGTGCTAAATCGTATCATCAAAAAAATCATGAAGGATTCTCCATACAAGTCTCCTACAGATATGGGTGTCAATATGATTGGATTCTGTATCTCAGATGAGGATGCCGCAAAGGAAGCATCTCAGCAGGAAATCATTCGTCGCTACTACCAGACACTTTATCAATACAAGCAGAATAAACTGCCAGAATCTTCTGTTCAGAAAATTGAAGTATTGATGAATGAATGTGGTATTACAGTCAATGATAGAGATGTTGTTTTAAGAGCTAGAAACAAAGCAAATGAAACACATTCTCCAGCAATGGCATTACAGTTGCCAGATGGAAGATTTGTCACTGGAAAAACGAGTGATTTGTTTGGACCAAGTGCTTCCTGTATCGTTAATGCAATCAAGGCACTATCCAATATCGACCAGGAAACTGATTTGATTGATCATGAATCCGTTTCATTGATTCAGAAATTAAAAGTAGAAAACTTAGGCAACCGTAATCCAAGACTTCACTCTGATGAAGTATTGATTGCCTTGGCAATGAAAGAAAAAACAAATCCTCTTGTTTCTCAGGCAATGGAACATTTAAGTGAACTCAAAGGATCAGAAGCACATTCTACAGTTGTATTACCTTTAGAAGATGCAGATATCTTCAGAAGATTAGGTGTCAATGTAACGTTTGATCCTGAATATTCTCAAAAACGTCTATACCACAAAAAATAAGATCAGCCGATCTTATTTTTTTTATCATATTTAAGACTAATTTTTGAACGTGAAATCTGGCTTTGTACAACAAATCCTCTTTTCATAAGGAAATCATAGATTTCTACCTGTTTGAGATAAATCATGATTTGAAGTGGATCTTCACAGCTTTCTTTGATATGTTCTAAAACCTTTGTTCCAATCCCCTGTTTTCGATATTCATGAAGAATATACAGAAAAGAAAGGTCATATGAAAAATCATAGCTTTCTTTGCATCGATAATATCCAACAACATTATCTTCACAAACAATCTTTGTATACGAATCAATATTTGCCTGCAGATAATTCTGTATCTGTTGCAGAACTTCTCTTAGATCAACAACTGTCTGATCTTCGTAAAGCAGTACATTTCTTTTCTGCAAGGCAAAGATAGATGCAATGTCATTCTTATCTGCGTGTTTATATTCCAGACGCATAGATGACTCCTAAAACAATTAATAATTGTGCAATACTATATGTCTCCATCACACCTCTTTGTGGAGACTTTGTATATGTCTGATATGAAAGCAGGGTATCAGAAATCAAGAATACAATCGTTCCAAGCCATGACAAGATATTCATTGTCTTGATCATATTGACATACGCCATCAAGCTCATAAAGGTAATCGTAATCATATATACAATGGTAGCTTTCTTAAACGAAGCAGGTACTACAGGAAGAATCAGCTTCAAATAAAGACAAACTGCAATTCCATACAGTAAAACACCAACCCAGAACATTAAACTTGTAAGCGGCAGTGGATGAATAAAATAGATACCATATGTAATATGTGCAAGTAAAAAAGAGATCAATCCTAGCTGATAATTCTTTTTTGTTTTATTTACAAGATACACATCTCCTGCCCATGATAATAATAAAGCAATATATAGTAAAACATCATGATTCGCATGAAATGACAAATATGCCATTAATGCTGGCATTAAGAAAAGCTTAAAATTACGCATCATATTATGTTCTGAAGCGTATGAATCAATACATGCGGAAGCAATATAAAATATTAGAAGAAAATTTGCCATCATCCCTCCAAATAATACAAAATATTTAATCCGTTAAACCAACTACCTCTTGATCTGGGTGTAATTTCCCTTCCTTAAAGTGTTTTCTGCATAAAGCAATATATTCATCGTTTGCACCAAGCATGACTTGTGCACCTTCTCTTACAATGCCATCAGCATTATATCTTGCATTGCAGATTGCTTTATGCCCACACCAGCACATTGTTTTTACTTCATTGATTTCATCACAGATTTCAAGCAATCTTTGCGATCCTGGAAATAAGTGATTCTGGAAATCAGCCCTCAATCCATAACAGATGACAGGTACATGAAGATCATCCACAATATCACTTAAAAAATCAATTTGTTCACTTGTCGCAAATTGCGCCTCATCAACAATCACAACATTATAAGAGCCAAGTTTTTCTTTTTCCCAATGACAGATTTCATCCAGCAATTCACATTTACTTTCTAGACCCATTCTGCTTTTGATGACTCTTGCTCCATCTCTTGTATCTACGCCTGTTTTACATAGTAAAACTTTTTGGCCTCTTTCACGATAGTTAAATGCAACCATCATTGCATTTGCACTTTTAGAAGAACCCATTGCTCCATAGTAAAAATATAATTTTGCCATACCTACCTCAACTTCTTATATTTTAACATTTATTCTGTAAATAAACATCTAGGAATGAAAACGATTCGATCAACATGATCACATGGTCTAGCGCGATACGCATATGCTCCAGATTCAAAACAGATATACAGATTTCCACCTTCATCCATATAGCAGTCTTCTGCCATAACAGGAAGATTTATTCCACTTACATAATTAACATCTCTAGCATCCACATTCCCATCCTGATCTTTTGTATTTTCAAAGATACGCAATCTGGAATGATCCGTCGATCCATACGATTGCGTAATCGCAATATACATATCATCCAGTGCCATTCCCTGTGCGTTTCCATTAATGTAGAATAAGCTTGCTGGTAATGCATATGCATCTGGTTCATCATCATATACATCACTCATGAGATTTCCTGTTTCTTTTAATCCACCATCTTCAGTAATTTCAAATTCCTGAATCGTTGTTTCTGCTTTCATATTAGACTCAAAATAACCA
>Ga0129311_1001808_pt1 | contig 14324 bp, 13 predicted proteins | sample Go1ome_FD_94435 | JGI IMG/M metagenome (GOLD analysis project Ga0129311, IMG submission 94435) | Western lowland gorrila individual fecal microbial communities from Wisconsin, USA - Go1022B metagenome | ecosystem: Host-associated > Mammals > Digestive system > Large intestine > Fecal | place... | reverse complement strand
TCACCATGGAGCCGGACAGGAAGCCGACGCCAACCAGCAGGTAGCAGGTCTGATATGCATAGTGCTTGAACAGCTGGATGTCGTTCTGGCCCTTGGCGCCAGTGATGCCCATCAGGGGGAACAGCAGAATCGGGAGCAGCGCGGTAAACGGAATTGGCATGGCCTCAGTGATCCAGAAAATCACCATCAGCACCGTGACCGCCAGCACGCGCTGTGCGATCACAGGTGTTTCCGTGACCGCCGCCAGGCTTACGGGAGTAGGCATGAAGCCGATGATCAGCATCGCCAGAATGCCGACGATAAAGCCGATTTTGCGAACAGGATATTTACCCATTGAATCTCCTCCTCAGTCATACATTTTAAGAGTATCTCCGGCCGAATTCGATAAAATATAAAGCAAAAACAGTGCCACTTCTGTTCACTTTGACCGCTTTTCACAACTTCTAAACACATATATCAATTTTGAAAGCAACATCTTCACGCCGGTCCCCCCCGGCTTAACAGCTTTTTGCGGAGCGTGTCCGGCAACTTGTTTCACCGTTACGCAACGTTGCATTCAGCACAAAGGAGCACGCTGCAACGCAGCGCGCTCCTCCACCGTCTCCCGCCTACGGGCGGGTAATGCCGTACTTTTTCATTTTGCGCCACAGGGTCTGCCGGCTGCACCCCAGGGACTTCGCCGCATCCTCCATGGAGTCCGGGCAGTTCCGCAGGGCCGCCTCAATAGCGCTCCGCTCCCGGCTGTCCGCCTCCTCCGTCGGCGCCCGGCGGGGCTGCGGCGCTCCCGCGGACCGGCGGCGCATGATCTCCGTCATGACACCACTGCCCACTTCGTTCCCGTTTTCCAGCAGGATATGGACCCGCTCTGTAAAGTTTTGCAGTTCCCGGATATTGCCGTACCAGGCATAATCCCGCACCTGGGCCAGCATATCCAGATACCGTTTTTCCTGCTCCGCCGTGGTCTTGCCGCCGCAGAGCCTTCGGAAATACTTCAGCCCCAGCAGCCGCACATCCTCTCCCCGGTCCCGCAGAGGCGGCAGCGCCAGGTCCAGCACGTTCAGGCGGTAGTACAAGTCCTCCCGGAAACGGCCCTCCATGGTCTCCTGGATCAGGTCCTTGTTAGTGGCGGTGATGATACGCACATCCACGGGGATGACCCGGTTGCCGCCCACCCGGCGGACCTCCTTCTCCTGGAGGACCCGCAGCAGCTCCACCTGGGTCTCCCGGGGGATCTCGCCGATCTCATCCAAGAAAATGGTGCCGCCGTGGGCCAATTCAAACAAACCCTCACGGCCGTTTTTGGAGGCGCCGGTAAATGCCCCCGCCTCATAGCCGAACAGCTCGCTTTCCAGCAGGTTGTTGCTGACGGCGGCGCAGTTGATCGCCACAAAGGGACCGTCCCGCCGGGCGCTGGCGTTGTGGATACTCTGGGCAAACAGCTCCTTGCCGGTGCCGGTTTCGCCGTGGATGAGCACCGCCGCCTGGGAGGAGGCGTAGCTGCGGGCGATCTGGATGGTATTTCGGATAGCCCGGGACTCTCCCACGATGTCATCAAAGGAGTATTTTGCCACCAGGCCCTTCTCGTGGAGCTTCAACCGGATCTTCTGCTCGGTGGTCTGCAGCTGCTTGATATCCTGGAAGGTGGCCACTACGCCGCGGATCTGACCGTCCACCACAATGGGAATGCGGTTGGTATTGGTAAGCACTTTCCCAATCTTCATCATCTGGTTGGTCTGCTTCACGCCGGAGCGCAGCACATCCGGCAGCATCGTATTGGGCAGGACCTTTTCCACCGGCTTGCCGATGGCGTCCACCGCCCGGCAGCCCATGATTCGCTCCGCCACCGGGTTCAGTACCTGGACCCGGCTCTGGTCATCAATGGACATGATGGCATCGTGGGTGAAATTCAAAACCGCCTGGTAGGTCTCCATCCGGGTCTTGATGGCCCGCTGCTTCTCCGCCTCCTCGTGCTGGATGCGGCTGATCTGCTCCGCTACCACCAGGGCATTGACGATGGTCTCCTCTGAGTTTTCCACGGTGATGTGGGGAAACCCGAGTTCTTTGGAGATCGGCTCCGTCCAGGCGCCGCCGATGCCCACCGCAGCGCCGTCCGCCATGGCGGAACGGACACAGCCCCAGCAGTCCTCGTATGTTTTAAAAATATAGTTTTTGGCCTGAATATCCAGCATTTCACACATCTGCATGACATCGTCGCTCAGTGCGTCATAGGTAAAGAACGCGATGAGGCCCGGTGTGTGAAGGCCCCAGTCCTTCAGCATCCGCAGGTAGTCCATCAGAGAGTTGTTCAGGCCCACTACCTTCACGTCGGTAGTCTCCTCCACGATCTGCTGGGTGCCTTTTCGGGAGACGATGATCCTGGCGCCCTTTTTGGCCAGGGTCTGGGCGCATTCCACGATCTCCCGCCGTCCGTTGGATGCCACAAACACATCCACGTTCATATGGCTCCGCTCCGCGATGATAGCCCGCGCTTTCTCCGCCAACTGGCGAGTGGGCGCCATCATGCAGATCTCCTGCACGCTCTCCACCCGCTTCCAGTCCAGTTCCTGTTGCATACGTTTCACCTCTCCATTAACGCATGAAACAAATATAGCATGTTTTTTGTCGAAAAGAAAGAGACAGCGCAAAAAAAAGGACTGCCCGGCGGGCAGTCCTTTTTTGCGCTGCGGTTTTACACGCAGGGAGCCTTTTTATACAGGGGCGTCAGGTGGCTGACGATGTTGGCGTGCACGTTGGCCTGGATCAGCTCCACAGCCTCGTGGAGCACATCGTTGTTGATGCCAGTCTCCACACCCATCTCACTCATCATGTTCAGCACATCCTCGGTGGCCACGTTACCGGCGGCGCCGGGAGCGAAGGGGCAGCCGCCGAGGCCGCCGGCGGCGGACTCAAACTTGTGAACGCCCAGCTGCATACACACCAGGGTGTTGGCCAGCGCCAGGCCCCGGGTATCATGGAGGTGCATGACGAACTTATCGGCGCCGAACTGATCCACCAGAACGCTCATCAGGTCATAGGTGCGCTTGGGGTTGGACATACCCACGGTATCGGCGATCATGACCTCCTGGCAGCCCTGGTCCAGACCGAACTGAACCATTTCCGCCACCCGCTCGGTGCGGATCTCCTCGCCGAAGGGGCAGCCCAGCGCCGTGGCCAGAGCCAGACGGAAACGCATTTTGTCGCCGTATTGGCCAATGAGTCCCTTGAACTGCTCCAGGGACTCGGCAGGGGTCCGGCGGACATTGGCCATGTTGTGCTTTTCGCTGACGCTGACCACATAGGTCAGCTCATCCACGCCGCACTCCAGCGCGGTCTCCACGCCCCGGGCATTGGGCACCAGGGCCACGGAACGGACGCCGTGCTCCTTCAGGGTATCCTTCACCGCCAGCATAACGTCCTTGGCGTCAGCCATCTGGGGAATGGCCTTGGGGCTGACGAAGGAAACAGCCTCCACCCGCTTGAAACCGGCCTCCGCCAGCTTTTTAATGATGGCCACCTTGGCGTCAAAGGGAATGATGTCATGAACATTCTGGAAGCCGTCCCGGGGACAAACCTCGATCAGTTCTACTTTTTCAGGCAGATTCATGGGAAAAACTCCTTTTCAAAATTTTATATTTGCGGCGGGCGCTCAGATCACGCCCTGTTCCTTCAGTTCCTGCAAGCGCTCCGGGCTAACGCCGAACACGTTTTCATATACGTCCTCGTTGTCCTGGCCCAGGGCGGGCGGCACGGAGCGCAGGCGGGGCATGCTGTCCATCAGCTTCACGGGGTTGCCGTTGATGCGCAGGTGGCCGGCAACGGGGTGGTCGCAGTCCAGGAACATCTCCCGCACATTGGCGATGTGGTCGTTCTCCATAACGGCCTTGATATCATTGATGGGACCCGCAGGGACGCCGGCGGCCAGGACCATGTCCACAGCTTCCTCGATGGTGTGCTGGGCGGACCATTCCTCCACGATGACCTTCAGCTCCGCCTCGTGAGCCAGACGGTCGGCAGGTGTGGCATACCGGGGATCGTCCACCAGCTCCGGCCGGTGCAGGACCTTGTTGCACAGCAGAGCAAACAGCTTGTCGTTGCCGCAGCCGATGACGAAGTCGCCGTCGCTGGCCTTGAACGAATCATAAGGCGCGGCGGAGGGATAACGGTTGCCCATACGAACCGGCTGCACGCCGTTCACCTGATAGCGCTGGGTATTGTTCTCCAGGCAGGAGACCAGGCCGTCTACCAGGGATACATCCACACGCTGGCCCTTGCCGGTGATCTGCCGGCCGTTCAGGGCCGCCAGGATGCCGATGCACAGGTTCAGTCCGCCCACCAGGTCACCAATGGCGCTGCCGGTGCGGAGGGGGCCGCCGCCATACTCGCCGGTAAGGCTCATCAGGCCGCTCATAGCTTGGGCGATGATATCATAACCGGGCCGCTGGTGCAGGGGGCCATAGGAGCCGAAGCCGGACACGGCGGCATAGATGATGCGGGGATTGACCTCCTTCAGCACATCATAGCCAAGGCCCAGCTTGTCCATGACGCCGGGGCGGTAATTTTCCACCACCACATCGGCGTTCTTCACCATCTCCTTGAACAATTCCTTGCCCTCGGGGTTTTTCAGGTTTAATGTAACGCCTTTTTTGTTACGGTTAAGGTTACAGTAATACAAGCTCTCGCCGTTTTTAAAGGGTGGGAGTTTCCGGGTGTCGTCTCCGCTGCCGGGGATCTCAATTTTAATAACCTCGGCGCCCAAATCCGCCAGATACATGGTGCAATAGGGGCCTGCCATGACCCGGGTCAGGTCCAGCACGCGGATGTTGCTCAGTGCCATAGGCATATCCATTGGAATCGTTCCTCCTTTTCTGTCTTCTCCGGAACGGTGGGCCGGACCGGAGGCCAATGCTTTTTATGATAATTTAGCAAATATCGTGCCAACTTTTCAAATCAGTCCCATGGACCGCAGGATAAAGACGATGCCGGTCATGGTGAACAGGGACACCAGATGCGTCACCACCACGGCGCCGCAGGCCATGCTGCCGTCGCCGCCCATTTTGTCGGTAATGATGTAGACATTCACCGCCGCCGGCATACCGCCCACCACAGTCAGCGTCACGATCTGCTCCGGCGCCAGTCCCGCGGCCACGGCCATGAGCCCCCAAATGGCAGGCATGACGATCAGCTTCACGCCGGACACCCGCAGCAGCATCTTCAAATTGCTCTGAATCACATCCAGCTTGATGCTGGCGCCCACCACCAAAAGCGCCATGGTACTGGTAGCCACTTGGAGATAGCTCAGGCTCTTGGTGACCACGAAGGGAAGCTCAATGTGGAAATAGGCAAAGGGCAAGCCCGCAATAATAGCCAGGACCATGGGGTTTTTCAAAATACCCTTGATGATCTTCCCCACATGGATACCGCCCTCCCCTCCCTTGACGGTCATGAGGATGACGCCCTGGATGTTGTACAGCGGCAGCACCAGCGCCAGGATCACTGCCGTGGCCGGCACCGACTCGCTGTTGTAGATATTTTGCAGCAGCGCCATGCCGAGATAGGCGAAATTACCCCGAAAGCAGGCGTGGGAAAACGCGCTCTGCTTGCTCTTATCAGGGCAGAGCACATTGCCGCAGAGCCAGGCCAGAACGAACTGGATCATCACGCCCACGGCGGTCACCGCCATGTACTTCGGTTCGAAGGCCACGCCCAGGTCCACATTGCAGATGTCCAGAAACAGCTTGGCGGGCAGCATGACATAGTACACCAGATTGGTAGTCCGGGCGATGTAGTCCTCAGAAAACAGCCCCTTGTGGGTCAAAAAACACCCCAGCCCCAGCAGCACAAACAGCGGCAAGATCATATTGACGCTGAACAGAAGGTTTTGCAGCAAACGAATCCTCTCCCTTTTCTTTTGCACAGTCTAATATTTTATTAAGCAAATTTTTTGCCAACTTTTTTACTCCGCAAAAATGCGCGGCCCGGCAGCCGCGCATCCGCGTTGTCTTTCTTTAAAAGCCCCTGCTCCGCTTAGGGGTCAGCTTCCGCTTCCAGATGGAGGGTGCAACCAGCAGCAGCATAGGGAATATCTCCAGTCGGCCCACCAGCATGTCAAAAGACAGCAGCACCTTTGCCCAGGGGGAAAACGCGGCAAAATTGCCCATGGGGCCCACCACCTCCAGGCCGGGACCGATGTTGTTCATGCAGGCGGCCACCGCTGTGAAGGTGGTCACCAGGTCCATCTCCTCCAGAGACAGCAGAAGGCAGGAAATGGTGAACACAATGACATACACCGTCAAAAATAGGTGCACGCTGCGGATATTCTTCTCTCCGATGGGCTTGCCCTCAAAGCGGACCGTGGCCACGGCGTTGGGATGCAGCATCTTGCGCATATCGCAGACCGAGGTCTTGGCCAGGATGACGATGCGGGCCACCTTCATACCGCCGCCGGTGGAGCCGGCGCAGGCGCCCACGAACATCAAGATCACCAGAATGGCCTTGGAAAACGCCGGCCAGGCGTTGAAATCCGCCGTGGCGTAGCCGGTGGTGGTGATGATGGAGGACACCTGGAAAAACGCATAGCGGAGACTGGCGGCGAAGCTCTGGTACAGATGGCTGATATTCACCGCGATGGCCAGCACCGCGGAGGCCACGATGAGCAGATAGGTCCGCAGCTCCTCAGAGTGGAACACATCCCGGAACCGTCGGATAAGCAGGAAATAATACAGGTTGAAATTCACACCGAACAGCAGCATGAATACGCCGATAACCACATCGAAATACACACTGTCGTAAGCGCCCACGCTGAGATTGCGGCAGCTGAAGCCGCCGGTGCCGGCGGTGCCGAAGGCATGGATGGCGGCGTCGTACAGGGGCATTCCTCCCACCAGCAGCAGCACGATCTCCACAACGGTCATGACCAGATAGATGCTGTATAAGATCTTGGCGGTATCGCTCATGCGGCTGACCAGCTTGCCAACAGTGGGGCCGGGCACCTCCGCCCGCATCAAGTGCATACCGTGACCGTCGTTCATGGGCAGGATTGCCATGACGAACACCAGCACGCCCATGCCGCCCACCCAGTGGGTGAAGCTGCGCCAGAACAGGCCACCCCGGCTGAGAGGTTCGATCTCTGTCAGAATACTGGAGCCGGTGGTGGTAAAGCCGGAGACCGTCTCAAAAAAGGCGTCTACATAATTGGGGATATCCCCGGAGAGCACAAAGGGCAGCGCGCCGAACAGGGACATGCAGATCCACGCCAGCGCCACTACCGCCAAGCCGTCCCGGGCGTACAGGGCGGTGCTCCTGGGTTTTTTCCAGCCCATGGCGCCGCCGCACAGTGCCAGCAGCAAAATGGGGATCAGGAAAGGCACCGGCGATTCCCCGTATAAAAGAGACACCAGAAGGGGAAGCACCAGAAGGGCCGCCTCCGTCAGCAGGATCCTGCCGATGATATATGCGATCATTCGATTATTCAACGGACTTCCACCTTTACTGCAGGATGTCTCCGATGTCCCGGAGAGAGGTGTCCTTGGTCACCACGATCACATCGTCATGGAGATTGAGCACGTCATCGCCGGAGGGGATGATGATCTGTCCGTTCTGGCGGACGATGCCCGCCAGCAGGATGCCGCTTTTCAGCTTCAGGTCCTTCAAGGGCACACCGATGTACGGAGCCGGCGTGGTGACGCCGAACTCCAGCGCCTCCACCGTCTCGTCCACGATACGGTGGAGCGTCTTGATCTGAGAGCCGGTGGCATTCTGCATGGCCCGGACATACTGGAGGATCAGCTCCGCCGTCACAGAGCCGGCGGACACCACGCTGTCGATCATGCTCTCAGCGGCCACCAGCTCCAGCAGGGAGCGGCGGTTGATCTTGGCCACCACCTTGCAGTCCCCCGCCAGGCGGGAGGTGCTCATAGCCATAAGGATATTGGCCTCGTCCATGCCGGTCAGGGCCACGAAGGCGTCTGTCTGACCGATCCCCTCCTCGTGGAGGAGCTCGCTGTCGGTACCGTCGCCCACGATGACCAGGGCCCGGGGCAGCTGCTCACCCATGCGGATGCACCGCTGCTCATCCCGGTCAATGATCTTCACGGACATGCCCATCTCAAGCAGTTCCTGGGCCAGGTAATAGCACATTTTGCTGGCGCCCACGATCATGACAGAGGACGCTCTTCCCCGGAACACGCCCAAATGCCGGAAAAACTGCTCCAGCTGGGCGGGGGAGGATGTCAGGTAAATCTTATCTCCCGCCTGAAGGACGAAATCACCGGAGGGAATGATGGTCTCCCCTTTCCGGGCCACGGCGCAGATGAGCACCCGGACCCGGATGTTCCGGTACAGGTCCGCCAGCTGCATCCCGTGGAGGGCGGATTTTTCCGGCAGCCGGTACTCCACCAGCTCCAGCCGGCCCTTGGAGAAGGACTCCAGCTTCATGGCGTTGGGGAAGCGCAGCACCCGGGCGATCTCACGGGCGGTGGCCTTCTCCGGGTTAATGGACATGGACAGGCCCAGCTCTTCCCGCATGAAGCGCAGCTGCTTTTCGTATTCCGGGTTGCGGATACGGGCAATGGTGTGCTGGACTCCCAGCTTTTTGGCTACCAGGCACGCCACGATATTAGTCTCGTCGCTGGAGGTGGTGGCGATCAGCAGTTCCGCCTTGTCCGTCTCCGCCTCCTTTTGCACCTCGTAACTGGCGCCGTTTCCGCACACGCCCATCACATCATGGATATTGATGATATTGTCGATCAACTGCGGGTTCTGGTCGATGACCGTTACCTGGTTCTCCCCGGACAGGTGCTGCGTCAGCGCAAGGCCCACTTTACCTGCACCCACGATGATGATTCTCATGGTAGTTCCCTCATTATCTCCCGCGGACATAGCCGCGTCAAATATCGCTGTATAAAGGAATTATAAAGGAAACCTCCTCAAAAGTGAATACCCATCTTGCATCATTGGCAGAAAATTTATGCTCCCGGCAGATTTCGCCGAAATTTTTCTTGACAAATACGGTCCCTCTGCATAGAATATGTTCAAATATTTTAGTTAAATATTTTTAATTAAAATATTTTATATTTCAACAAATAAGGAGAACCCCCATATGGAATTTGAGAAAGTACGGGACATCATCGTGGAGACCCTGGGCTGCGACGCCGAGCAGGTGACGCCGGAGGCCAGCCTGGCCGATGATCTGGGTGCCGATTCCCTGGCTTCCGTGGAGCTGGTCATGGCTCTGGAAGAGGCCGCCGGCATCTCCATTGACGACGCCGATGTGGCCGGTCTGAAGACCGTGGGCGACATCATGAACTATCTGAAAGCACATCAGAACTGATTTGTCCGCCCCGCCGGAGGTCCTTTCACCTTCGGCGGGGAAAACTTTCCACTGAGAGAGGAACACTATGACCAATCAAGAGATCTTCGACCTGATGGACCGTTTCCAGCGCAGCTCCCTGCGTTCCATGAAGCTGTCCTGCCAGGATTTTTCCATAGAACTGGAGCAAGGCGCCCCGGCAGCAGCCGCTGCCGCGCCGGCGGCCGCCCCTGCTCCGGCGGCAACCGCCGCCCCCGCTCCCCAGCCGGAGAGCCCTGTCATCTCCGCCCCCTTGGTGGGCACCTATTACGCCGCCTCCGCCCCGGACAAGCCTCCCTTCGTCAACCCGGGTGACCGGGTGAAGAAGGGCCAGACGGTGTGCCTCATTGAGGCCATGAAAATGATGAGCGAGGTCCCCGCCCCCTGTGACTGCGTCATTGAGGAGGTCCTGAAGGCCAACGGAGAGCTTGCGGCCTTCGGCGAGCCCCTCTTCCGCTACCGGCCATGCTGAAGCGGGTCCTGATCGCCAACCGGGGCGAGATCGCGCTGCGGGTGCTGCGGGCCTGCCAGGAAATGGACATTGAGACCGTGGCCGTCTACTCCGAGGCGGACGCGGAGGCTCTCCATGTCCAGCTGGCCACTCAGGCGGTGTGCATTGGCCCCGCCCGGGCCGCGGAAAGCTACCTGAACCAGGACGCCCTGCTGACAGTGGCAAAAGCCACCGGCTGCGATGGGCTCCATCCCGGCTATGGCTTTTTGTCTGAAAACGCCGACTTCGCCGACGCCTGCACCCGGGAGGGCATCACTTTCATCGGCCCTTCCGGCGACACCATCCGCAAGGCCGGCTCCAAATCCGCCGCCCGGGAACTGATGAAGGCCGCCGGCGTGCCGGTGACTCCCGGCTCCGACGGACCGGTGGACACCGTGGAAGCGGCTTTGGCCGCGGCGGAGCGAGTGGGCTATCCCGTGCTGCTGAAGGCCAGCGCCGGCGGCGGCGGACGGGGCATCCGCCGCTGTGACGGACCCGATGCTCTGCCCGCCGCCTACGCAGAGGCTAAAGCCGAGGCCAAAGCCTGCTTCGGCGATGACGAGATGTATCTGGAAAAGCTGGTGCTGCGGCCCCGGCATATCGAGTTCCAGGTGCTGGCGGACCGCTTCGGGAACGTCATCCACCTGGGAGACCGGGACTGCTCCGTTCAGCGGCGGAACCAGAAGCTCATTGAGGAGGCCCCCGCCCGGTGCCTGACGCCGGAGCTGCGAGAGGCCATGGGCCAGGCCGCCGTCCGGGCCGCCCGGGCCGTGGGCTATGAAAACGCCGGCACTGTGGAATTCCTGCTGGACGCCGGCGGGGAACATTTCTACTTTATGGAGATGAATACCCGCATCCAGGTGGAGCATGGCGTCACGGAGCTCATCACCGGCGTGGACCTGGTGCGCCAGCAGCTGCGCATCGCCTCCGGGCTGTCCCTGGACATGACCCAGGCGGATGTGCATCTGGAGGGCCACGCCCTGGAGTGCCGCATCAACGCCGAGGACCCGGTGAAAAACTTCCAACCCTGTCCCGGCCAGGTGTCCTTCCTCCACTTCCCCGGCGGCGCCGGGGTACGGGTGGACTCCTGCCTGTACAACGGCTGCACCCTGTCTCCCTACTATGACTCCATGGCCGCCAAGCTCCTGGTCCACGCGCCCACCCGGCTGGAGGCCATCCGCAAAATGCGCCGCTGCCTGGAGGAATTCGCCCTGGAGGGCTTCCCCACCAACGCGGAGCTCAGCTATCAGATCCTGTACCATCCCACCTTCGTCCGGGGCGGCTGCACCACGGCTTTCCTGGACGAGAACCTGCCCCGGCTGCTGGATTTCAACCGGCGGCTCAGTGAAAGCGAGGGTGAGGCATGAATTCCATTTTCGCAAAGCGCCGGGCCCGCCTCCTGGCCATGAAGGCCATGCGGGACAATTACATTCCCGGCGATAAGCTCATCACCTGCCCCAAGTGCGGCCAGGAAAGTGAACGCCGTCTGGTGGCCCAGGGCCTGTCCGTGTGTCCCAAGTGCGGCTACCACTGGCCCATCGGCGCCTATTACCGTCTCAGCACCATTCTGGACCCCGGCTCCTTCCGGGAGCTGCATCCCCGGCTGAGCGCCGGTGACCCCCTGCATTTCCCCGGCTACCAGGAAAAACTGGACGCCGCCCAGCGCAAGACCGGCCTCACGGAGGCGGTGGTCACTGCCACAGGCACCATCGGCGGCAGCCGCTGTGTGGTTGGCGTGCTGGACAGCCGTTTCCTCATGGGCTCTATGAGCGCCGCCGTGGGCGAAAAAATCACCCTGGCCATTGAATTTGCCGCCAAGAACAAGCTGCCCCTCATCCTGTTTGCCGCCAGCGGCGGCGCCCGGATGCAGGAGGGTATTTTTTCCCTGATGCAGATGGCAAAGACCAGCGCCGCCCTGGCCCGGTTTTCCGACAAGGGGCTGTTGTATATCTCCGTTTTGACCGACCCCACCACCGGCGGCGTTACCGCCAGCTTCGCCTCTCTGGGAGACATCATCCTGGCGGAGCCCGGGGCCCTCATCGGCTTCGCCGGTCCCCGGGTCATCCAGCAGACCATCGGTGAAACACTGCCGGAGGGTTTCCAGCGGGCGGAGTACCAGGAGGAGCACGGCTTTGTGGACGCGGTGGTTCCCCGGGAGAAGATGCGGGATACCCTGAGCCAGCTGCTGCGGCTCCATGAGAAGGGAGGCCGCCATGAATAATTCCCTCACTGCCGCGGAGCGGGTGAACATTGCCCGCCACCCTCAGCGGCCCAATATCAGCGATTATATCGGCGCCCTGTTCACCGATTTCTTTGAGCAGAAGGGCGACCGCCTGTGCGGTGAGGACGCCGCCATCCTGGGCGGCGTGGCACTGTACCACGGCCGCCCCGTCACTGTCATCGGCACCCGGAAGGGCAAGTCCCTGGAGGAAAACCTGAAGTGCAACTTCGGTATGCCCAATCCGGAGGGCTACCGCAAGGCCCTGCGGCTGATGAAGCAGGCGGAGAAGTTCCGCCGCCCCATTTTCACCTTCATTGACACCTCCGGCGCCTATCCCGGCCTGGAGGCCGAGGCCCGGGGCCAGGGCGAGGCCATCGCCCGGAACCTCATGGAAATGAGCCGCCTGACCGTCCCCGTCATCGCCGTCATCACCGGCGAGGGCAACAGCGGCGGTGCGCTGGCTCTTGCCGTTGCCGACCGAGTGCTCATGCTGGAAAACGCCGTGTACGCCATTTTGTCCCCGGAGGGCTTCGCCTCCATTTTGTGGAAGGACGCCCAACGGCGGGACGAGGCCTGCGGCCTCATGAAGCTGACAGCACCGGACCTTCTGGAGCTGGGCGTCATCGACGATGTCATCCCGGAGCCGGAGGGCGGCGCCCACCTCTCCCCCACCGTGGCCATGCGCCAGGTGGACCGCTGTCTCACCCGCCACCTGGCGGAGCTGGACAAGGAGAGCGGCAAGGCCCTGGCGGCAGCACGCTATCAAAAATTCAGACACCTGGGAGCACCCGCTTCCCAAAAGGAGGAAGGATGAACGGAATCAAGATCCGCGGCACCGGCCGCGCCGTCCCGGAAAAGGTGGTCACCAACCAGGACCTGGCCCGCATCGTGGAGACCAATGACGAGTGGATCACCAGCCGCACCGGCATCCAGCGGCGCCACCACTGCACCGGTGAGACCCACACCTCTTTATGCGTGTCCGCCGCGAAAGCGGCCCTGGAGCGCGCCGGTGTCTCCCCGGACCAGATCGGTGCCTGCATCGTGGCCACGGTCACGGCGGATACCCTGGTCCCCTCCGCCGCCTGTATGCTCCAGCGGGAACTGGGGCTGCCCACGGACATCCCCTGCTTTGACCTGAACGCCGCCTGCACGGGCTTTCTTTACGCCCTGCACACCATGGAGTGCCTGCTGAACGCCTCTCCCCGGAAATTCGGCCTGGTGGTGGGCTGCGAGCAATTGAGCCGCGTCATCAACTGGGAAGACCGGGGTACCTGCATCCTCTTTGGAGACGGCGCCGGTGCCGCCGTGGTGGAGTGCCGGGAGGGCTGGCCCTCCATCGGCGCCGTGCTGGGCAGCCAGGGCGACGACGAATTGCTGCGGCTGCCGGGCATTGAGTCCGGTGAGCGGGGGTTCATCGCCATGGAGGGCACCAAGGTGTTCAAATTCGCCGTGGAGGCCATCCCCCGCTGCATGGAACAGGTGCTGGAAAAGGCCCAGATGACAGCGGCGGACGTGGACTTTTTCGTGTTCCATCAGGCCAACGCCCGCATCATCGACCTGGCGGTGCGGAAATTCCGCATTCCACCGGAAAAGTACTATAAAAATATTCAGGAATACGGCAATACCTCCGCCGCCAGCATTCCTCTGGTCCTCAGCGAACTGCAGGACCAGGGCAAGGTGGGCCCCGGCTCCCGAACGCTGGTGGTGGGCTTTGGCGGCGGCCTCACCTGGGGCGGCGCGCTGATCGAATTCGCATGAGGTTGAAAAAGCTGAACGAGATCCCGGGAACGGAGTTCCCCATCATCCAGGGCGGCATGGCCAACATCGCCACCGGCAAATTCGCCGCCTGAGCACCCCACAAAATCTCACGATTTTGCGGGGACCCCGCATTTCACTCAAATCGTCCGAAATGAATTCGGCCGATTTCAAGATTTCCGGCCCTGCCGGAAATGCTTGCACGCCGGACTTCCGGCGCCGCCCCATGGGGCGGGCCATGCCGCTTTGTCCAGATAGGAGAATCTATGAAAAAGCTGAACGAGATCCTGGGAACGGAGTTCCCCATCATCCAGGGCGGCATGGCCAACATCGCCACCGGCGAATTCGCCGCCGCCTGCTCCAACGCCGGCGCCCTGGGCGTCATTGCCACCGGCCACATGAAAGAGGCGGAAATGCTCCGGAAGGAGATCCGCGTCTGCAAGAGCCTGACGGACAAGCCCTTCGGTGTCAATCTGATGCTGATGAACCCCTGTGCCGATGAGATGGCGCAG
>Ga0129311_1001807_pt1 | contig 14325 bp, 12 predicted proteins | sample Go1ome_FD_94435 | JGI IMG/M metagenome (GOLD analysis project Ga0129311, IMG submission 94435) | Western lowland gorrila individual fecal microbial communities from Wisconsin, USA - Go1022B metagenome | ecosystem: Host-associated > Mammals > Digestive system > Large intestine > Fecal | place... | reverse complement strand
GACAGTCTTTGCGAAGAATTCGGTATGAGCACCAACACTGCGTTCAACATTTATGTGCGCCAGGTGGTCAGAAGCCGTCGTATTCCATTCGCCATTGAAGCTCCTGCAAAGGATGACATAATGAACAAAGGACGTGCAGCATTCTATGAAATGAGACAGGCTGCCGCGGATGCAGGCATTCAAGATATGTCTCTTGACGAGATTAATGAGGAGATCAGACTTGCCCGGGAGTCAAAGTAATTGATGCAATCGTGGAAACGCAGGTATAGAATCCGAAGAGTCACAAGCTCTTACGAAGTCATTGACCCGAAAGATGTTGTCTTCTACGAAGTGGCCATGTCAAAAGACGACTCTTACCTCGTTACCGGAAACACAAAACACTTTCCGGCAGTAAGAAGAGTAGTTACCCCCAACGAGATGTTGGAGATTCTCAACTCGCTTGATAATGAGCAGCTTTCTATATTGACTTTCAGATATTTAGGCGCGTTGCTTCGGGCAACAACTATACTGCTCATCTTCCTGTCCAAGAATCAATGTTTTCTTCGCGACAAATAAAACGCAAAATTTGCGGATTATCTGCCGCAAATATAATCAAAGTCATTGAACGAAGTTCTTCTGTAAAATATCAAGCAGAACATGTTCACGTCGCTCAACTTTCTTGAGGACATCACATAATATGCATATATTTCCTCTAAAAAACTGTTTCTTTCTTATGGGACGGGCGTAAAAATCGCAGATTTTTATGTAAGTTTGCATTGAACATCTGAGTTCTAATGGCATTTTCCACATGAATCATTTCTAAAAATTTATGTATGAAAACTTTTGAACCTAAGCCGTGGGTAGTGCCACAGCCTGTGCTGATTATCGGCACATATAATAAAGAAGGAGTCGCGAACGCAATGAATGCCGCCTGGGCTGGACAGTGGGACGTGAATGAGATTATGATCTCTATGGGAAAGCACGCCACCACAGACAACCTGAAGAATGACGGCGAGTTTACCGTTGCCTTCGCAACCAAGAAAACCATGGTGGCCGCTGATTTCGTAGGCATCGTTTCCGCCAAGAACGACCCTAAGAAGATGGAGAAGACGGGTTGGCACATCGAGAAGGCGACGAAGGTCAATGCTCCTGTGTACACCGATTTCCCGATGACCCTGGAGTGCCGCATCAAGGAGAAGTTCAATGAAAGCGAAACGGGCTATTATCTCGTTGCCGAAATCGTCAATATTCTTGTAGATGAAAAGTATTTGGCAGATGACGGAAATCCAGACATGGAGAAGATGGAACTGATTGTCTTCGACCCTATTCATCATGGCTATATCCAGTTGGGCAGCAAAATCGGTAACGCTTTCTCCGACGGCAAGGCATTGAAATAACCTGATGGAAACAGAAAGAATTTTACTTCGCCATTGGCAGGAATCTGATGCAGAGGCGCTCTTCAAGTACGCCTCCGACCCTGATGTTGGACCACGTGCAGGATGGCCGGCACATAAGTCTGTAGAAGAAAGTCGGGAGATAATCCGGACATTCTTCCATAATGACACGACATGGGCAATTGTGTTGAAAGAGACAGGCGAGGCTATCGGCTGCATCGGCTACTACACCCATGAAACCAGCAACATCCCTATCGGAAAAAACGACTGCGAGGTGGGCTACTGGATAGGAAAGCCTTATTGGAACAAAGGAATCTGCACCGAAGCCTTGAAACTGATGCTTGACCATTGCATCCACGAGAAGCATTTCGAAAACATCTGGGCGGATCATTTCACCGGCAATCCCGCATCGGGAAAGGTCATGGAGAAATGTGGTTTCTCAGACACCGGAATGCTGAACAGATGCAGCCAGCTCATTGGTGGCGACAAGGAAATGGTCAAGATATTTAAGTACAAAAGATAACAAAAGTCTCATAACTTTCAGTGCCAGACAGACCGACTTGGTGCGGTTCGGAGAATTACAATCGCAAGGCTTCTCTGCTGAGGTTTATGTAAAACGAATATATCCGCAGATTATTGTATATATTTTGCTATCCTCTGCCGGAGGCAATTCCTCGGGGCGGATTCCGCGCTTCTCAAGCATTTCCTCACACTTTGGTTATTCTGCAATGCAGATGGACTCGATAAGAGTGCATCTACTTGTGTGCTTTTCTCCATCATATAGCCAACAGATACTGCCAAGTTTTGCAACTGACCAAGAGTCTGGAAATGGTCATCAGTATTGCCGATACAAATATTGAAAGCCACACGACGGTATAGTTCCTGTAGGTTTCGCTCCACATCGGTACAGCTCTGAATAATAAAGTCGACTATATCCTCCGCTCTCTACTTGACTTTAATGACCGTTATTTGTTTTTTATTCCAACAGAATAAATTGCCACTTTTGTATAACCGATACGGATCGAGAAGTACAATTCCTCCTGAACAATATGCCGGAAGACAGCGGCAAAGTGCTGGTCGTCATAAAAGATGAAACGATATAAGGCAAAATGTCCACATCCACATTCTTCAGGTTGTGCCCCCCGCCACGCACCAAAAACCTGTCTGGCTGATTCTTATTCACGGTCAATGAATATCTTGGTGAGTTCCTCGAAAGAGTCAAGCCGTGTGATGTTCGGATGGTCAAACTCTTCCGTCACCTCGTACCGCCACATGGTGTGAAAGGAATATGGATGCCGTAGCCTCCGATCTCGATGATCGGCTGGATATCGGACTTGAAGGAGTTGCCGACAACCGCTATCTGAGAAGATGGGACAAGTTCCACATGGCTGATGTCAAGATATTCCTTGATGCCTTTTTTGTGACCACAATGACCCGGTAGAAGTACTTGTCAAGCCCGGAGCGCCTGATTTTGTTCCGTTGGTCAAGCATGTCGCCCTTCGTCATGAGAATCAAGCGGTAACGTCCTGTCTTTTCAAGTGCGTCCAATGTCTTCACGACACCAGGAAACGGTGTCGCCGGAAGGCGGAGCAATGACTTCGCACCATAGCCCAGAATCGGCATATTTGCCGATTCAGTCTTGTATAGCTCCTCAGACAGTTCTTCCGCCGTTCCATATTCCTTCAACTCCTCCGTGAATACCTCCTCCGCCCTGTCGAAGTATGTCTGATTGTCCCACAGCGTGTCATCCGCATCGAAGATTATAACCTTGACTCTATCTTTCATCATTCCTCATGTTTTGGTCTCATAATCAGCGAAAAGAATCCTAACCGCAATCTACCTGTAATCCGATTCCGCCCAGAGATTCCAAGGCTTTTCAGGAACATAGTACTCTTTGATGCCGTAGTCGATGTTGGCCTTGTGGGCTTGGCTCAACTGGTGACGGCGGTGGATGCGGTACGTCCTTCCGTCTTTGATGAAGTAAGCACCCGTCTGGTGGAAACGGAACGGAACCTCTTTGGCGACGCATTGCGAACGCAGATTCAGAATCCAATCGAAATCACAAGGCCTCGCCCCCACTCCGGACTCTCCGCTCACACTTACCTCCTCTATCGTGTCATCCAGCCATCGTGAGATGTCCATCCGCTCAAGCATCGGTGCCACAATGATCGACTTATGCCTTATCGGAAGTTCCTTGAATATGGGAAGCCGACGCTCGGCCATAGCCTGGTTCTCCACCGTGCAGCCGATGATGACATTCTCGTACCCGTCGCCCCAGTCCGGAGGCAGACACAGCTCCAGCCTGTCGATCCGTTTAGTGAAGAAAAAGAACATACAGTCGCTCCGAAAGCGCATCATTTCCCAGCACTCCGGCCTCCACGGATCCGCGTCCTCCAGCAGGAAATCCGAAGTGAAGCACGTGAAGACAATCTTGCCGGAAGGAATCTTGAAAGTCTTGTCCCGCTTTCTTTTGACCGGCAGATTGAACGCCGCCGTCTTGCGCGCGAGGTTGCTTGCGATCTCGCTCCCGTACATCTCATCCTGCCGATAGACATAACAGAACCTACAGCCCGGACTCACCTTAGTGCACCCGTGCCACGGATTCCAATCCGCGAATATGCTCCACTCCTCCGCCATTGTTAATGTTCTTGACCGCAAACATACAGATTTAGCCTTGCAAATCCAAAAGGTTAAACAAAAACACTCGTTCGGCAGAGTCAAAACCACACGTTCGTCCGCCAAAACTGCCATTTCCCCGGACAAGCCGCACTATATCACCAGTTTGTCCGGGGAATACGGCTTTCTCCGGACAAACATAACTCAATTGCATAAAGGATGGAAAAAACTATCTCCTCGGAATTTTTTACAAAAAGCTTTCAGGCGATAGGCCTTTTCAAGGCATCAGGTGGCGTATTGGGATGAATTGCGAACGACTTGGAGGTTTACTTTTTCAGCATCAAGCACAACTGGGGACGTTCTGTGGCATATAGGGCTGAAAGTGTTTTGTAAGGATATTTCCTGGTCGCTTCGACAAGCTCTGCGACCAGGTATTATTCTATGGTATTCAGCAGATCACAATCGTTCAGGCGATCGAAATCTGATTTAAACAAGCGATCTTGAATGATTCGGTACTTTTCAAATTCGGATTCAGCAAAACTTTTGGCAAATTCCGCAGTAATCTTTCCGGCATCGTTCAATATAGCATCACCACCAGCTTCAAGGATTATGTCTATGCGTTTAGCCCAGTCTTCCATAGTCATCGGAATATGCCTGTCTGCCATTCTCTCGGCCATATCCAAAACGGAGTTGACCAATTTTCCCATATCTTCCAATTCCACACCATTCAGGTAATTCTTCGCTATACTGAACAATCTTTCCATCCGGAGCATTCTCCCAGGTCGTCAAACCCATATGTTCCTTACCTGCATCAGCTCTTTCCACAATCAGTTCTGCGGCGGTGTGGCCGTGAACGGCAAAGTGAATTTTATTCTGTACCTTTTTGTAGAACAATCTTGTTGTGGGCGCGTCACGGTTATAGTCAACAGCTGTGGCGTAAATGTCGGTCAGTTTCTGGTAGAATCTTCTCTCACTCAACCGAATCTCACGAATCCCTGCAAGCAGATGTTCAAAGTAGTCTTCTCCGATGAAGGTTCCATTTTCCATCCGCTTTTTATCCACAACATAGCCTCGAATTGTGAACTGTCGCAAAACACTTGTGCACCACTGACGAAACTGTGTGGCTCGGATAGAATTGACACGGTAGCCTACCGAAATAATCGCATCAAGATTGTAAAATTTCGTCATATACATTTTACCATCCGCCGCAGTTGCCGAGATTTTCTCGGTAACTGAACCTTCTTCAAGTTCACCAGATTTAAAGATATTCTTCAGGTGCAAGCCAATATTATCAGACGAGCAGTCAAATAGCATCGACATTGCTTTCTGAGTCGCCCATATACTTTCATTCTTATATAGCACCTGAATACCTTCCTCCTTCCCTTCCGCTATGAAGGTGAGAAATTCAGCCGTGCTGTTCCGCACTATAACATTCTTCATCATCTATCTTTCTTTCAACAACTTAATCATATCTACACAAAAATAATGAATAGTCCCGGCAAATACAAGTCACTTGATCTCCAGGTTGCGCGGGACGGCAGCGGCGTTGGCGCGGTAATGCGGGGCGTAGAGGGATTCGATTTCGGGGACGGGGGCCTGGAAGGTGCCGGTCTGGGTCACAAAGAAGTCTTCGGTGACGGTGGTGTGGCCTTCGGGGTAGGTGTCGAAATAGAATACGGTACGGTCGGGTTTCACGTCACGGTAACCACACGGGGAGACACGGTACCAGCCGTCAACGGTCAGCGGGGTGAAAGACAGATTGTAGATCCCGGACAACTGGTCAACTGGAATCAGAGACGCCTCACGGGGTGCGGTCAGACGGATGAAACTTCGGTTCTCGGAGTTCTGGACGGTATAGACGGCACGGATACGGTCTCCCCTACGGACGGTGTCGCCTTGGCCAACCTCCTTGTCTCCAATAAAATAACGCTTTTCAAGGGAGAAGCCGTTGCCGGAGGCCTTCACATCAGCAAGAGGCTTCAGCACACGCTGGGTCAGGGTCACGACACTGGTGTTCAGCAAGTCGGTGCTACCCTTTCCGACTGAACACAGGGCGTTCACAAAGGCTGGATCCGTGTCCCAGTTCTGGGTCTCTTTCTGCAATATCAGCCACAGGTGGACTCCATCGGCGATCTCGGCGGCTTTCTGACCGGTGACTTGATCAGAATGTGAGGAAGCATATTCAGAAAGCACATCGGAGATGAGCGAGTGGGCATAGGCTTCGTTTTCCAGCAGTCCTCTGAACGGCATCACGGCGTTCGGGTAGTAGAAGCCGCCACCATCGTGCCTGACGGCATATTCAAGGATGGAGAGGATGTCTTCGTCCATTGATCTGCGGAGCGCGGCATCGACATTGAAACGCTCGCCCCAAGCGCGAGCCAAGGATATTCCTTCTTCGGAGCCGATCAGATTGCTGAGGGTACGGACACGTCTTGCCTTCGCACCTGGCTGACCATCAATGAAATCGAAGCGGTTGGAAGGTGAAAGGCAGATGCGGGCATATTTCCGGAAAGAGGAGAGTCGGGAGCGGTACTCCTTGCGCTGCGACTTGTCCATCCGCACCTTGAAGCCGACCGACGGGAAGTTCGAGCGGACGAGCATATAAGTGTCGTTCGACAGGCCGCCGAACCAGCGCGGGAAGCCCAGGAACTGAGTGGAATCCAGATACTCGACAGAAGATGTCAGATCAGGAATATTCCCGCCAAGACTTCTCACCAAAGCCATCCGATCCAGCACCGTGGCGGTGACTGACTGTGAGGAACGCATACCTTCGAACCAGCCGAAACCGCCGTCGGAGTTCCTGCACGCAAGGATTCTGCCCAGCAGCGAAGTGTCGCGCTCCGACTTGAATGATTTGAAGCAATATGCCTCTGTAAGTGACAGTACATCATTGGATGACGGCTCGGACTTCTGTGTCGCGGCCTCTTCGATCATCTTGCCGATCGAGATCTCTTCGCAGACGGCACCAGCGGAGGATACGTTCACGAAACGGCTTCTGAGCGATTCCAGCAACTTATCCTTGTCAGTTCCTGGCAAGGCTATGGCCGAATGGGACTCGGTGATGACCTGACTCGCATCGTGAACCGGAACACCGAACTGGACAGCGTCACTGAATGATTTTGAGGCGAATATGACCTTGAAAGTCAGTGAGTCGATGTCGTGAGGCACATCAACCGGGAAAGACACGACCGATTGTTCACGACCGTTCACCGTCACTGGAACTTTCAGCGAGTCAATGGCTTCGCCGCTTCTTGAATATTCAAGGATCTTCATCTCGCCCTCTATCACCGCGTCTGAATTGCCGACGGTGGTCGCCGTCAATGTCCATTCGTCTCCAGAGTAAAGATACCTCGGAGCGTTGACGGAGACTTTTACAGGCACGGTGACGGTGAAATCCCTTGTCAATGTGCCGTTGCGCATCGCCTTGTCGTGAGCGAAGAACAAAACGTGATAGGTCGAGAGTTTATCAGATGTCTTAAACGTAAATTTGACCTCCTTGTTTTCCGGATAGAGGAACGGCTCAAAGGCCAAAGATTCTGAGAATATCTTTCTGACAGCCACGGATGTGAAATCATAATCAGCGGCGGCAGAAGCACTTGACTCAGATTTCTCATAATTGCGTCCCGAATCATTGGAACGGTTCTTACGACGCCGTGCCGATTTGGAGGCGACTCCGTAACCAATCACCATCACCTCATCAAGCAGTGACTCGTCTTCCTCAAGGACGATATTCATTCCCGAAGTTCCTCGCAATGTCACACTCCGGTAGCCTATGTCACTGATTGTTATCAGCGTCCCAGGACTTGCGTCAAGTGAGAAATACCCGTCAAGGTTAGCTGATGTGCCATAGGAGGTGCCGTCCACGATGACTGACGCTCCGATAAGCGGCTCCCCGTTCGCATCCGTCACGATGCCGTTTATCCCGGAAGACAATCCTTTGCCGATGTTGCGTAAAGACTTGTTCGTGATATATCCGCAGGCTATATCCATCTGGACATCCGAAACGGCCTTAGGTTCAAGCCTTACCGGATTCCAGATCTCCTTTCTGACCGCGTCAAGACTCTTGTCATAAATCGCCGCGAGGCCTTCGATGCCATCCGGGACGCGGACCTTGACGGTATATTCAGTGCCAGGATTGGTGACATCGGTGAAGGCGCTGAAATCCAGAGGCATATCAAGTTCGTCCGACAGTCTGTTGTAAGTATGCTCGTACTTAAAGAGGCGGCCATATTTAAAGAAGAGCAACTGGATTCTGACAGGGCCATCAGCTCCAGCTGGGTAGCGAAAACGCAATTCTCGCAGCGAACCGGCAGACGAGCCGTCCATCGTAACCATTCTGGATTCAAGGATATTCCCGCCGCTGTCAAGCATAGTCGCGACCGCCCATAATGGTGCCACAGAAGCTCCAAGCGTCATAACGATGTCCTCGCCAAGAGCGACTTCGGTCTTACCCGGCAACAGAAGACAGACAGCAGGAGCCACAAGCGACTTCGCCTCACGGCTCACCTTCACAAGGTTATATTCTTTATCCGCCTTGACCACCTTGCCAAGACTGTCCGTTTTCTCTGAATATGCCCGGAGAACATAAAGTCCGTCAGCCGTTGTCGGCAAGTCAATCTCATCGCCGGAAGCGCATTTACCTGTCTGCAAGACTGTTCCGGAAATGTCCAAGAATTCATAGCGAATCTCAGACTTCACTTTTTTACTGAATCTGTCACGGACTTCCAGCACAAAAACTGCCTTGTCCCCGGTCACGATTCCCTGCGTGGCCTCTCCCGATTTGTTCAGATCAGTAAGCAGCAAATCCCCGTCGGTGCCGTTAACCAAATGGAAATCAAGTTTGATCACATTATTGACATTGACCAATGTGCTAAACTCCCTGGTCTCCCCTGTCTCGTCCTTCACGGCCACATTGATTGAATATCGTCCTTGATCCTTCGCCTTGAATCTATAACTGAAACGTCCGTCCGATGAGGACTTTATCTCTTTTTCATCCACTGTCTTCCCGTCACACGACACCTTTAACGTCATCCGGGCGGAAGCGAGGCTATGCCCCGAGAGGCTCTCGACCTTTCCGGAGACGGTCACGGAATCTCCGGCGAAATAAAGTGATTCCTGCTCATCAAAAGTCAAATCGAACGTCGGCAGTACAAAATCCTCTACCCTGAACATCCTGGACGTAATCTCCTTGTCGCCATTGGCAACAGCAATCTTGAACAGCCCGTTGCGCCGCCCTTTCGGAATGACGAACTCTCCGGCGAAGGACCCGAAATCGTTGGTACGGAACGACTTCTCCTCGATCATATTCATCTGAGAATCGTATAATGCGGCCTTGAATGCCTTTTCTTTTCCGATGACTTCCAATTGTTTATGAATATCTCCACGGAACATCACGGCTTTGAACCGGACTGTGTCGCCGGGCTTGTAGGCTCCACGGTCGTTGAATATTCGGCCGTAGGTTTCGGTTTCCGAGTGGTATTTCCCAGTCGCTTCGACAGGCTCAGTGACCGGACGGTCAAGATGCGACGCCTTGACAATGACAACCTCCTTGCTGAGCCGAACAGCTTTCCCATCCGTCACCGAGCAGACAACCTTGCACTCAAGTCCGGACTTCTTAGCCGCCAGTTCCTGCATCTCGGAAGGCAATAACGTGAATCCATCAATGCTCAGATGCGCCGAGAGCACCCGCTCCCCTCTCGTCATCTTGACATCAACCTCCTTGAAAGGCTCTCCGGTGATGTAATCAGCAGGGAAAACCGCGAATCCGTCACCCTGCTTCCTGACAGCCACGGACACTGTCTTGTGAACGTACGAGATCTCGGCCTCTTTCCCGGAGCCGGAAACCTTGATCCAATAGTCTCCATCCTCCAGCTCCGGCAGAGCCACCTTCACAGTGTCCCAGACGTAAAAACTCCGGACCGGATTGTCGAGCCTCTTACGGAACACACCCTTACCTTGGCTCTCAACCGACAGATTGGTCGACTTGATATTCCGGAACCGGACCAGCACGGTGTCTTCACGGACCAACACGGAAACATCCTTATCCTCCAGCCTATCAATCAATGACGAAATCACACCTCCACATTCCTCAGCGATTATCTTATTCACATCATTAGAGGAAACAAAGAGAAGATCCGAACTTACATATTTTGGAATATACGACTCCCGCTCTTTCTCGAAAGCCTGACATTTGGAGTCAAGCTCGGCAAACTGCCGCGATGTTCCGCCCTCCTTGACCAACCTGTCATATTCCCTTTTAAGCAGCACCTTCCTCGGCAGCAACGCCACTACGCTTCCGCTCCAGTCCGTGGCGAGGCGTTCCAGTTCCTTGTCTCCATCCTTGCGAAGCGCCTCACTATAGGCAAGCAACGCAGATTGAGGAAAGTTCCCGGCGACCGCATCCTTCAAGAGCTCCAAAGCCTTGTCGTGCGCGGAAGCGTCTGACAGACAGTGCCAAAGAATATATTCATAGTCATTAGGGATGAATTCGTGGTCGCAGACATAGCCGTCGCCCCAGTAGCCGCGCCGCCAAAAATCATCATTCCTTCCTTTTTTCAAGACCTCGGCATTATCCTCCGCGAACCGCAGCGCGTCAAATTCCTGCCGTCCCAAATCACCCGAATTAATTAATGAATATGCCATTATGGGTTTTCCGGCCTTGATGAACTCTTCCGTCAATACGTTTCTCAAAGAGTCCCGCAGCTTCCAGTTCCTCCGCGCCTGTGTCGTGCCGATAGTTACCACAGCATCGTAGTAATCCTTGTCCAGCCGGTTCTTCTGCGCCTGTTCTTTGATGAACGTCAGCAGAGCGATCTCTTTCTCCGGCCTGTCACGCCTGGAAAGCCGCTCGTACCGCCTCCACTCCCTCTTGAGATAATATCCGTTAATATCCGGATATTCAGCAACTCTGGCCTCCCGCCCGTGCATAACCGGGCACAAAGCCAACATCATCATCGACAAAACCAGAATCTTTCTCACAACCGTCTGTTTTAGTGACGGCAATATACGCAATTTATCCGGAACCGCAGCCTATTATGATGATGAATATGTCGCCTTACTTCTCCTCCATAAAGAGCTCACCTTTGAGGTACTTGACGCTTTGGGTGGCGAAATTGTAGCCTCGTGAACCAGGCTTGGCGACTTTCAAGTACTTCTCGTACCATTCGAGGGCGGATTTGTAGTCCTTTTTCTGCTCGTAGCAGTAGGCGATGTTGGTAAGGGCGGAGATGAATTTCGGATTGTAACCGTATGCCTTCTGATAATGAGCGATAGCCTCGTCCCAATGGAAAAGTTTCGCTTCTCCGAGACCATATTGCTGATAAAGCCTGAACATAATCAGCGGATCCGGCTGAAGCATGTTCATCGCCTTGTCAAGCCACGGTTTGACCTCCTTCTCAAAAGAACGGTTGCTGTCGGCATAGACCGCCGCTATTGAATATGCCAGATTAACATCGCTTGAATCAATCTGCCAAGCCGCAAGCAGTTCTTCCTGCGCACGATACATGACCTCCGTGTGCCAATAGCATTGTCCGAGATAATAGTGGACCGGATAGGAATCGTTACCAAGTTTCTCCTGACGCTCAAAGACATCGATCGCAGGGACATATTCATTCTTGGAATAGTGTGCCAGACCTTTGATCGGGGCGATGGTGAAATTGTCGGGATCCAAGGCAAGATATTCATCTGTCAGACGGATCGCACCATCATAGTCCCGGCGAGAGAGGAGAATCCGCGCGGCTTTACTCACTACGCTTTCATTCAATGGTTTAAGAGACAGAGTAAGACGATAGTACGTCAGCGCCGAGTCCGGCATATCAGCCTGATTGAACGAGTCCCCCACCAACGCGGCGATTGCCGGTATCGTGTCAAGTTGCAGCACCGCCTTCCCGGCCTCAGCGCTCTGGGCGAAAGCCTTCATCCTGTAGAAAGTCTGCACCTGCTTGACTTTGTACAGGATGTTCCGCGGGAACTTGGAGGTCAGCAGGAAATATGTCCCAGCAGCGGACTCGTAGTCCCCGTTCTGGAAATGACAGTCTGCCAGCTCGGACAGAAGATCCTCATCGAAACGGTCCGGAGTGACGAAAGCGGACAATCTCTCGATCGCCTCGTCAATTTTGAATATACTCTTGAGGTACCGGGCCTCACTCAAGGCCGCGTTCCGGTCTGACTGTGGATCGGCCACTTGCGCCGCCACAATCTGTGGCGACGCAAGCAAACTGATCGTAATCAATAATTTGTAGCTTAATCTCATTATTTGAGTCGGAATACGATAGGGAATGTGTAGGTGACATCGACCGCCTTGCCCTGCATCTTACCTGGTTCCCATACAGGAGAAGATTTGACAATCCTCAACGCTTCCTCATCCAAGGATTTGAAGGTTCCTCTCAAGACTTTGACGTTTTCCATTTTTCCTGTCTTTGTGATAGTGAACTGAACAACGACGCGACCTTGTTTCTTAGCTTTCTGAGCATCCTCCGGGTAGATCAAATGCTCATTGACCCATTTGGCGAAATTGTTCGCGTCACCGCCTTGGAACACCGGTTTGGTCTCCACCATTTGGAATGGGACAGGTTCATCATCATCGGTGGTAACATCTATGTTAATATCGTTGCGACTTTCCCCGGTGACAGTAACCGAGACGTTCTCTGGCGCTGTTTCCGAGATCATTGTCTCATCGGACAACGATCCGGTTGAATCCGGTTTTGTGAAACTGCTGAAGCACAATGTGCAAACAAGAAGTGGTATGCAGACGACATACGCAAGCCTGAACCATCCATTAGTTTTTTCTGACATCATCATAGCGATTCGATTTGAAAGTTTTGTGTGGTTGAAACCGTTCGCAAGCCGGAAACGATGCTCACCGACAGCCTTCTTGACAAGAAGCAGCTGATAGTCAGCAGCGTTCACTCCTTGATTGATCACAGATTCATCGGCTTCATATTCGTGAAGCATCTTGAGTTCAGCCCTGGCAAGCCAGACGAGAGGATTGAACCAGTGCAGGACGGTGACGACCGAGAACAGCAGCACGTCAACAGAATGGTGCTTCCTCACGTGGCTCATCTCGTGCGTCAGAATCACCGGGGTAGCGGTGAAATCCTCACGGCTGATCACAATATGCCCCAGGAAACTGAATGATGTCACCGGAGCGTCCACGATAGTAACCTTGAACCCCTCTTTCTGAATATGCTCGCCAGAGGCTATCATACGGGATGTCTGGATTACGGACAAGATATTCATAATCAAGACAACGAAGGCCCCGAGAAAGTATATTCCTGAAACGACTCCGAGCCAGGATATTCCTTTGTCTGCCGCGTTTAGGGTTCCGCCTTCCGCGCTGACCACCGCTTGCGGCAGGGTCAGGGTCGGGATGACGTTCGAGACCGCGGTTCCGCTGAAATCCCAATGTATGAGCGGCAGAGCCAAGCAAAGCAGGCTGCCAGCGATCAAGGAGAATCGGTTGAAAGTGAAGAAGGTGGCCTTCCGCATCAGCAACATAAAGAATGCGTAGAACACTGAGAGAAGCAACCCGCTCGTTACGATGTAAGCGATCATTTCCTTTTGCTTTCGATTTGAGAAATGAGTTTTTTAAGGTCCTCCACATCCATCTTGTCCTCTTCGACGAACTGGGAGACAAGGCTGATGTAGGAGTTGTTGTAGTAACGGGAGACAACGTCCCCAACGGTAGTCCCGTGATAGTCACGTTCCGTGAGCGCAGGGCTATACTGGAAAGAGTTCGCCATCGGTTTGCGTTTGACAAATCCCTTTTCCTCAAGGAATTTCACCTGTGTCGCCACGGTGTTGTAGTTCGGCTTCGGGTCGGGAAGCGCCGCGACGATGTCACGGATAAACACCTCGCCTTTGGCCCAGATGATGTTCATCACCTCTTCCTCTTTTGCAGTAAGTCTCTGTTTCATTGCTCGATTCTTTAAGTTAACAAACGCGCGAATATTATCTTACGGATGCAAAGATAAGAATAAAAATCATATCTCCTAATATTTTTAGGTGTTTTAAGAATATTTTTAGTTGCGCACACAATGTGTACCTGCATCTCGGAATATGCTATCTTAACGTGAGTTCGACGAATTACAACTAAAAGAGTGACAATTGAATAACTCCATTCTCATACGGCGAGACGCGTTCCACATCAATCATCGGCTTTTTCGGGAAGAACGAGTAGGCTGCCAGGCCTGCCATCAGGTTGACCGTAAAGCCGACGACGGACCGGTGTCTGGAGTGCTCAATCTGAGCCATGTTTTTCAGTTCGTCGTTGATGGTCTCAATGAGCGCTCTCTTCCGGAGGAGAATGCGGTCTCCAATGGTCATGATTTGTCCCTTC
>Ga0129311_1001805_pt1 | contig 14343 bp, 10 predicted proteins | sample Go1ome_FD_94435 | JGI IMG/M metagenome (GOLD analysis project Ga0129311, IMG submission 94435) | Western lowland gorrila individual fecal microbial communities from Wisconsin, USA - Go1022B metagenome | ecosystem: Host-associated > Mammals > Digestive system > Large intestine > Fecal | place... | reverse complement strand
GCCGGGACGAATTCCAGTAGGCGGGACGACGCCACGGCCACCTCTGTAACACATTGATAATCAGGTTTCATTTATTTTGAGCGTGGATTTCCGATGATTTTTTGGCCACTAATCCACATCGAATTTCATAACTCCCTAAAAATCAAACCATTGCAAAAACCGATGTGGCACCGTCCCGACGACAGACGTTACAGACGCATCTCAGGAAACACTTACCAGATAACAACAGTCCGGCCAACGCTGAACCGAGGAGACGCTCAACAAAACAACGTGGAATCCTTGCCAATTAAAAATATTTATTTACATTTGTAATGTTGTGTGAACAAGAAAGGCAACAAGTAAAAGCAGACATCTTTTCCCTAAAAGGGATGTCTGTTTTTTTTATATTCTCCATACAACTCACCCGGCCCCGCGCACATACGACGAAAAACCGGACGCTGATTTCTCAACATCCGTTTTCTTGGTAGCGGGGGAAGGACTCGAACCTCCGGCCTCCGGGTTATGAGCCCGACGAGCTACCAACTGCTCTACCCCGCGATTTGATTGGATTACAAAGGTACGCATTATTTTCTAATCTGCAAACTTTTTTGACATTTTTTACGAAAAAGTTTGAATAATCCCCCTAAAACCTATAAAAAGATGTAGTCCATAGAACGCAGAACCTACTACTTCTTGCCGGTCAGGACCATGAACGTCACGGCAACCAGAGTAATGACAACGCCCACAATGACATTGACAGTAAGCGACTCTCCGAAGAAGATTGTGCCGACGGCGATCGCGGTCACAGGCTCGAACACACCGAGAACAGAAGTGCGGGTCGCACCGATGATACGAGTCGCGATGGCAAGAGTCAGCAGCGAAACAAGAGTCGGGAATATGGCAAGACCGATGATATTGAACCAGCAATACCAGCCGTGAATACCGGTCATAAGACCGCCGCCACCAATGAGATTATGCAGAAGGAACACCAAGGAACCGATAAGAAGCGCATAGAAAGTCAAGAGATGATTGGAAACGGTACGGAGACGACGGCTCCGGTTCACCACTACAAGATAAAGGGCATAGGCCAATGCCGAACCGCCGGCAAGAAGAAGACCCACGGCATTGAGAGAAACATTGCCGGAAGGGCGGCTGAGAATCACAACACCGACGAAAGTCAGGAAAATAGACACCCAGACCTGCCACGTAGGATAAACCTTGAGGAAAACCATGATGAAAGCCACAAGAACCGGATAAAGGAAGACTATGGTCGTGGCAAGACCGGCAGGGATATACTTATAGGAAAGGAACAGCAACATGCTGCTCAGCGCAAAAAGGACACCCAGAATACACAAACGGAAAAACTGAGGCCTGTTGACCTTGAAAGTTTCCTTCCTCAGAAGCAGCCAGACACCGAGAATCAGACACGCTACAAGATAACGGAAAGAAAGCATTGAATCTACCGAAACACCCATCTGCAGAAGAGGTTTCGCAAAAAGAGGATTGAGACCATAAGTGACACCGGTAATGATTCCTGCAGCGAATCCCCATACCATATTGCCGGAAACCTTTAACTTGTTTTCCATAAATCACGAATAAGCCGCCATCGCAAAAACGGTGACGGCAACCTGCATAAGAATTAATTAGTAATATTCATCACAAAGACACGAAATTGACAAGGCCTGTAATATCCTCCCTGGAGAACGAACGCTGGTCACCCGTCGAAAGATTCTTGACATTGACCATTCCCGCTGCAGCCTCATCACTGCCATTGATCGAAACGAAAGGAATACCCTTCTTGTCAGCATAGTCAAACTGCTTCTTCAGCTTGCTCTGGTCAGGATAAATCTCACAAGAGACACCAGCCTCACGCAAACTCTTCACGACAGGCACGATATACGGAAGCACTGAAGCATCCATATTGGCAAAAAGCACTGAAGCAGAACCGGCAAGACCCTTAGGGAACTTGTCCAGACCCTTGAGGACATCATAAATACGGTCAGCACCGAAAGAAATTCCGACACCGGACATGCCAGGCAGACCGAAAATACCGGTAAGATTATCATAACGGCCACCGCCACAGATACTTCCGATAGCAAAATCCAGAGCCTTGACCTCGAAAATCGCACCCGTATAATAATTCAGACCGCGGGCAAGCGAAAGATCCATCTCCACCTTCTGGGAAACACCGGCATTGTCAATGAAACCGAACAACTCGGCAAGCTCATCAAGACCCCTGAGACCCTCCTCCGAAACAATACCGGAAGCAGACTCCCCTTTCATCAGACGCCTCATGACCTCAATCTTCTCCGCAGTCTCACCCTGAAGCAAGAGAACAGGCTCGATAACGGCTACCGCCCTGTCATCCAGACCCTTCTCACGCATCTCAGCCTCAACCGCCTCAAGACCAATCTTATCCAGTTTGTCAATGGCAACAGTAATATCAGTAACCTTGTCAGGATAACCGCAAATTTCAGCGAGACCGGTAAGCACCTTACGGTTATTGATCTTTATGGCAACATTGATTCCGAACTTGGTGAAAACAGTATCCACAATCTGGACAAGCTCAAGTTCATTGAGCTGGGACTTGCTGCCGATAACGTCAGCATCACATTGATAGAACTCGCGATAGCGACCCTTCTGCGGCCTGTCCGCACGCCAGACCGGCTGAATCTGGAAACGCCTGAACGGGAACGCAATCTCATTCTGATGCTGGACCACGTACCTCGCGAAAGGCACGGTCAAATCGTAGCGCAACCCCTTCTCGCACACAGACATGGCAAGCTTATTACTGTCAATGCTGCCGTCCTCGTTCCTGTAATTGTCAATGTCAATGCCCTTGAACGCATCACCGCTGTTCAAGACCTTGAAAAGCAATTTATCCCCCTCATCGCCATATTTTCCAAGAAGAGTAGAAAGATTCTCCATCGCAGGAGTCTCTATCTGAACATAACCATAGGTCCTGTAAACAGAACGGATTGTGTCGAAAATATAATTCCTTGCGGCCATCTCTTCCTGGCCGAAGTCCCTTGTTCCCTTAGGTATAGACGGTTTTTGTGCCATATCTTAAAATTGCAATCTTGCGATAGTTACATCTTTGTTAAGTAACCTTCAAGAAATAACCTGCATCATCTTAAGGAATCTTTTCGGTCTATATCTTTTTTCTCATCAGTCGTGTACGTCCAGTACACTCCTTCTTCGAAAAAAGATCTATCCTCGAAAATCTTCTCCTAATCTGAGGCAACTTATTTCTTTCATGTTACTAATAATCTACAAAATTAGGAATAAATATAGTGATAATCAATACTATTTTTTACCTTTGTATAGAGGCGTAGGCCAATGCAGACCATGCATCCTGCGTCACGAAACAGAACATTTACAAACAAAATATTTTGATAGCATGAAAGACTTTATCAAAATGACATTGGCCGTAATCTGCGGCCTTTTCATAATGGGAATCATCGGTTCATTCCTATTCTTCGGCTTCGTCGGAGCCCTGGCTTCATTGGGAAGCAGCACCCCGGTTCTTCCACGCTCAGGAGTACTCGACATGAACCTCAGCAAGATTTCATTGACAGAACAGACACAGGAAGCAAACCCGATGTCACGCCTGCAGGGAGACGAGACAACACCTACAGGACTCTGGGACGCAGTCAGAAGCATTGAAGCAGCAGCTGCAGACCCTTCAGTCCAATACATATTCCTCCGTCCGGAAGGACTCCAGGGCGGCCTCGCACAGATAGAAGAACTCCGCCAGGCCATCTCAGACTTCAGGAAATGCGGAAAAGCAGTAGTCGCATACATTGAAAATCCGACCACCGGAGCATACTATCTCGCTTCAGCGGCAGACAAAATATACATGGGCAAATACTCAGGCGGCAGCAGCATGATGACAGGAGTCGGCACCCAGCTCATATTCCTGAAAGACCTTCTCGACAAGTTCGGAGTCAACGTCCAGCTCATCCGCCACGGAAAATACAAGTCAGCCGGCGAGATGTATATAAAGAACAAGCCAAGCGACGAGAACCTCGAGCAGAACCAGGTAATGATAAACTCAATCTGGAACAACATCGCAGACAAGATCTGCGAAAGCAGAGGCACCACAAAGGACAGACTCAACGCCCTCATCGACAACCTAGAACTTTGCTCACCGGAAGATTTCCTGAACGCATCCCTCGTAGATGAACTCCTCACCAAAGAAGACCTCCGCGACAGGCTCACAGCACTGGCAGTAGAAGATAACTACAAGGATGTCAATATGATACCGTTTACAGACTACTTCATGGTACAGTCGACACAGGCAACTCCATCAGCCAAGAAAAACATCGCCATCGTCTTTGCAGAAGGTGAAATCATCGACGGCAACGGCAAGCAGAATGTCGCAGGCGACCGCTTCGCATCCATCCTCGCTGACGTCAGAAACGACGACAACATCAAGGCCGTTGTCCTCAGAGTAGCCTCCCCTGGCGGAAGCGTCCTCGCCTCAGAAAAAATCAAGAATGAAATCGACCTTCTCCGCAAAGTGAAGCCGGTCATCGCATCTTACGGTGACTACGCAGCATCAGGAGGATACTGGATATCAAACAGTTGCGACAAGATTTTCTCAGACGCATCGACATTGACAGGTTCCATCGGCGTCTTCAGCATGATTCCTGACGTCAGCAAAACCGTAAAGAACGTGCTCAATGTCAATGTTACTCCGGTCGGTTCAAGCCGCCACAGCGACATGTTCTCCATGATGAGACCGCTCGACGCACAGGAAACCGCATACATGCAGAAATCCGTCAACAACATCTATGACGCATTCCTGAAGAACGTCTCAGAAGGCAGGGACATGACCACAGAAGCAGTCGATAACATCGCCCAGGGCCGCGTATGGACTGGTTCAGACGCCATCAAGATCGGACTTGTCGATGAAATCGGAACTCTCTCGGATGCAGTAAGATACACTGCCATCGCAGCAGGAGACGCAGAACTCGGCAACTGGGGCATCACATGCTATCCTAAGCCTCAGACACTCGTCGAAATGCTGATGGAGACATTGACAGGAACCACAAGCGTCCTCGCAAACACTCCTTTCGAGTCCATCGAGAAAGCCTACAGAAACTGGAACTGGAATTCATCCGAAAAGATTTATGCCAGAATGCCTTACGTAGTTACAGTTCAATAACGACAACAGAATCGGTGGTCGGTGAAGCCTTCACAGCCTCATCGGTCCTGCAATAAAACCTGCCGGAAGCATAGCCGCAAACACCAGCGACATGTTCTCCGGCATCTTTCGTTTCATCATACCCCTTGTTCAGATGCGGAGCGACAATGACCAGAGCCTCAGCCTTCTCGTCAATGCTGAGTTTCATATCCTTGAACAAGTCGCTCAATTTCTTACGCCCCTTCGTACCTATCGGCCTCATCCAATCGCCGTTGCGCCAATTCCGCAAAAGGAAGGGAAAGGTCAATGCTGCACTGTCAGCCGAGAAGGCGCCTGCTGCAGCCAGCTCCCTGACACGCCCGACACCACCACGGTCAATGTTTTCCACTCTGACATTGACCTTGACCGAAGCAAATTCATACGCTCCCGGACCGGGAACGACAGCACACACATCGTTCTCCCGAATCTTGTCCAATGTCTGGAAAGGCAGCCCGAAAGATGTAGTTTTCTTCTTCACAACTATATGATTATCAGTAGTTACAATCCTGTAGTCCTGGCTCACAAACTCACGGCCAGAGAAGATTTCCCCGTCACGGACAAGACGGATTATCGGATCAAGCTGACGGTCCCGGAATCCGAACGGCTCCAGAAGCCGGTACAGGACATATTCCCAATGCGCGTCCTGCCTGAGCAGTCTGACATTGACACGTAAAAACTCTCCGGGCAGCGGACTGGCATTGACCTTGGCCGCAGCAGCATTGAAATAGTCGTCCGCGATAGCATTTTCCTGGGCGAAGGTGCCCATCTCGCGGGAGAAAGTACGGAGAAACGACGGGTTGATGCTCTCGAAAAGCGGAAAAACCAGATTGCGGATCTTGTTCCTTTTATAGATGGTTTCAGCGTTGGTGAAGTCCTCGTGCCAGGTCAATGACGCCTGACGTGCAAAGCCGGTAATCTGTTCACGGGTAAAGCCGAGCAGCGGACGGATCAGCCTCACTCCTGCGAGCGCATCACTGCTTACTGCCACCTCGGACATCTCCTTCATCCCGGAAATGCCACGAAGGCCCGTTCCGCGTAAAAGATTCAGTATCAATGTCTCCGCATTGTCATTGGCATTATGCGCGACAGAAACGCCATAATATCCTTTATCCTTGCAGAGCCTGGCGAACCAGTCATAACGCAACTCCCTGGCAGCCATCTCGATACTCATGTAATGCAAGGACGCGTACTCTTCCGTATCGAAATCCGCCTGATGGAACGGCACTCCGGCATCCTCGGCCCATTGCCTTACCAATGAAGCGTCTGAATCGCTGTCATCGCCGCGCAGATGGAAATTGCAATGGGCCACTGCAAAACGCGGATGCGACATGCTCGAGCGGAAGAGTTCCGCCATGCACATCGAGTCCACTCCTCCGCTCACAGCAAGAAGGGCTGTTTCCCCTTCAGGAAGCAGCCCCTTCAAAATCTTGTCAAATGCTTTCTGCATATCTATCTTTTCCTTGAAGCAATCGTATATGAGAAGCCGAAAGCCAGGGACTCCTTGAACTGCAACATCTTGCGTCCATTAGGATATTTCTTCAGAGTCTTGTCTGTCTTGACCAGCACCTTGTCATCATATATGAGGTTTGTCGTCACTGTCAATGAGAAATACTTAGCTATCTTCCAGTCGAATCTGTTATCCCAGTTCACACGGATGTTCTGCGGATTGTCCAGATAGTCAGAGAAGAGTACCAGCTGTGAAGTATATTTGAAATTGTCATTGATCTGGAGTTTTCCATCTATCTTGATCTGGGCACCAAGCTCGAATCTTGCAAGACGATAAGCGGAGCCGTCAGCTTTGGCATTGACAAAGTTCTCATACGCGGTCTTTTCCGAACCGGTCAGATTGGAAACCTGATCCGATGTCATTTCGGCATACTTGTGATACTCCTTCTTGAGTTCCATACTATATGAGGTTCGCAGAGCCTCGTCTGTCACCACAACAAAACCGCCCGTTATAGGCGCAATGTTTATGGTCAGCCACTTGGTAGGAACCCAGTCAATACCGAGCGCCAAGTTCGTGTAGGCAGGCGACATAAAACCGGATTTATGTTTGCGGCTTGCCTTCCAGTCACTCTTTCCCGGCTGCCAGTCTTCATCCGCACCGGTCGGCTTCGACGGAGTCGGATAATTGTAGCTGTTGGAGAACTGCGACTTGAAGCTGAACTGTGCAGAATAATTCAGTCTCTGGGTTGCCCTGTAACCGAATTTTCCCTCATAGTAGATACGGTCATCACTCTTCTGGATGAACGGCTTGTCCTCTGAATAGAGGAAGCCGTAATCCAGCTGGAGACGATTATTGAAGAAAAGTTCTTTCTTCTTATAGTTTGCCGTAGCATCAATGAAAGACTTGAGAGTCACACTGTTGTAGCCACCGGCCGCCCAGTTCGTAAGGTTGGTCTGGCCAAAGTCAATCTTTGTCAGAAGTGAATTGGTCCAATATTTCGGCCTGGGCACCTTAACCTCAGCCTGTGGCGCACAGGCAATTGCCCTTGCAGCCTCTTCAGCGGCTTTCTGTGCATCGGTAATGTCCTGTGCTGATGCCGACATGAATGTGAACATCAATGCCGACAGGCAAAGAATAACTCTTTTCATTATTTTCATTGACTTTAAAGCAGGAGATGGACTCCTGGAATTAACAAAAGAAGTGCGGAGCCGTACGCGGTTCGGGATTAGTAAGCAATCGCGAACACGACTCTCTCGTGTGAAGGCTTTCCGGAATAGATATCCACACCTTCCTCCTTGCAAACGACACTGTCCACAGGGATGCAGCGGATAGTAGCCTTCGTCTCATCCTTGATCTTCTGCTCGGTCTCGGCAGTGCCGTCCCAATGGCAGAGAAGGAATTTGCCCTGAGTGATCTTCTCCTTGAACTCATCCCAAGAATCGCATTTCTCGATGCGGCTCTCACGGAAGTCGACAGCCTTCTGGTAGATATTCTTCTGGATATCAGCGAGAAGCTCCTCAATATATTTGTCAATGCCTTCAAGTGAGACTGTGTTCTTCTCCAAAGTGTCACGGCGGTGAACCTCGACAGTGTCATTCTGAAGGTCACGTGCACCGATGGCAAGTCTTACAGGAACACCCTTCAGCTCCCACTCGGCGAACTTGAATCCTGGTCTGAGAGTGTCTCTGTCATCGATCTTGGCAGTATGTCCGGCTGCCTGGAGGGCTGACTTGATCTGATTCATCTTCTCGAGGATGGCTGCGTGCTCCTCAGCTGTCTTGTAAATCGGAACCATAACGACCTCGATAGGTGCAAGAGCCGGAGGGAGGACAAGACCGTTGTCATCGCCGTGCGCCATGATCAATGCTCCCATGAGACGGGTAGAAACGCCCCACGAAGTAGCCCATACGTACTGCTGCTGGCCTTCGTTGTCGGTATATTTTACGTCGAATGACTTCGCGAAGTTCTGTCCAAGGAAATGAGAGGTACCTGACTGGAGGGCCTTTCCGTCCTGCATCATAGCCTCGATGGTAAGAGTATCAAGCGCTCCGGCGAATCTCTCGTTAGGGCTCTTGTGGCCTACGATAACCGGCAATGCCATGTAGTTCCTTGCGAAATCAGCATATACATGAACCATCTTCTCGGCCTCTGCCTGAGCCTCCTGAGATGTGGCATGGGCGGTATGGCCTTCCTGCCACAGGAACTCTGCGGTACGGAGGAACAGACGGGTACGCATCTCCCATCTTACGACATTGGCCCACTGGTTGCACATGATAGGAAGATCTCTCCAAGACTTGATCCAGTTCTTGTAGGTGCTCCAGATAATGGTCTCCGAAGTAGGTCTCACGATGAGTTCCTCTTCCAGTTTAGATGACGGATCCACCACGACGCCGTTACCGTCAGGATCGTTCATGAGACGATGGTGTGTCACCACCGCACACTCCTTCGCGAATCCTGCAACATGCTCTGCCTCACGGCTGAAGAAAGATTTCGGAATGAAAAGCGGGAAATAAGCATTGACCGCACCGGTCTCCTTGAATTTTGCGTCGAGGACATGCTGCATCTTTTCCCAAATTGCATATCCATAAGGTTTGATGACCATACATCCCCTGACCGGAGACTGTTCTGCGAGGTCTGCCTTGACTACCAGGTCGTTATACCACTGTGAGTAATTAACTGACCTCTTGGTTATCTGATCTGCCATCTCTGTTACTACGTATTCTTCGTACCGGGCTACCTGGTTCCGGCACGGTGTCTATTTTACTAATCTGGTGCCAAGCCACCGTAATAAATTGTATTTGAATGTAATTTTCACTAACTTGCAATGTTGATGCACGGAATGCATTTAAGAATGCAGGTACGAAAATTGCAACTGGATGCATGTTTGCACCAGCAGTGCACAAAGATACAAACTTTTTAACAATATAGGAGGTCCGATTATGAAAACGAACATCTTGACTCTGACAAGTATGCTGATAATTCTGTCAGCGTGCGGTCCGGCAGCCAGATACTCCGGAACTCAGACATATCAGGACGGCATTTACAGCCATCCCGATAATTCGGCAAGCAGGGCTGCCGCTCTATCTTCCCGAAGCAAGGTCAATGACCTTGTAAAAGAAACTGAAAACTCCAGTGTTTTCCTGAAGGCAGGACAGACCGACACGCTTTTCATTCCCGAGAACATGTCCACTACCCTGAATCTCGGCAAGACGCAGGGGGGCACTTCCGTGACGATCACAAACAACAACGGCTACTCACTGTATCCTCAGGGATATGCCGACGGGTTTGCGGCCGGATTCGCATCCTCATATTGGCCAGGTTACTACTGGGATTCATGGCGTTATCCTTACTATGGCTCATCATGGTACTGGGGCGCGAATCCGTGGTATTACTCTTCTTCAATATGGTGGGACGCATGGTACTGGAACGACCCGTGGTATTACAGTTCATGGTATTGGGGACGCCCCGGATACTATTGGGGGTATTATGACCCGTGGTATTACAACAGATGGTACTATGACCCTTGGTGCCCTCCGATGTACCACCATCACCACCATTGGGACTACGGCTACTTCGACAGGGGCGGCAACGGATGGTATTACGGAAACAGGACTTATACCGAAACCACCCGCCAGAACAACGGCACCATAAGAAGGAGCGACGGAATGGGAGTCACGACTTCGACTGTCAGAAGAAACAACGGAACTTCAGTCGCATCTGCCAGAAGAACATCCACGTCAGGCGTGACCAGAAGCAGCGGCATGTCAGGTTCGACATCAGCACCTTCAGCCGTAAGGCGCACTTCCGCGTCGGCTGTAAGACAGAACTCAGGAAGCGTCTCAGCAAGACCAGGAATGAATATTTCACAGAACAGGACCGGTTCAGCAGTCCGCAGCAGTTCTTCGTCAGCCGTAAGGAACTCCGGGACCACCGTTTCCAGATCATATGGAAGTTCAATGTCAGGAGCGGCTGCCAGCAGGCCGTCCGTAAGCCGTCCGGCATCTTCAAGTGTCTATCGCAGACCTGCAGGAAGCCAGTCAGCCGGCAGTTCGGTCCGCCAGTCATACAGTACTGGACAGTCCGCAGGCACCGCATATAGAGGCGGTTCTACAGGCTCCGCTTACAGAGGAAGTTCATCAGGTTCTTCATACAGAAGTTCCGGTTCATCTTCCGGCTCGTCATACCGCAGTTCTTCGAGCAGTTCATCTTACAGAAGCTCGTCGTCCTACAACAGCGGCAGTTCTTACAGGAGTTCATCATCTTACAACAGCGGAAGCTCATACAGAAGTTCCTCATCTTATAACAGCGGAAGTTCTTACAGGAGTTCATCAAGCAGCTCATACGGAGGCGGTTATTCAGGCGGAGGCGCTGTCAGGTCATCGGGCGGAAGCTACTCCGGAGGCTCTTCAGGCGGAAGCGTCCGCAGACGTTAGAAATCTTTCATACGCAAGCTCTGCAGGTCGTAGGGCTTGCGTAAGTGTATTGTATAATTATCAATAACCACAAGAACGGGATTCACCAGTTTTCCATTCTGAGTAAAAAAAATTAATAAAATGAAAAAGACTATCCCGATACTGCTTTTCACAGTAATCGCAGCGGGCGCCAATGCCCAGACGACAGCAGACGCTTTGCGTTTCAGCGAGAACAACTATTACGGCACTGCCAGGACCATCAGTATGGGCAATGCCTTCACTGCTCTCGGAGGTGACCTCGGTTCCATCGGCATCAATCCTGCCGGATCCGCAGTGAACAACTACTCCCAGGCAACATTGACACCGAACATCAGCATCATCACATCGAAAGCGACATACGACGCAATGCCTGGAATGGCCGGCTCGTCGCTGATGGAAAACAAGAACAGCAAAGTAAGATTCTCCGTTCCGAACTTCGGCTTCACGATGAATATCAAGACGAATTCCGGAAATGCGCTCAAGGCCATAACCCTCGGACTTGTTGCCAATGCTTCGGCCAATTATCTTGATGACCTGTCCGCAGGCGGAAGGAACACTGCCACCAGCTACGCAGGATATCTCGCCTCAAACATGAACGGATTGAATTCATCAATGCTGAACGGCGAGAACGCATATTATGATGTGAATTGCCCATGGAACCAGATTACCGGATGGCAGTCAGGCATGGTCTCCACATTCGGAGGCTTCAACAACCAGTATGTAGGAGTTACAGAGAAGACCATCGAGAGCGGATATGATGCCAGCGGAAACAAACAGTATGACATCCAGCTTGCCGATGCCATCGACCAGATTTACGGAAAGAGGGCACATGGCATCAAATATGACGTCCTCCTGAACCTCGGAATGAATTTCTCCGACAGGTTCTTTGCCGGAGTCAACCTCGGAATCACCTCTATGGACTACTCCATGAACGAATACTTCAAGGAGTTCGCAGTGGACCCGAACAATTTCGAGCTCGAATTCGACAATGGAGCCGGTGGAACTTCGATTACATACTTCAACAGCCTGAGATACCGCTATGCATATAGCGCAGAAGGGACCGGCATCTATGCCAAGTTCGGTTTCCTCGCAGTTCCTGTATCAGGACTCAGACTCGGCGTTGCCATCCAGACACCGACTGCCAACTTCATCACCGAGCATTGGCAGCATGCAGGAGAGACATTCTATGAGAATTCTTCTTTCGATGCGACAGCGACGTCACCGAAGGGTGAATTCAAATACAAGCTCGTTTCACCGTTCCGCGCCAATTTCGGTATCGCATACACATTTGCAGATTTGGGAGTTATCAGTGCCGACTATGAACTCTGCAACTACAGCACCATGAAGTTCAAAGAGACTGAGACCAATGACAATACAGCTTTCAACGGAGTAAACAAAGACATCAAGGATTTCACAGGATCCGCCCATAACTTCCGACTCGGAATCGAAGTAAAGCCTCTTCCTTTCATCGCTGTCAGAGCAGGTTACAATCTCACGACATCACCTGAAAGATACTACGATGCGGCAGGTATGAAACTTACCCCTAAGGCATTCAAGAACTCGTTCGCATTCGGTCTCGGATACAGCACGGAAAATTCATTCTTCTGCGACGTGGCTGTGAGGGACACATTCCTGCCTAAGGAGTATATCTATCCGTACGACACTTACATTGAAGGCGTCCTTTCACCTGAACTCGCGGTAAGAAGATCTCTCTGGGATGTAGTCGTGACCTTGGGATGGAGATTCTAGAATACTAGAGATTCTTCAGATAAACAATAGAGTCCGGACCTTCATTGAAAAGGAGGTCCATTATGGACAAATCGGATTTGAAGCCATACTTGGGAGAAAAAACCTGCCAGTATGGCTTTTTCAGATCCAGCAGTTCAAGTATGTTGTTGGGACGTTTCGGGTGAATGATGCCGCGCAGGTCCTTCCCGTAGCGGCCGTCATCACGAGACGTGAATTCCTCCGTAAAACCTACCTCTGCCGCGATTCCGATTTTGCCAAGGAAAAACCTGAGAATGGATGTGTTCAGATCCAGCAGGGTATCTGTACGAGAGTCCAATATGGCGAACAGTTCATCCTTGTAGTAATCGAAATAAGCTGATGATTCATAGGCGGATACGATAGCCCTTTCCATTCTTGTGAGCCACGGGCGGGAATAATCCACACGTATCTCCCTTATCGGCAGCGAGCAGGTTCCGCCCTCATGTACCACAGGAACCGACAATGTTTCCTCTCCACCTGCCGCATAAATCTTACAGCGGCTCCTGTAGGACTGCTTCTGATAGTTCTCAGACGCTTCGATGAACACATGCGCAGGCATATAAGAATTTACCCTGCCGGGTGACAGGGTAAATTCTTCAGCAATCGCCGCGAAATATGATACGGGCGGAAAAAAAGCTGTTTCAAGCAGAATCATATCGACGATTCCATTTTGAAATATTAGTCAATCTCACCTTTCTCGTTAGAGGTGTTGGCCTTGATGATACCTCTCTTGGAAGCACGGATGAAGTTAAGGATTGTAGCCTTCTCTTCTGAATCAGGGAAGCCGGCCTCAACCTTAGCACATCCGTCGGTGATATTGTATCCCTGGAAGTAGATGGTATCGTAGATGTCCTTGATATTTCTTACCACGTCAGCTGAGAAACCGCGACGGCGGAGACCGACGATATTGACACCTGCATAACATATAGGGTCACGTCCGCAGAGAACGTAAGGAGGGATGTCCTTGTTGATTTTGGACATGCCGCCTACCATCGCATGGCAGCCGATTCTTGTAAACTGGTGAGCCTTTGCGCCACCGCCGACAATTGCCCAGTCAGAGACCTGAGTCTCACCGGCGATTCCGACGTAACTTACGAGAATACAATGATTTCCGACTTCGCAGTCATGTGCGACATGTACGTAAGACATGAGGAGAGTATTGCTTCCGATCTTGGTAACGCCTTTGCCGCTTGCCTTGGTACCACGGTTAATGGTAACGCATTCACGGATAGTTACATTGTCACCGATTTCAACATAAGTAATCTCACCGTCAAATTTAAGGTCCTGCGGAACGGCTCCGACAACTGCTCCAGGATAGACCTCGCAGTTCTTTCCCATCTTGACATAAGGGAAAACCACAGCATGAGGATAAATCTTGCAACCATCACCAATCTCTACATTATCATCGATGAATGCATAGGGTCCGATTTCAATGTTATCTCCAAGAATTGCCTTAGGGCTTACTGAAGCCAATGGATGAATCTTGTTCATACTTCTATCTTTTATTTTAT
>Ga0129311_1001802_pt1 | contig 14360 bp, 14 predicted proteins | sample Go1ome_FD_94435 | JGI IMG/M metagenome (GOLD analysis project Ga0129311, IMG submission 94435) | Western lowland gorrila individual fecal microbial communities from Wisconsin, USA - Go1022B metagenome | ecosystem: Host-associated > Mammals > Digestive system > Large intestine > Fecal | place... | reverse complement strand
GATTGCCGATAATGGTCCATGTATTATAGTTGGAAGATGCGCAGATTATGCATTACGTCATAATCCGAACCTGATACGACTGTTTATACACGCACCTTTGGAGAAAAGGATTGAAACAGTATCTAAGCGATTCAATTTAACTGTAGATAAGGCAAAGGCTCAGATTAACAAAGAAGATAAGGGCAGAGCTTCATACTACAATTATTACACCTCTAAGAAGTGGGGGGCTATTGACAGCTATGATATGTTTATAAACAGTAGCTTGATGAGTGTTGACAAAACAGTTGATTTTATAATTGATTATTTAAGAGAAATCGACTAACAACACATTTATATGCTTTTACGAATAGAAAGATTATGTTACAGATATAATATTGGGTGGGGACCTCAACTGTAACATAATCTTTTTGTTATATATTATTTAATCATTTGGTGTTTCTCTTAACTGTACTTTATTTCTTGCTGTACGCCTGCGTTCATTATCTATATCAGCATAGTGTTTTCTAGTTGTATTTACATCAGAGTGACCTAATACATCTGCAACAAGATATATATCAGAGGTTTCCTGATAAAGAGCAGTTCCGTATGTACTACGAAGCTTATGTGGTGTAATATGTTTGAGGGGTACGGAACATTCTGCGTATTTCTTGACAAGAATTTCAGCAGAACGTACACTCATACGTTTTCTCTGAGATGAGAGAAACAATGCGTTTTCATGACCTGGAAGAGCATCTATTTTCTTTCTTTCCTCAATATATTCCTTAAGTGGAGCAGCAGCTTCATCGCTAAAATATACAAAAGCTTCTTTACCACCTTTTCGGGTTACCTTTATACACATATTATCAAAATCAACATGATTTATATCAAGCCCAATACATTCGGAAATACGAATTCCCGTCGATAACATGAGCGTGAGTAACGCTAAATCTCTTGTTTTTAGTTTCTCATGGTATTGTAATTGTTTTTTGGTCATATTATTGCCATATTCCACAGTATCCAGAAATGTGGCTGTCTCTGCGGCATCCATACGTATTATTGTTTTGTCCTTAAGGCGGGGTTTATCTACCTTAGCAATAGGATTTGATGATACAAGATCATTTTTATAAAAATATGAATAGTATGCACTTAAAGCAGAGAGCTTTCTCTTAATTGATGCTTTACCATTAGTATATATTTTTCCATTTTTTTCGTATTTTTGGAGATAGTCCATATAGTCTTCAATGAATTCTGCATTTAAGGATGATAATATATCTAAGGTTACATCCTTAGGTGATTTCAAATCTGCATCAGTATATACTTCACAGATATATTCATAAAAAGTTTTAATATCGACTGCATAGCCAAATCTTGTACGTGAAGCCTTAGATTGTTGAATGGCACGAAAAAACTTACGTGAATAGTCAGGAAGTTCCTTACAGATATCACGAATCTTATCAATGTTTTCTAAATCAACCTGTTGTTGATATGTAAATTCTGACATAGTACAAACACCTCAATATAGTTAAAATTATAGTTATGTGTAACAGTAGGGAGATAAATATGTGTACAAGCTGACATACTCCTTTTCGTTAAACTCAGGTTTTGCGAAAACAATATACGCAATTATTCATAACCAAGTCTCTTAAGTATATTCTTGAAATATTCAGGTAACTCAGAATGAAATTCCATATATTCACCTGTTATCGGATGATTAAACCCAAGAACACCTGCATGAAGCACCTGACCTTCAGTGTTAAATAATTTTGATTTTGGTCCATATACATCATCACCAAGCAATGGATGATTGATGCTTGACATATGAACTCTAATCTGGTGTGTACGTCCAGTTTCTAATCTACATTCGATTAAAGACATATTATTATTAAGACTAGCTATAACATTATAATGAGTTACCGCATTACGTCCATTAATATCTATAGCCATACGTTTTCTGTCGTTCTTGGCGCGTGCTATAGGTTTATCTATTGTTCCATTATCGTTATTAAAATGATTATAGACTATGGCTGTGTAAACTCTGTTTATGTCATGTACCTTGAATTTATCAGCCATAACCCTGTGTGCAATGTCATTCTTGCATACAACTAATAAACCTGTTGTGTTCATATCAATTCTGTGAACTATACCAGGTCTCATAACACCATTTATCGATGACAAACTGTCACGACAATGATACAACAATGCATTTACGAGTGTACCCGAATAATGTCCTGGTGCCGGATGAACAACCATACCTTTAGGTTTATTAACGACAATAATATCATTGTCCTCATATACAATGTCAATAGGAATATCTTCAGGTTCTATAGAGAGAAACTCTGGCTCAGGGATATTTATATTAATAATATCAGATTCACGCAGCTTGTAATTTGACTTTACAGGCTTACCACTTAACATAATATTATTATCGTCTATAAGTTTTTGTATAAACGATCTAGAATAATCAGATAAAACACCAGCTAGGAATTTATCAATTCTCATTCCTTTATATTGTGTGTACTCATCAGTAATACTGTAGGAGAAATTCTCGTCAAATTCTTCATTATATGGCATTATTATTCTTCCTTTTTATCGTTTATACCAATCTTATCATTGATATCTTTGATTTTTGCTTTATCATCTATGTCCTTCTTATTCTTACCATGTACCCCAAGGATTTCTTCAAATTCATCGTTATCATACTTAAATATTAACAGTAGGAATAAAGATATCATGCTCACAACCACATATATATCTGCTACATTAAATACAGGAAAATCCATGAAATCAACATCAAAAAAGTCAATAACATATCCTAGTTTAATTCTATCAATCATATTGCCTAAAGCACCTGAAATAAGGACTATAAGAGATATTCTTAATAATCTATACTTTTTATTGTCAGCTATATTTGAGTAAATATATACACAGAATAAAAGCGTTATTATAGTTAGTAAAAGAAATATGATTCTCTTACCCTTGAACATTCCCCATGCAACACCAGTATTTCTTATATACGTAAATGATAATACATGTGGTATTATATTCTTTGATTCATAAAGCTTATATATTCCTGTTATAATATATTTAGTAAGCTGGTCAAAGGATGTAAGTATAGCAATCATCATTATTGGAAATATAAAAATTCTTATATGGAATCTTTCTTTTTTTGTATTAGTTTTATCACTTAACTTATCTACTGTCTGGTTCATTTTTGAAATCTCCGATTATTTAACTAATTCAAGTAATGCATTTCTCATATCATCATCACTAACATTCATATCTATATATGCATTACCTATATCGTGCAGCAGGATAAATTTAATTTTATCTCCAACTACCTTTTTGTCATTTTTGGTGTACTGTATTATCTCATCTATATTGCAATCAGAGGGCAGTTTCGGTGGCTTATATGAATTAAGAGCCTTGATGATAAGCTTCTTATCATCAAGCGAAATATTTCCTTTGTTGTATGATATAATTGTTGCCAACACACACCCTATTAAAACACATTCTCCATGTAAAAATTTAAAATCCATGTATTTTTCTATTGCATGTCCAAGTGTATGACCAAAGTTAAGTAATGCACGGTCACCTTTTTCTGTTGGATCTTTCTCAACAACATCTTTTTTTACTATATTGCTCTCTCTCACCATCTGACCGATAACATCTAATCTGCGACTGTTGATTTGGGCTGCATTATCGGCGAGCCATTCAAAATATGAACGATTCTTTATTAATCCATGCTTAACAATCTCACCCATTCCTGAACAGAACTGTCTGTCACTTAAAGTATTAATTACAGTGAGGTTGATATATACAAGCTTAGGCATATGAAATGCACCTACCATATTCTTGTAGGAATCAAAATCTACGCCAGTTTTACCACCGATACTTGAATCAACCTGTGATAACAGGCTTGTTGGAATCTGAATAAAATCAATACCTCTTAGGTAAGTAGCTGCCGCAAAGCCTGTAAGGTCTCCAACAACACCACCACCTAAAGCTATAAGCATATCATTTCTGTCAAATTTGTTTGTTATAAGAAACTCATATAAATCACGTACTACATTCAGATTCTTGCTCTGTTCACCCTCTGGAAAAATAAAGCTTACTGCATTTTTGCAGCATTTATCTATAGATAACAATATAGCATCCATATATAAGGATGCTACATTTGTCTCTGATACTACGCAAATTTTCTTTTTGGAACAATTAAGTCCATTTAAAAGTTCAGGTAATCTGTCAAATGAATCTGAATATACAATATCATATATAGGACAATTATTATAATTAACTGTCAAATCATTCATCATGTCAATAAATCTCCTTTTAAGCTGTCGTCGCCTTTGCATCAGCTGTTCCAGCCTTATCTTTTGCTGTATCTCCAGTTGTTCTCTTGTATTTGCTCTCACCAGGCTTGCTTACCTTAAATGAAGATTCGCCTGTTTTTTTCTTAGGTGCAGCAGTTCTTCCGTCAAACGGATTATATCTTCCATTCTCCTCCTTTGGATTAAAAGGATCAACAAAATTCTCGCCAGCACTTAAACTAGATGTATACACTGCACTTGTGCTTGTCACATCTCCACCACTTCCAAATTCTCCACCTGACATACCACCATTCATTCCGCTGAGTGATGACTCGTCACGCATCTGAGGATCTCCGGAGAAAGCTCCAAATGAATCACCTCCAGAAGCATTCTGGGCAACAGGATTGCCACCAAGCAACGATAACGCCTTATCATCTATGTATGAATCAACATCAAAATCCTCTTCCTTAAGCAGTTCAAACTGCTTCTTCATGATGGAGCAAAAATTAGATTTGTATGCTGCATACTGTGTTGTGAGAAGAGTAACCTCCTCCTGAATCTTAGCAAGACGCTCTTCTGCATCTATAAGCATATTCTTTGCTTTATTTTTTGCATCAAGCAATATAGTTTTCGCTTCTCTGTTAGCATTAGACTTTGTATCTTCGGAGTCCTTCGCTGCAAGCATCATTGACTTGACAAGCTCTGCCTCCTTAGATTTGTAACTCTGAAGGGTATCTGTCAAGGTTGTAACCTTATCCTTAAGCTCAGCATTAGAACGGTATAACTGCTCGTAGCTCTCAGCAACTGACTCAAAGAATGTATTTACATCCTTTTTATCGTACCCCAAACCAACATGAAATTTCTTCTGTTGAATATCAACCGGTGTAAGCATCCCCTACTCCCCCTTGTAATCAAAAGTATTAAATATTAGTATTTACCTAACTGTGGAGAAACTGTAGAATCATTCAATATTTCTTCTCTTAAATCACCTGAAACCTCTATAGAAGCAGGTGCTGCAATAAATATGTTTGCAGAAATGGCCTGTAATGAACCATTAAGTGCATAGCATGCACCACCGATAAAATCAATGATTCTCTGTGCAGGTGCAAGCTCAAGACCTTCCATGTTAATAACTATTGTTTTTCCATTCTTAAGGAAATCAGTTACAGTCTGTGATTCGCTGATTTCCTGTGGCTTAATTACATACACTTCGCTCTTTCCCCTATAATTTTCTTTTTGCTGTCTTCCGTTATTAAAATCAACCAACTTACTGTTGTTGCCGGCTGTTCTTGGCTGTGCCTGCTTAGGCTGTGAATATGAAGCTGTCTGCTGTGGCTTAGCCGCTGTATTATATGTATTTGAGTAATTTGTTCTCTCGTGACTTACCTGCTTAGAAGATGTTCTTCCAGCTCTTGATCTTGGTACATACACTTCGTCATCGTCATCATCATCGTCGTCATCATCATCAAATAAATCATCATCAAACTCATCGTCATCTAAATCTTTCATTTTAAAAAAGTCAAGAAAACTTTTCTTTCCTGCATCTCTTGCCATACCAAATCTCCTTATTTATATATTATAATTGCGCTCGCCAAAGATGCCTGTTCCAACACGAACCATAGTGGCACCCTCTTCAATCGCAACTTCATAATCATTTGTCATACCCATAGATAGAATACTCATATCTATATTATCAATGTTTTTTGATTTTATGTCAAGTAATAATTGGTGCAAATTTCTAAAGTGTACGCGATTTTCCTCAGGATTATCTACGAAAGGTGCAATAGTCATCAGACCTTTTACTCTTACGTGTTCGTAGTCCTTTATTTCGTCTATCATATTATAGATTTCAGTGGCATCTATACCAAATTTTGTATCCTCATGTGCTATATTAACCTGAATTAAAATATTAACAATAACATTGTGCTTGGCAGCCTCTTTTTCTATCTCCTTTGCAAGATGCACTGAATCAACAGAGTGTATCAGGCAAGCCTTGTCAACAATATATTTAACCTTGTTAGTCTGTAAATGGCCAATCAAATGCCAGTCAACAGGCTTTGATACATGCTCATATTTATCGACAAGCTCTTGCACCTTATTCTCACCAAACTCAGTTTCTCCATATGTGATAAGCTCCTCAATATCGCTCAATGGCTTAGTTTTACTTACAGCAATAAGAGTAACCTCATCAACATTTCGCTTAGCTCTCTCGCAGGCTCTTTTTATATTAGCCCTTACGTTATCAATATTTTCCTTTAACATGAGATATCACCTCTATTAATTAATAAATAATTTGATTTTCCGTAACTTTTGATGAGTCGAGTATAATATTATCGTATACATTTAGCTCCTCATCGTTTTGTATTAATGCAAAATCATCAACAGTTTTAATAATAGTTACTATCCTAAACTCTGCTATACCCCTGTTAGCGGTGTACACACCCTTGATGGTATCAGTAGGAAGTACTGATACGGCAGTTGTTTCATTAGTATTTATATCTATAATTACATCAGTATCATCAAAGCTTAAAGGATCTACATAACAGTAATCATCATCTATCTTATATATTGTAGGTACAACCTGTTTTAATGTTATATCACCATCATCAGTACGGACCTGAACATTTATACGATTTTGGTTGCTCTGATTACCTCCGGCAGACAGATATGATACAGGTATCTTATAAACTTCCTTGTCAACTAAGGAGCTGACTGGAATCTTAAGTCCATCATCCTCATCCATTAATAATTCAATTGTTACGAAACGTTCTGTAATGTAATTTAACAGATATTTATCAAGTTTGATATTAATATAGTTGCCATCATCCTTATTTATAATCTCAAATGGCATAGTAATATTATAAGCAGAGTTATTTATCGAAAATGTTATATGTGTCTTATCTGCTAATAACTGCATCTGATCATCTGATACAGGTGCTAATATGTTCCACTCTTCACTTGGAATAATTTTAACAACAGGTGTTCCTGAAGTTATCACGTCTCCAGTCTTTAATGTCTGCTTACTGTAAGATGACTGGTCAAAATCAGCCTGAGTGACATTATTTATGTTATAGTCTTCATAACCATCTATATAGTATGTAACAAGGCCACTGTCAGGAGATGTAACCGCAGACAGCGAGGTGGTCTGACCACCATTTGAGCTTACCTGCTGCATTATCACTTCGTTTGTTAGTTCTAAAACTTTATTGTTTATATTATTCTGAAAATTATATGCATTGTAGAACTGCTCGTCCCTGTAACCAACCTTATATAATGAAATGACAGTCCGAATCTCCTTATAATCATCTGAAGTAAGTAAATTGTCATAATCCTCAGAGCTTGTTATAGAATTGTACACCTGCCCCGACTCATCCACAGTACATACCGTGGACCCCTTCTCAATTTTTTCACCATCTCGTATATAATAACATATATAACCTGATTTTGAGGCACTGACTACCTCCTCCTGCCTTACAACAAGACCATTTAAGATTATATTGTTATTGATGTTACTTTTGTTAACCTTGTATGTTGTGATGGGTTCTTTGCCCATATATCTAACAATACATATAATTACATACAGCAAAATAGCTGCAATAACGCAGGTTGCAGCATTAATTTTGATGTCTCTATTGAATTTTATAAGTTTTTTATTATTTTTCATAAAAATCACAACCTATAAAAGTATTATCTATAAATGTTATTTAGAGAACGCAAGATATACAATCTCTGTACTTATCAGGTATATCCTTCTCCTCTATAGCAGTACTTATTACAAATATTACATTGTAACGTTTAGAAAGCTTGTCTATTTCCTCAAATGTATACTCTGCTTCCTCTGGTTCTATGCTTGAAAGCCACATAAAGTTATCTAAGAATATATGGGTTAAATCACGATTTGAAGAAATAAGTCCCTGAAGGAATCCCAGAAATGCTTCTCCTGAATTAATATCAAATTCGTGCAAATTAATAAGTCTTATTGCGTTGCTGAGCTCATACATATGCTTATTGCTCTTATCAATATAGATTATAGAGCCGTTGGTAAGCTTGCTCTCGTTATTAGCCTGCTCAACCATTCTTCTTGTTTTTCCTGTTCCTTTTGCACCAATAATTAATTCTAACATAATATTTCCTCCATAAGTATATAAAATATAATATATATAAGGCATTTAAGTCTTTATATCGAGCATAACATTTTGATTAAAGCATCATATAGTACATTCTTGGAGACACCGCTTGCAGCAACTATAAAATAATCCTTACCATCCTTGGTAAGGTACATCGACAGGCAGTTTCCTGCACCTGTAGTTGTTCCTGTTTTCCAGACCTCGATGTGATAATTGGCTGGAAGATTAACCTTGCCTGTGACAAACATATTAGTTGCACTGATATCTACATAAACGGGTATTCCATTATTGTCATAATATGTATATGTATATTCACTAAGTGTATCGATATCATGAAGTATCGGATGCTTGTAAGCTTCCTTGGTTATAAGATAGATATCGTACGCTGTGGAATAGTGATTTGTATCATCTAATCCGTGAGGATTCATATAATGTGTATTTGTTGCCCCTATGGTGTGAGCCTTTTTATTCATCAAATCACAGAAGCTCGTTGAATCTCCGGAAACATAATCTGCCAAAATAAGTGCAAAATAATTGTTAGACTCAATCATAAGACCATATAACAGGTCCTTGACGGTAATTTTATTTCCGGCACTTAATGTGTTAGGTGCAACATCATAGCCGGATAAATCATAGTTCTTCTGTACTGTAACTACATCGTCAAGACTTATCTCACCTGACTCTATCTTCTCACAAACTATAATAGCTGTCATGTATTTGGTCATACTGGCAGGATACATTCTTGTGTGTACATTCTTAGCTGTATAAACCTCGTGATCAGTCTCATTTAAAAATAAAGCAAAAAAACAGTCAGGAAACATATCAGCATTAGTGTTGTCATCCTTATAAACAACAGTATCTATATTATCCTCTGACAAATAAGCATCTGAATCAGTTGCTAATCCTATCTTTAAATCATTAAGTTTAGGGTATTTATCTTTTACATTGCAATTCAACGAAGAGATAGTAAAAAATATAATTACTACCCCAAGAAGTACACAGCAATGTCGTAAAATATATCTTAACATATTATCTCCTGTGTTCTAGTGCTTAAATAATTCTCTCCAATCAAGATCTCCCCTGTCAAGTGCCTTAATAAGTAATTCGGCTGTGGCGAGATTTGTTGCTAACGGTATGTTGTGAACATCACACAGCATAAATATATTATTAATGTCAACCTCATGCGATTTCTTTGTCTGTGGATCACGCAAAAAAATCATCATATCAAGAGAGTTATTCTCAATCATAGAACCTAACTGCTGTTCTCCGCCTGTATGTCCGGCCAAAAACTTATGTACAGTCAGATTTGTAACCTCTTCTATCATTCTTCCTGTAGTGCCCGTAGCATATAATTCGTGATGAGATAAAATTCCACGGTATGCTATGCAGAAGTTTTGCATTAATTTTTTCTTCGCATCATGTGCAATCAACCCTATATTCATTATTTGTCTTCTCCTCTAGTATTTTGATCTTTGTAAGCTAATATTCAAAACTATCCCCATACCTGCCATGACACTAAGCAGCGAGCTTAGTCCGTAACTGATAAATGGCAGTGGTATACCTGTATTAGGTAATACGCCTGTTGCAACACTAATATTGATAAATGCCTGATAAGCAATAAGCGATGCAACACCAGTAGCCAAGAGCATACCCTTTGTATCTTTTGCATTTCTTGCCACATGTATACATTGTAACACTATTAACAATATAATTGCAATAATTATTACACTTCCGACAAACCCTAATTCTTCACCAATAACAGAGAATATAAAATCCGTCTGTTGCTCTGATATGAAATTAGCATCCTTAACTGTAGCTATAGTTGAGGTATTAAGACCTTTTCCTGTAAGCTGACCTGAACCAATTGCCATTATAGAATTATTCTGCTGTGAATATTCCACACCATATTCAGCAGGATATATAAACTGCAATATTCGTTTTACCTGATAATCTTTAAGAAGTATCTGGTCAGGTCTCTGTATATACCATAAAAAGCTTCCGCCAAGCGGCACAAGTATAAGGAGTGCAAGTCCTATTATCTTGTAGCTTAATCCCGATACATACAGCATTGTAACAAGAACTAAGGTAAGACATATTGTTGTCGATAAATCAGGCTCACTTACAATGAGTAATAAACATAAGCCGGAAAATACAGCAAATGTTGCAAGACATTTAAATGTGTTAATCTTATCTGAATCCTTGAATTTAGCAAGCAAGGTTGCTGCAAATATTATCATAAACTGTTTTGAAAATTCTGATGGCTGGAACTGTATACCACCATCTCCACCTATATTTATCCATCTTGTAGCATTGTTAACATTTACTCCCACAAGGAGAACAAGTGTAAGTAAAACAAGATTAATAATATATAATATTCCATAAAATTTACATACAAAATCATAGTTTATAACAGATATAAAAAGCATTGCAATGAGTCCTAGCACTGCTCCTATTATCTGCCTGCTTGTAAAGCTGTCATTTGCACTGTTTATAACTATAATTCCTGTAACAACAGCAATAATTACAAGTGCAAGTAATTTGAAATTATAATCCTTGAGATTGAATTTTGTGAACATTTTTACCCTTCTTCTTTAGCCATCCAAACAGTCCTGTAGGGATTTCTTCTTTATAGTCTGCCTCTCCAGCTATCCGCTTGGCTATATTATCATATGCTTTTCCAGTCTTTGTATTAGTTCCGGCAATTGTCTCGCCTCTATTTGTTGATATAACTATCGCCTCATCATCCATGACTGTACCTATCAGATTAATTGCAAGAATATCAACCACGTCATCAACTGACATCATGTCACCACGTCTTACCATATCATATCGTATTTTATTAATTACAAGGTCTATCCTTGGCATTTCATTTGCATCAAGTATTCCAATTATCCTGTCAGCATCTCTGATTGCTGATACCTCAGGAGTTGTTACAACTATCGCCCTTTCAGCGGCAGCTATGGCATTCTTAAAGCCATGCTCAATTCCGGCAGGGCAATCAATTATTATGTAATCATATTCTGGTTTTAACTGCTCTATAAGCTTCTTCATCTGTTCAGGAGCAACAGAGGTCTTATCCCTTGTCTGTGCCGCAGGAAGAAGATACAGCTTATTATCACTTTTATCCTTGATAATTGCCTGCTTTGCACGACAATTACCCTCTATAACATCAACCAGATTATATACAATTCTATTTTCCAGTCCCATGACAACATCTAAGTTTCTAAGCCCAATGTCTGTATCAATAAGAAGTACAGAATATCCAAGCTGTGCCAGACCATGACCTATATTTGCAGTTGTTGTAGTTTTTCCAACTCCGCCTTTCCCTGATGTAACAACGATAACCTCACTCATATTTATTTCCTCCCTGATATTAAGCTATATACAAAGGCATCTTCTCTTCCCTTGCATCCGGCTTCTGCATAACCGTTTAGTGCTCCAATTATTATTATGTTCCCCTCGGAGTATACGGCTGCCCCCTGCTCTACGTCACCTATTATAACTATACTATCTGCTGCATTTATAGTTTGTCCATTATGCAGGCATCCAATATAAAACAGACCGTCTTTTTCAGGTTGTAAATTATGTTGTTCTTCAGGCTGTGTTTTTATTATTTCATTTGATTTTATGTTAAGTCCTATGTCTCTTAAGGTATCTAATATTGTCTCTTCTTCATCTTCTGTCATCATTTTTCCTTCAAAGGTAACTGATATTGGACGGATATTGTGATAATAGTGCTTCGTCGTCTGAAGTTTTTTACTTAATTCCTGTTTTATTAAGTCCAGTGTAGCTTCAGGCGCGATAATCAGCTTTATCCCCAGCTTGTTGCCTTTAATGATAACGGGACTGATAATTACTCACCTCTTTTTATTTAGTCTGACACAACGGTATTACCGCTCATTTCCTCATCAGCAAGCATATCAGGATTATACATATATGCATATATAAAGCCTGCAAGCTCTCTGGCGTTACCTGATGAATATCCATTCTGAATAACGCAGGTTACTGATACCTCAGGATTCTCGTAAGGAGCATATGAGACAAATAATGCATGGTTAGGTCTTACCTCACTCTCCTGAGCAGTTCCTGTTTTACCGGCAACATTTACTCCAACTCTGTTAATTAATTCTGTTGAAGGTGTATTTGCCGATACAACGCTTCTCATACCGGTATGAACTACATTCCATATATTCTGGTCTATATCTATCTGGTTAAGAACAGTTGCCTCATTATCATAAACAAGGTTATGTTCATAATCCTCCACTTTATCTATAAGAGTAAGATTATAGCATGTACCACTGTTTGCAACAGTTGTAACATATCTTGAAATCTGTATAGGTGCATAGGAGTTTGTACCCTGCCCTATGGCACTTCTTACTGCATCATTATCAGATATATGTGGTTCTGCCTCTGGAACTTCTACACCTGATTTATCATTAAATCCAAACATAGTTGCGTATTTATCTAAGGTTTCTATACCCTTTGCGTCATTATACTGATTATCAGTATCAAGTGAAAGAGCGTATCCTACCTGATAAAAGAACACGTTACATGATTTCTGTATAGCATGCTGGACGTCAAGGTTACCATGTCCACCTCGTAACCAGCAATGAGGAGAAGGATTAATTTTATCAAATACACCGCTACAGAATAAAGGAGAATATTCTGTTATCACACCCTCTTCCATTCCTGCTATAGCTGATACAACCTTAAAGGTTGAACCCGGAGCAGTCTGCTGCTGTGTAGCACGATTGATGAGCGGTGTAGTTTTATCCTCCAACAGTTTATTGTAATATTCACTATCTACTTCATTTGTAAGGTGATTGATATCATAACCTGGATAAGTTGCCATTGCCAATACATCACCAGTATTAACATCTGTTACAATAGCTGAGCCTGAGCATGGATCTAATGCCAGCATTGCAGGTGTGATATCCAGCTTCTGTATCTTTCTTAACATAAACTGATATGCATCATATGCACCACTCTTAAATTCCTCATATTCTGTATCATTATCAGGATTAAGTACATCCTGCTCATATATAAGCTCGACAACACTGTATCCCGATATCTCACCCGATTTTATCATGCTTTTGACAACCTGTTTGTCGAATTCGGTATCTTCGCCTAAATAATTTATTATATATTCGCATAACAGATTGTATATCTCATCATTATCATAATATGCACTCTTAGCATCAATAGATGAAATATCTATAGCCTCAACACTTATGGCATATTTTAGGTATTCCTCTAAAGAAATGAGATTATTGCTATAGTTTATAAACACCTCGCTATCTTTATCTATAAGTGAACCATCATATATTCCCTCATCCCTTAATATCTGGCATATATACTCCATGTAATCCTGATATTCGGATGTAAGCTCTGATAAAGGAGTAAAATCGACAGTTAATATATTATTTAATCTATCTATTGTTGACTGCTTATTTGTCGTAAATTCATTATAAATAGTCTTCTCGAGATCAGAGGCATCATCATCTGCCATTGCATCGATAGACAGATAATTATTATTAAATAAACCAAAATACACGTCTGAAATAGGAATATCGGCATTCTCCTTTTCCTCAACATAAAGACTTGGAGTAAGCTTGGCAAGTATTATTGATGCAATTTCTTTTTCAAGTGTATCATAACAATATTTCTGTAAATCAGAATCTATAGTAAGGTATACGTCATTGCCTGCTGATGAAGGTGTTGTCTCAACCGTCTCAATTACCTTGCCGAGGTTATCTACATACATGGTTTCAGAACCATTCTTACCTCTAAGCTCACTCTCACAATACTGTTCAATACCGGTTTTTCCGACCATCTCATCACCGGTATACTTATCCTCATCAGACAATCCTGCGTTATAGCTCTCCATCTCATCACTGTTAATAGCTCCTATATAACCTATGATATGTGAGTAGTATTCAGCGTCATT
>Ga0129311_1001789_pt1 | contig 14457 bp, 5 predicted proteins | sample Go1ome_FD_94435 | JGI IMG/M metagenome (GOLD analysis project Ga0129311, IMG submission 94435) | Western lowland gorrila individual fecal microbial communities from Wisconsin, USA - Go1022B metagenome | ecosystem: Host-associated > Mammals > Digestive system > Large intestine > Fecal | place... | reverse complement strand
CATCCTCAAGGCGGCAGGGCTGCGCAAGGACGGCGTGGACATCATCTCCTGCCCCACCTGCGGCAGAACCCGCATTGACCTCATCGGCCTGGTGAACCAGGTGGATGCCGCCCTGCGGGACTGCACCAAGCCCATCACCGTGGCGGTTATGGGCTGCATTGTCAATGGCCCCGGAGAGGCCCGGGAGGCCGACATCGGCATCGCCGGGGGCGACGGCTGGGGCACCATTTTCGAAAAGGGCCAGCAGGTTGCCAAACTCCCCTATGACCAGCTGCTTCCCGCCCTGTTGGAGCGAATTGAAAAGCTGTAATCCCCCTTGCAGGGGGAATGCAACCTATCCCGGAGCGTCATTAGAAAGATGAATGAAACTGTTTATTTGCTGAATATGTTTTCGGACTATGCGGCGCCTGAGGAGATTGCACAGGCCCTCTCCCAGGCGGCCATTGTGGCAGCGGATATCCATACCGAGAGCCGCAGTGTCCGGGTGGCGGCCCATTGCCCCAACTACGTTCCCCGCCGCCTGGTGGAGACGGTGGAGCGGGATGTGTCCGCCCTGTATGGGCTGGACGGGCTGAATATCGTATTGACCCACCCGGAATCTCAGCTGCAAAAAATCGAGCCGGAGGAGCTGATGATGCTCTTCGTCAGCTGCAATTCCATGACCCGGGGGGCATTGGCCGGGGCAAAATGGAGCTGGGAGGGGGAAAAGCTCACCATCGGCCTCCGGGGCAACGGAAAGGCCGCCATCGAAGAGCTGATTCCCCAGGTGCAGCAGGCATTGCGGGAGCGCTTCGCCACCCCCGTCACCATCACCGTGGAGGCCGGGGCCGCATTGGAGGGCAAGGCGCTTTTCGATGCCGTGGAGACCATGCGTCAGGCGGAGATTGACCGCTATCCCATCACCCAGGCCCGGCAGCAGGCCGCCGCCCCCAGGCAGGAGACCCAGGAGGGCCCCACCTTCTATGGCAAGCCCTTCCGGGGCAACACCGTGTCCATGAAGGATATGTCCATGGACATGGGCACCATCATTGTAGAGGGCAAGGTTTTTGCTGTGGACCACAAGGAGCTGACCAAGCGGAACGCCTTTGTGGTGAAATTCGACATGACGGACAACACCAATTCCATCCGGGTCAGCCGCTTCCTGGAGGCCCGGGAGGCCAAGCCCATTATCGAGAATGTGCAGATTGGCTCTGTCCTGCGGGTGCAGGGCAAGCTGATTGAGGACCGGTTTGAAAACGACATGGTCCTCAAGCCCTATGCCATTATGCCCGGGAGCCTGCCCAAGCGGAAGGATCTTGCCCCCGGGGAAAAGCGGGTGGAATTGCACTTGCATACCACCATGAGCAACATGGATGCCCTGACGGAGACGGCGGCTGCCGTGAAGCAGGCCGCCGCCTGGGGCCACAGGGCCATTGCCATCACCGACCACGGCGTGGCCCAGTCCTTCCCGGATGCCATGAAGGCCGCCTCCAAGGCCAAGGTGGCGGGGACGGAGGAAAACATCAAAGTCCTCTATGGCTGCGAAGGATATTATGTCAACGACGTGGACGACCGCATTGTGGTGCACGGCACCCAGGATATGGGCTTTGACGAGGAATATGTGGCCTTTGACCTGGAAACCACCGGCCTGAGCTCGAAAAATGACCATATTATTGAAATCGGCGCCGTGATTTTGAAGGGCGGCCAGGAGATTGACCGCTTCCAGACCTTTGTGGACCCGGAAATGGCCCTCAGCCCCAAAATCATGGAGCTGACGGGAATCACCCCGGATATGCTGGAGGGAGCCCCCAAGCTGGCGGAGGCGCTGCCCAAGTTCCTGGATTTCATCGGCGGGCGGGTGCTGGTGGCCCACAATTCGGATTTCGACACCGGATTTATCCGGGTGGCCTGTGAGCGCCTGGGGTATCCATATCCCTTTACGGCGGTGGATACCCTGATTCTGGCCCAGAATATGCTGCCCCACCTGAGCAAATTCAAGCTGGATATTGTGTCCAATGCCCTGAGCCTGCCGGACTTCAACCACCACCGGGCCGGGGACGATGCCATGACCTGCGGCCTGATTATGGACCGGCTGATGACCAAAATGGAGGAGGAGCTGGATATCCACACCCTCCAGGCGGTGAACCCCGCCATGGTGTCCCTGCGCTCTAAGAGCCGGGTGACCGACCGGCACGCCCGGCACATTATCCTATTCGCCAAGAACCAGGTGGGTCTGCGGAATCTGTACCACCTGATATCCGACTCCAATTTGAAATACTTCAAGCGGGTTCCCCGGATGCCCAAATCCTCCATTCTGGAAATGCGGGAGGGGCTGATTATCGGCTCCGCTTGTGAGGCCGGTGAACTGTTCCAGGCCATTTTGGACGGCAAGAGCGAGGACGAGCTGAAGCGGATTGCCTCCTTCTATGACTACCTGGAAATTCAGCCCCTGGCCAACAACCGCTTTATGCTGGACAAGGGCATTGCCAAGGACATGGAGGATTTGCGCAACTTCAACCGCACCGTGGTGCGCCTGGGTCAGGAGCTGGGCAAGCTGGTGGTGGCCACCGGGGACGTGCACTTCCTGAACCCGGAGGTCGAGACCTTCCGCCACATCCTTCTGGCCTCAAGGGCTTCGAGGATGCGGATAAGCCCAATCCCCTGTATTTCCGCACCACCGACGAAATGCTGGAGGAATTCTCCTACCTGGGCAAGGAAAAGGCCTATGAGGTGGTGGTTACCAACCCCAACCTCATTGCCGACATGTGCGAAAGCCTGCGCCCGGTGCCCCACAACCTGTTTGCCCCCAAGATTGAAAACTCCGTAGAGGACCTGAAGCGCCTGGTCTACGGCAAATTCAGAAGGCTCTATGGCGACAATCCCCCGGAGCTGATGACCAAGCGTGTGGAAACCGAGCTGCATGACATCATCAACTGCCATTACGACGTGATTTATATGTCCGCCCAGAAGCTGGTGCAGAACAGCCTGGAGCATGGCTATCTGGTGGGCTCCCGTGGCTCTGTGGGCTCCTCCATTGTGGCCTATATGTCCGGCATTACCGAGGTGAATTCCTTCCCGCCCCACTACCGCTGCCCCAATCCGGAGTGCAAGTTCGCCACCTTTGACGTGCCCAAGGGCTATGGCTGCGGTGCTGACCTGCCGGATGCGGTCTGCCCCAAATGCGGCACCAAATTCGAAAAGGACGGCTTCAACATCCCCTTCGAGACCTTCCTGGGCTTCGGCGGCGACAAGGTGCCGGATATCGACCTGAACTTTTCCGGTGAATACCAGGCAAAGGCCCACGCCTACTGCATTGAAATGTTCGGAAAATCCCATGTGTTCCGGGCCGGAACCATTGGCACCGTGGCGGAGAAGACGGCCTTCGGCTATGTAAAAAAATACCTGTCCGAGCGGGGCAAAAGCGCCAACCGGGCAGAGGAGGCCCGGCTGGCCGCCGGATGCGTGGGGGTGCGCCGTACCACCGGGCAGCACCCCGGCGGACTGGTGGTTATCCCCCAGGAAAATGAGATATGGGATTTCTGCCCGGTGCAGCACCCGGCGGACGACCCCAACGCCGACCAGATTACCACCCACTTTGAATATCACTCCATGGAAGAAAACCTGCTGAAGCTGGATATGCTGGGCCACGATGACCCCACCATGATTCGCATGATGGAGGATATGACCGGGGTGGATGCCAAGACCATTCCCCTGGACGACAAGCGCACCATGTCCATCTTTACCTCCTCCAAGGAGCTGGGCTACGAGGATGACAAGATTCTCGGCCCCACCGGCGCTGTGGCCATTCCGGAGTTCAACACCAAGTTCACCCGGGGTATGCTGCTGGATACCATGCCCACCCGGTTCGATACCCTGCTGCGGCTTTCCGGCTTCTCCCACGGCACCGACGTGTGGCTGGGCAACGCCAAGGAACTGATTACCTCCAAAACCGCCACGGTTGACCAGGCCATCGGCTGCCGTGACGACATTATGATTTACCTTATCTCCTGCGGTATGCCGGAGAAGCGCTCCTTCAAGATTATGGAGGCGGTGCGAAAGGGCAGGGGACTGCCCGAGGGAGCGGAGCAGGAGATGATTGACGCCGGGGTTCCCGACTGGTACATCGGCTCCTGCAAGAAGATTAAATACCTCTTCCCCAAGGCCCACGCCGTGGCGTATGTTATGATGGCCTTCCGGATTGCCTGGTTCAAGGTATACTATCCCCTGGCCTTCTATGCGGCCTATTTCTACCGCCGCAGCCAGAAGGGAGGCTTTGATGCCGTGCTGATGACCCGGGGTATGGAGGCCATCCAGGCCAATATGGAGGCCATCGAGAACAACGAAAACGCCACGGACAAGGACGAGGATTTGCTCACCACCATGGAGGTGGTGTATGAGTACTATCTCCGGGGCTTCGAGTTCCTGCCCATCGATATCTATAAGAGCCACGCCACCAAATTCCTGATTCAGGACGGCAAGCTCCTGCCCCCCTTTGTGTCCATCTCCGGCCTGGGCGAAAATGCAGCCTGGGACCTGATGAACGGCCGGGAGGGGAAGACCTTTATATCCATTGAAGAGGTGGCCCTGGCCTGCCCCAAGGTGTCCAAGACCCATATCCAGATGCTCAAGGATGCCGGTGCCTTCGGAAGTCTGCCCGATACCAGCCAAATCAGTCTTTTTTAACCGGGATACGGAAAAGTTCCCGGCCAAATACGGAAAGGAGAACAATTTATGAGTTTACTGGGAAACATTATTTGGTTTATCTTCATCGGCATCTGGTCCGGCCTGGGCTGGATTGCGGCGGGGCTTATCTGCTGCATCACCATTGTGGGCATCCCCCTGGGGCGGCAATGCTTCAAGATGGCCGGGCTGAGCTTCTGCCCCTTTGGCAAGGTAGTGCTGTACGGCGGCGGCACCATGAGCTTTCTGGCAAATGTATTGTGGATTGTCTTCCTGGGCTGGGAGCTGGCGCTGTACTACCTGATTACGGGGGTTATCTGCTGCATCACCATCCTGGGTATCCCCCTGGGGCAGCAGTGCTTCAAGATGGCAAAGCTGGCCCTGATGCCCTTCGGCGCATCGGTTCAGTAAGCATTTCCTCCCCCAAAAACCACACCGCCCCGGGCACGAAAAACGTGCCCGGGGCGGTTTTTGAATGGTGGGAATTAACGGCTGGCAAGCATTCTGCCCAGGGTTTCCGTCAGCTTGCTGGGCTCCACAGGCTTGGACAGGTGGGCGTTCATGCCGCTGGCCAGGGAACGCTTGATATCCTCGTCAAAGGCATTGGCGCTGAGGGCCACAATGGGCACCCGCCGGCTGTCGGACCGGGGGAGGCAGCGGATGGCGTTGGCGGCCTCCAGGCCGTCCATCACCGGCATCATCACGTCCATGAGAATCAGGTCAAAGTACCCCTCCGGGGAGGAGCGGAACTGCTCCAGGGCCTGCTTGCCGTTGGCAACGGGGACGACGATGCAGCCCAGATCCTCCAGGAAGAACTGAATGATTTCCATATTCAGGCTGTTGTCCTCCGCCACCAGAATCCGCTTCCCGGTGAAGTCCACCGTGGGCGGGGTGCTGGGCTGGCAGGCGGTCTGGTTCTCCGCCTGGGGCAGCCGCAGGGTGAAATAGAAGACGCTGCCCTTGTCCGTCTGGCTTTCCAGCTCAATGTTTCCGCCCATCATATGCACCAGGCGGTTGCTGATGGCCAGACCCAGGCCGGTGCCCTGCTGCCGGGCGGCGGTGTTGTCCACCTGCTCGAAGCTCTGGAAGATGCGCAGCCGGTCCTCTTCGCTGATGCCGATGCCCTGGTCCCGCACCGCAAAGTAAATCCAGGATTTGCCGTGCTCGCTGATTTCCTCCTGGACGGTCAGGGTTACCTGGGTGCCCTCCGGCGAGTATTTCACCGCATTGCCCAGCAGGTTGATAAGCACCTGACTGATGCGCAGGGCATCGCCGTAGAACCAGTGGTATTTCAGGTCCACATTGGCCTGGAACCGCTGGTGCTTCCCCTCGAACCGGGAATCCATTACCGAATGGAGGTCCTGGAGCAGGGCCGCCAAATCGAAGGGCTCCTTTGCCAGGGTCATCTTGCCGCTTTCAATTTTGGACATATCCAGAATGTCGTTCAGCAGCCCCAGCAGATAGTGGGAGGATTTGCGTACCTTTTCCAGGCAGAGGCGGCGGCTCTCCTCGGATTGGTCCTCCCGCAGGGCAATCTCAGTCATGCCGATGATGCCGTTCATGGGGGTGCGGATTTCGTGGGACATCCGGGCCAGGAAGTCGGATTTTGCCCGGGCAGATTCATCGTGGCGCTGCCGGTTCATCCGGTTTTGAATCACCGTGCCCAGCTCCAGCAGCAGACTGCGGGTGCCCTCCTGCTCCAGAACCTGGCCGGAAAGGCCGAAGAGCATTACGCTGCCGCTGTAGCGCCCGTTGTCGGACATGGGAATTGCCACTCCGGTGAGGCCGCTGCCCATGAGGATATTCCAGGCCAGGGGCAGGTGCTCCAGAGTGAGGATGGTACCCGACTGGGCCAGAGCATTCAGCCGGGCAAATTGCTGCTGGGTGCCATGGAAGACGCTCTTGCCCTTCAGGGCAGGGATGGGCTTCCACACATAGGCCAGAGAACCGGAGAGGAAATCCTCCTGGAAATCGGTGATGGCCAGATTTTCAATGTCAAAGCGCTGCACCAGCAGCCGTGCCAGCAAATCCGAGACAATTTCCAGATTGTCGCACCGGTCGTATAGGTTCATGGCCAGGGGGGCCAGCCCCAGAAGGCCGGAATAGCCCTGGGAGATAATGGGGCCGAAGGGCTTGAGGGCGGGGGCATCCTGCCGGCTCCCGTCCCACTCTGCCAGGAAGCTGTCCTGCTGCCTCTTGGCCTGCTCCAAAGCGGCCTGGGCCCGGGCCAGCAGCGACTCCGTGGAGGTACGCTCACTGACCTGCACCATGCCCACCCGGAATTCCAGGGTCAGGGCGGATTGGCGCACCAGCTCGCTGTAGTCCTGGCGCAGAATGTCCAGCAGCCATTTGCATCGCTCCGGGGTACTGCCCGGGGCCCAGATGATAAATTCGTCGGAGCCCGCCCGGGCCAGAATTGCCTTGGCCCACAGGGCGTGGCAGCGGCTTATCAGCAGCTGGGAGAATTCCGACAGCAGCACGTCGCCGAAGGTGAGGCCGAAGCGCTGGGTCATGGCGGTGAACCGATCCAGGTCGATGAGCATCAGCACCCCCTGGGGCTGCTCCTGCCGGGCCTTTTCCATGGCTTCCAGCCCACGCTTCCGGTGCACCAGCCCGGTGACGGGGTCCAGGTTCTGCTTGCGCTCCTGCTCCAGCTCCTGCTGCTTCTGCTCCTGAATGTCCCGCAGATATCCCACGGTGCACCGGTAGCTGTCTACGGTGTCGTAGATGGTCTTGCTGTTCAGGGCATACCACCGGGCCTCTGCCTGGCCGGGAAGGCGCAGCTGCACCTGGGCGCTGAAGCTGCCGGTGCTGGCGTGGGTCATGTCCACCAGGGCGGCCATGCCCTCCTGGGAGAAGCCGGGCATCAGTTGGCTGCGGAAGGCAGACATATGCCACACGCCGTCCAGCCCGGGACTGTTGACAATCTCGATGGTCTGCTTCCCCTCCCGGTAGGTGAAGAAGATATCGCTGGAGCTTTCCATGGCGATGCGGTATCGCTCCTTTTCCTCCTTCAGCTGGTTTTCCGTGAGGATTTCGTTGTCTGTCAGGGTTTCAATAACATGGTGCAGCTCGTCAATTTCCGTAATGGCAGAGGGCGGGAAATTTTTCAGCCCCGCTGCACCCCCGCGGACGCTGTCCATCAGCTTGTAAACCGGCTTGGAGACCAGACGTATCACCAGGGCCATTGCCACCAGCCCCACAACGGCGCCAATGAGAATGCTGCCCAGGATGCTCCGGTAGAGCTGGTCCCCCAGGCCGAAGATGTCGCTCTCCGGTACAAAGCCGCAGAGAACCCAGTCCTTATTGGCATAGGGAACGTTGCTGGGATAGAGCTTCAGGGGGGTTACTACGGCGTAAATTTCCTGATGGCCGATTTTTGCTCCCTGAACCTTTTGCAGGGCGCTGTACTTGGTCTGCTCCAGGGTGAAGTTGCCTTCCTCGTCCCCGGCAGCCTCGCTGAGGGCACCGGTGGAGAAGAGGATGTGATAGCTTCCGTCCCCGGTATCCAGGGCCACGGAGTAGCCGGAATTGAAATCGGAATTCAAATCCTGTAGGGCAAAGTAGCTGTGCACCAAATAGGGGACGGAAATCTCAGCCCCCAAAACGCCGTACACCTGACCGTCGTAAATCAGGGGTATGGAATAGCTTATCATCCGGTGGCTGTCCAGGGGGTGATCCTCCAAAATGTAGGGCGAGGACCAATAGCCCAGACTCGTAGAATCCACATGGGTGTTCTGCCGGGCCAGCTGATAGGGGACATAGAAGAAGTCGTCCGCCGCCCGCTTTCCCGCCCCCTGAAATTGGAACCGGGTGTTCCAGGTGGTGTCCAGGGTGATGCCGGACTGCCGGGCCAGCTGCTTGTCCCCCCGTTCCAGCAGCAGGTCGGAATTGGTGATGGTCTTGGCCGTCGGGTCGGAGTCCCGGAGGAAGAAGCCCTCAAAGCTGCCCGGCTGGTAGCAGGGGGTGTCGTTGGCCACCACCAGGTATACGCCGCAGGAGATGTCCCGGCTCAGGTAATCCAGCAGCTCCGGGAACATACTGGCGGCATACTGCTGCTGCAGCTCCCGGCTTTGCAGAAATTCTGCCGCATCCACCTGCTCCTGGCGCAGCAGCTCTTCCAGGGCTGCATCCAGATGGGCGCACTCGTTGCGGATATGGCTCCAGCGGTTGACCATGGCATTTTCCAGAATGGTGGCCCGGTTGCGTACCATGTTGCTGTCAATGGAGAGGGCGTTCTGCTCCAAGGCCTGCCGGGTTCCGCTGACCAGCAGGGCAGAGAGGGGCAACAGTCCCTGCAGCAGAACCACCAGCAGCAGGGGCACCAGCAGAAGGGTAATTAAGGATTTCTTTTTCAAATTCCTGCCGCCTCCTTTCGGATTTCTCCTGGGATAGAGATGGGGCCCGGGTCACAAAGATATGCAGCCTGCCTCATTGGATTTGTGTCTGGGGAGCAGTGGCCTGTTCCAGCGCCTGGCAGAAGTCGCCATACCAGCTGTCGAAGGCCTCCTCGGTGAGGTAGGGGGCAGTGGCCTCTGCCCGGCTGACCCCCTGGGCCACCAGAGCATCGATGGCAGCCTTGTCCGCCTCTGCCCTGTCGCAGAGGTTGTAATCCAGCACCTTCCGGGCGGCGTAGCCGTTGACAAAGCACTTGGAGGTGTAGAAATCGATTTGTGCAAAGGAATCCAGCACGGTTTCCAGGCAGCGGTATGTTTTGCTGCTGACATTCAGCCCCTTTTCGGAGATTACCTGATCCATGGCCTCCATGCTGTTGGCATCGATGCGCACCGGCAGATAGGCGGATTCGCATACAAAGCGCAGATTGTTCTGCTTGGCGGTGAACCACCGGAGGAACTGACAGGCGGCATACTCCCGCTGGGCATCGGACCGGGTTACGGCCATGTCCGCCCCCTGCTGCACATAGATGCGCTGGCCCCCCTCCATAATGGGAGCCGGGCGGACGATGCAGGAGATGGGGTAGCTCTCCTCGTCCCCCACCACCTGGTCCGGGAAGTACATGGCAGAGGAGGTGGAGCCGGTGTAGGCCAGCAGGTCCCCGGTCTTTACATCGTCTGAGCGGAATTTGCCCAGGCGCAGGAACCAGCCGCTGACATAGGGCACATAGTAGTTGTCCCACAGGCGGCGGATTTGCGCTTTGTCCGTCCGCAGGGTGAGCTGCCCACCGGTCACATCAAACAGGTCAATGCCCATCTGCTTCATGCCAATGATAAAATAATTGGACATGGAGTCCCGGCCATAGAAGGCCTTGCCGTCGTCGGGAATGTCCGGCGTCTGGTCGTCCGTCCACTGGTAATAGCGCCGGGCCACCTCCGTTATCCCTTCGGTGGTGTCCAGCTCCTCCAGGGTGGTGCCGGTGGCTTGGGCGAAGGGCTCCCAGTCCGTGGCGTTGAGCATCAGAATCTCGGTGGACTTGGCCACGGGGAACAGATACAGCGCCCCGTCATCCTGGAACAGCCCCTCCGGAATGTAGCTGGGGACGTATTCCTCCAGCTCGTCCTGGCTGAAATAGGCCGTCAAATCCGTCAGCAGTCCCTGCTGCTGCAAGGCGTAGGCAGTGTCTGCATAGGTGGAGAAAATGTCCGGCAGGGGCAGAGAGCCCACCGCCTGGGCGGCGGAGTCGGTGATGGCCCGCTCCAAATCCCCAACGGAGCCCTGGGAATACCCCTCCACATAGATGCCCTGCTCCTTGCCCACCCCGGCGTTGAATTCAGCCACCAGAGCATCAAAGGCTGCCTGCTGGGAGCCGTTGTAGTAGTGCCACACCGTCAGGGACACCGGCCTGCTGGAATCCAGCTTGGCAGAAACCTCCTGCTCCTGCCCGCACCCCGGAAGCCCAACCGCCAGCATGGCCCCGGCAAGCACCAGGGCAAGCAATCTCTTCTTCATATCAATCCATCCTCCCCCGCCCACCCGGGCGGCATCGATAACATATCCATTCCATCTATTATAGTAGCGCCCAGGGGAAAATTCAACATTTATTCACATTTCTGCTTTGAAAATACGGAAATTTTTTCGCTGAAAAGAAGAGTACCCATAAAACGGAAAAGTCACATCGGGCCGGGTATGCACACAGCCCGGAGGAAACCAATCCTCCGGGCTGTTGAATAATGGCAGGGGTCAGGCGATGATTTCGGCGGTGCTGCCGCCGTCTCTATTTTTGGTGACGACGATTTGCTTGTCAATTCGCTCCTTTAGCTCTGCCACATGGGAGATGATGCCCACCAGGCGGTTGCCCTCTGTCAGGCTGGCCAGGGTGCTGTAGGCCTTGCTCAGGGCCTCCGGGTCCAGGGAGCCGAAGCCCTCGTCCACAAACAGGGTATCCAGCCGGATGCCGGTGGACATCTGCACCTGGTCAGACAGACCCAGGGCCAGTGCCAGGGAAGCCAGGAAGGATTCCCCGCCGGAGAGGGTGTTGACACTGCGCTCCGAGGCGTTGATGTGGTCGATGATGTCCAGCTCCAGACCGGCCTGACTTTTCAGATTGTCGGCCACGGCCCGGCGCTTCAGGTCATATTGTCCGCCGGACATTTTTTCCAGGCGGATATTTGCCCGCAGCAGGATTTGGTCGAAGAAGGCCCCCTGGATATAGGTTTCCAGCTCGATTTTCTGCTTGCCGCTGACGGTACCGTTGGCGGTATCGGAAAGGGCCTTCATCCAGGCGTAACGCTGCTCCAATTCTGCCAGCCTTGTGGCTGTGCTGTTGATATTCGCAACGGTGTCCTTGTTGTAGGTAAGGCGACATTGCACAGCCACCTGGGCTTGGCGGATTTTTTCCTGCTGCTGTTCCAGGGAATCCTGTTGATTGGTCAGCGCTTCCGTATCCCATTCGGGCTGGGCAGCAAGCTGCTCCCTCAGCTGTGCGATGACGGTTTGGGCATTGGACAGGGCTTCTTTCCCCTTGCGATAGTCTTCCTCAGCCTTTTTCTGTGCTTGTTCCAGATCCACCAGCTCCCGCTGACCGACCTCCTGCTGGTGCAGTGCGGCTTTCTTGTCCGAGAAGGGAAGTTTGCTGCGCAATTCGCTAAGCTGCTTCTCCAGAGTGGCAATATCACGTTTCCAAAGCGCAATTTGCGTGTCGGCTTCCGTGATTGCGGCCTTGGCATCCTGATACTCGCCTTCCTTGCGAGGAATCCTCTCGTCCAGTTCCTTTTTCCGGCGGATGCTTTTTTCAACTTCAACAAGTTTATTTTCCAGCTGCTTTATTTCATTCTGAAGTTCAGCTGCTTTTTCCTGAGCGGCAATAGGGGCATCTTCCAAAGAAGTGCCGGGAAGCAGGGATGCAATGTCCGAGCGCACGCTTTTTTCCTTGACGGCAACAATGCCGTTTTGTTTATTGGCTTTTCCGCCGACGGAATTCACTTCCGTATACGCTTGTTCATATTTTTCCTTGGCTGCCTTAACGTCTGCCTCGGTGGGGGCGCTTTCGGACAGCACGGCAAGGCTGGGATGATGCACGGAGCCGCAGACAGGACAGGGCATTCCCTCTGCCAATGTGCTTGCCATGATACCGGCCTGCTCCCGGAGAAATGCCGTGTCCTTATCGTTGTATATCCGTAAAAGCCGGGTGGAAGTATCCATCGCAGCTTCTAAAGCAGCTTGCAGTTTGCCAAGTGCATTTTTCTCGGCGGTAAGACCCTCTATGTCGGAAAGCAGCGTGGTGAACCTGCTTTTCCAGTCTGCCGCCTGCTGCTTTTGGGCAGAAAGCTGCACTTTTTGCGCTTCTGTGCCGGAGAGGCACTCTTGCTGGGTTTTGAGGCTTTTAATCTCATTTGCCAGCGTGTTCTGATTCTGCTGTGCGGTCTCCCGGTCTCGTTCGGCCTGGGCAAGGCCCTTTTTCGCTGCTTCCAGCTGGGTTTTCAGCTGCTCCAGGTTGTCATATTCCGGTAATTGCTGCTTCCAGACGGCAAGGTGTTCTTTCAGTGTATCCTGTCTGGGCTTGGTGTCCTTGGCGGCATTCCATGCGGCTTTGGCTTCCTCTAGCCGGGCGGACAAACCGGGTACCTTTTCCAGCTGCGCATTCAGCTGCTTTTCTGTATTCTGCCGGCCTTGGGCTTTGGTCAGCTGCATCTTAACCGCATCCAACTCTTTTTCCACGGCGGACAACTCGCTTTTCAGCTTCTCCGCCGCCTTGGCATCCTCCTCCACAATGGCATCCAGCACCTCTCGGAATTCCGCCATGGGCATCTGCCCGTCCTTCGCCTTTGCAACATCAGGGGAATGCACGGAATCCTCGCTACAGGCAATCTCCTGCACATATTGCCGGATACTGCGGGCGGCATCGCTTGTTTCCCGCCCCACCTCGGCGGCCTTGTCCTTTAGCCTGCTTTGCAGCAGCACATAGAAGCCTGTCCTGAAGATGTCCCGGAAAATCTTCTGCCGCTCTTCGGTACCGGCCTGTAGCAGCTTCCGGAAATCTCCCTGGGAGATCATGGCAATCTGGGAGAATTGCTCCCGGTTCAGGCCAATGATATCCCGGATTGCCTGGTTTACGTCCTTTAGCTTGGTGACGCTGTGTCCGTCCGGGTAGAGAAGCTCTGCGGTGGCCACCTGGGCGGTCAGTCCGGTGCCCCGGCTTTTGGCACGGGTATAGCCGGGGATGCGCTTTACGGTATAGGTGCTGTCCTTGTGGTGGAAGGTCAGCTCCACATAGGTGGGGGCATCGGCCGAAGCGTATTTGGAGCGCAGCATGGAAGGCTCCCGGCTGTCGCCGCTGGCCTCTCCAAAGAGGGCATAGGTAATGGCATCGAAAATGGTGGTCTTCCCCGCACCGGTGTCCCCGGTAATCAGGTAGAGGCCGCCGGTGCCCAGTCGGGAAAAATCCAGCTCCTGGATAAGCGCATAGGGGCCGAAGCCCGCAATGGTCAATTTCAAAGGTCTCATTGTCTTCCCTCCCCAAGGGTATCCATCAATTCCAGCAGGAAGCCACGCTGTACGTCGCTCATGGGCTGATTGTTCTGCTTTTGGTACAGCTCATCGAACAGCTCCAGGGGGGACTTTCGTTTCACGTCCTGGGCACAGTTCACCACCTGGGTGGTTCTGGTGCGGGTGTTGTCATAGCTGAGCTGTATCAGATTGGGGTAGATTACCCGCAGTTTGCCGCTGGCCTCCGGGATATCCTCTTCGTCGGTGAGGATGATGTGCAGATAGTCGTCGGTGGCGGTGCCTTCGTAATATGCCTTGTCTGTCAGCTCCCCAAAGCTGCCCCGGATTTCCCGCAGGTCGTGCTTAGGGCGCAGGGGGACAAGGGTCAGATGCACCGCTCCCTTTTCTCCCAGCTCCACAACGGTGACGCTTTTGTGGTGCCCCGCCTCGGAGAAGGAGTATTTCAGGGGGGTCCCGCAGTAGCGGATACGGTTGGAGCCGATATTCTGTGGGCTGTGGATGTGCCCCAGGGCCACATAGTCGAAGTCGGCAAACACGGCGGCATCCACATTGTCCGTGCCCCCCACGGAGATTTCCTCGGAGTCGCAGGTGGCGGCACCGGTGACAAACTGGTGGGTCAGGAGCACGTTGCGGGCATTTTTGTCCAGGTCCATGTGGGCAACGGCGGCGGCGCAGGCATCCGTATAGGTTTCTATGGTCTCCTCCGGGAACAACTGCCGCAGCTGCACCGGCTTCAGGAAGGGCAGCAGCCAAAAATGCACGGCGCCAAAGCGGTCTTCCAGAGTGACCGGGGAAAGAGTGCCACGGTACACCGGGGAGATGTGGATGCCGCTGGATTGCAGCAGCCGGTTGCCGAAGGCCAGCCGCTCGGCGCTGTCGTGGTTGCCGCTGATG
>Ga0129311_1001785_pt1 | contig 14469 bp, 13 predicted proteins | sample Go1ome_FD_94435 | JGI IMG/M metagenome (GOLD analysis project Ga0129311, IMG submission 94435) | Western lowland gorrila individual fecal microbial communities from Wisconsin, USA - Go1022B metagenome | ecosystem: Host-associated > Mammals > Digestive system > Large intestine > Fecal | place... | reverse complement strand
GGGCTACGGTTTCGATGACGCCCAGAGCGGCGGCAGCCAGTTCCACTTCGTCATCGGCCAGCAGTTTTAGTTGAATATAAATTTAAAAACAGAACGATATGAAAAAGATTTTACTTATTGCAACTGCTGCATTTGCGGCTCTTACGGGTTTCGCGCAGCCTAAATTCGCCCACGTGAACATGACTGAGCTCGTTCAGCTGATGCCTGAAATGGACGAGGCCCGCAAGACTATGAACCTGTCGCAGAAGGAGGCCCAGGAAACTCTCCAGGCCATGTACGACGAGTTCAACACAAAGTATCAGCAGTACCAGCAGAAAGCACAGTCCTGGACTCCGGCCATCAGAGAGAGCAAGGAGAAGGAGCTGAGCGAAATCCAGCAGCGCGTCCAGGAATTCCAGGAGTCCATCCGCGCGGAACTCCAGCAGCAGGAGCAGCAGCTGATGACCCCCATCTATAAGAAAGCGAACGAAACAGTGACCTCCATCGCGAAGGCGGCGGGCTACATCTTCGTTTTCGACGTGGCTCAGGTGCTCTACTTCGACCCTGAACAGAGCACTGACCTCACCACCGAGGCGCGTAAGACTTTGGGTATCCCTGACGACAGGACTTTGGAGACCCTCCAGGCTGAACTTCAAGCCCAGGCTCAGGCACAGAACGCACAATAACCAATTTGAAACATACTCTTGATGCAACACAAACAAATCGAAACTGAAGATGTTGTGATCAGGTTTGCGGGAGACTCGGGTGACGGCATGCAGCTCACCGGGTCTCTTTTTGCAGACATGTCAGCCATTTTCGGTAACGGACTATCCACATTCCCCGATTATCCTGCGGAAATCAGGGCGCCTCACGGCACCGTTTCCGGGGTCTCGGGTTTCCAGGTGCACATCGGCTCGGGCGAAATCAACACCCCGGGCGACTTCTGTGACCTTTTGGTGGCGATGAATCCGGCTGCGCTGAAAGCCAATGCCAAATGGTGCAAACCGACGGGAATGATCCTCGTCGATGCCGACGCCTTTGACGAGGCCGGTATGAAAAGAGCCGGATTCCAGACTGACGATCCTTTTACGGAACTCCGCGTCGAAGACAGGGCGCTCATCATAGCCCCTATCACAACTCTGACGGAGGAGAGCCTGAAAGACAGCGGGATGGACCACAAGGCCATACTGAAGTGCAAAAATATGTTCACTCTCGGAATGGCCTGCTTCATCTACAGCCGTCCCCTGGAATATATTTTCACCTACCTCGAAAAGAAATTCTCCAAGAAGCACCCTGAGGTCATCGCCCCGAACAAGAAGGTGCTTAATGACGGCTTCAACTATGCAGCCAACATCCAGGCGGTCCCCAATACCTACGTATGCCCTCCGGATATGCATAAGAAGCCGGGCCTGTACCGTAATATCACGGGCAACCAGGCTGTCGCGTGGGGCCTGCTGGCGGCGTCCGAGAAATCCGGGCTGCCCCTCTTCTGCGGTTCCTACCCGATTACGCCCGCGACTGCTATTCTTGAAGAGCTCGCTCTGCATAAGAGTCTCGGCTGCAAAACGCTGCAGGCTGAGGACGAGATTTCCGGCATCTGCACCGCAATCGGCGCTTCTTTCGCCGGTAATTTAGCGGCAACCACCACTTCCGGACCGGGACTTTCCCTGAAATCGGAGGCGCTCGGACTTGCTGTGATGACCGAACTGCCGTTAGTCGTAGTGGATGTACAAAGGGCGGGCCCGTCAACCGGTATTCCTACCAAGACGGAGCAGACCGATCTTGCGCAGGCTCTCTACGGGCGCAACGGCGAATGCCCCATTCCCGTGGTCGCGGCACATTCCCCGGCGAACTGCTTCGATGCTGCGTTCAACGCCGCGAAAATCGCGCTGGAGCATATGACCCCGGTCATTCTGTTGTCTGAGGGTTTCCTCGGCAACGGCTCCGAACCCTGGCTGATTCCAGCGATGGCGGACTATCCTGAAATCAAGCCGCCTTTCGTCGCAGGTACGCTGCAGGAAGGTGAGAAGTTCAAACCTTTCGAAAGAGATCCCGAAACGTTCGTACGCAAATGGGCCGTTCCCGGGCAGAAAGGCTATGAGCACCGCGTGGGAGGTCTTGAGAAAAACCACGCCGGAGTGCTTTCCTCCGATCCTCTGAACCACGAAATGATGGTGCGGGAAAGGGCTGAGAAGGTGGCGAAGATTGCCGACTTCATCCCCGAACTCGAACTGGACGGCCCCTCGAAGGGTAAACTACTTGTCATCGGCTGGGGCGGAACCTACGGGCACATCAAGAGCGCCGTGATGGAAGTTCGCAGGCAGGGAAAGGAAGTGTCTATGGCACATTTCGACTATATCAACCCGCTTCCCCGCAATACGAAAGAGGTGTTCTCGGGTTTCGAGAGGATACTCGTGTGCGAGCTCAACAGCGGTCAGTTCGCAGCCTACCTGCGCGACTGTATGCCTGAGTTCGAGTATGTAAAATGCAACAAGGTTCAGGGCCAGCCTTTCCTCGTGAGCGAACTGGTCCAGGCGATAAATAAGGAGATTTAGGCTATGGCGACATTGACTTTCAAGGATTTCAAAAGCGATCAGGAAGTTCGCTGGTGCCCCGGTTGCGGCGATCACGCCGTTCTTGCAGCCCTGCAGAGGGTTCTTCCGCAGGTGAGTCAGATTCTGGACTACGCCAAGGAGAGGTATGTGGTCGTTTCCGGTATCGGCTGCTCCTCCCGCCTTCCTTATTATATGGATACCTACGGCTTCCACAGCATCCACGGCCGAGCTACTGCGATTTCCACCGGTATCAAGGTCGCGAACCCCTGGCTTACCGTATGGCAGGCCTGCGGCGACGGCGATGCGCTCGCTATCGGCGGAAACCACTTCATCCATGCTATCCGCAGGAACATCGACATCAATATCATCCTGTTCAACAACCGTATCTACGGCCTTACGAAAGGGCAGTATTCCCCGACCTCCAAGTTCGGCGCGATCACCAAGACCTCACCTTACGGCACTGTGGAGCACCCGTTCAATCCGGGCTCTCTTGTGCTCGGCGCTAAAGGCACCTTCTTCGCCCGGTCTCTCGACGTCGAACTGAAACTCAACGAGGAGATTATGAAGGCCGCTGCCCTGCACGACGGCTGCTCCGTCATGGAAATGCTGACGAACTGCGTCATCTTCAACGACGGGGCGCACAAGGATATCTCCGACCCTGCTGTAAAGGCGGACAGGACCATCGTCCTGCGCCACGGCGAGAAGATGATTTTCGGCGCGAACAAGGACAAGGGTCTTGTCTATGACGGCAGCAGGATGAAGGTCGTGCAGATCGGCGTCGACGGCGTGACCATGGATGACATCATGGTCCACGATGCGCATTCCGACAATATCGCACTTCATATCGCGCTTGCCGATATGAAAGGACCGGATTTCCCCGTTGCTCTCGGCGTCATCCGCGATGTCGAGGACGTTACATACGATGACGGCGTTCGCGACCAGCTCAAAGAGGTGGCCCGCAAGAGCACCATCCACTGCGTTGACGATCTGCTCAGGAGCGGAAGCACCTGGGAGGTGAAATAAAAGAACTACCACTAAAACACTTTATAATGAAAACCACTGAAATAATGGCCCGCCTCAGGGCCAAGTACCCCGGAGAGGATGAATATCTCCAGGCTGTTCAGGAAGTCCTCGAATCTGTTGAGGAAACATACAATCAGCATCCTGAATTCGAACAGGCGAAGATTGTAGAGCGTATGGTCGAACCTGACCGTATCTTCACATTCCGCGTCACCTGGGTTGATGACAAGGGGCAGGTTCAGACCAATACCGGTTATCGCGTGCAGTTCAACAGCGCCATAGGCCCTTACAAGGGCGGTCTGCGCTTCCACAGGGCGGTTACGCCTTCAATGTTGAAGTTCCTCGGGTTCGAGCAGACCTTCAAGAACGCTCTGACGACTCTGCCTATGGGCGGAGCGAAGGGTGGTTCAGATTTCGACCCCGTAGGCAAGAGCAATGACGAAATCATGCGTTTCTGCCAGGCATTCATGTGGGAGCTATGGAAATGCATCGGTCCCGACCAGGATATTCCTGCGGGCGACGTGGGTGTGGGAGGACGCGAAATCGGCTATCTATACGGAATGTACAAGAAACTCGCGCGCGAGTACAACACCGGCGTCCTGACCGGCAAGGGCTCGACCTGGGGCGGAAGCATACTGCGTCCGGAGGCTACCGGTTACGGCGCCCTGTATTTCACGCAGAACCTCCTGCACAAGGCCGGAAAGGATATCAAGGGCTGCCGCCTGGCGATTTCCGGCTTCGGCAACGTGGCCTGGGGCGCCTGCAAGAAGGCTGTGGAACTCGGCGCGAAGGTGGTGGCCATTTCAGGCCCTGACGGAGTCTGCGAGATTCCCGGCGGAATCGAGCCCGAGATGATCGATTATATGCTCGTGATGCGTGCATCCAACCGCAACCGCGTAGAGGATATGGCGGAGAAGTTCCCCGGCAAGGCGGTATTTACCCCCGGCAGGAAGGCCTGGAGCGTGAAGTGCGACATCGCTCTTCCCTGCGCTTTCCAGAACGAGCTTGCGCTTGAAGACGCGCAGGAACTCAAGGCCAACGGCTGCTGGTGCTGCTGCGAGGTCTCGAATATGGGCTGCCAGCCGGAGGCTATCCACTTCTTCCAGCATAACGGAATGTTCTTCGCTCCTGGCAAGGCTGTGAATGCTGGCGGCGTCGCCACTTCCGGTCTTGAGATGACGCAGAATGCTTCGCATATCAGCTGGAGCGGACGCGAGGTTGACGAGAAACTGCATTTCATCATGGATTCCATCCACGAGGCCTGTGTGAAGTACGGCACGCAGCCTGACGGCTCTGTCGACTATGTCAAGGGCGCGAACATCGCGGGCTTCATGAAGGTCGCTCACGCGATGCTCGAACAGGGTATTGTCTAAATAGATATTAGGTATAATCAGAAAAGGCGGCCTGTGAGGGTCGCCTTTTCTGTTGAGTGCTCAATTATCAGAACGTGAACTTCAGGAGACCCTGGACACGGTAGTTGGTGACGGAGTGGATGCCCTTGTCGTAGAGACCTTTTTCGAGGTTCATACCCTTGCTGACATCGCCGTAGGATGCGGAGGTGATTTCGCACTCGAGACCGAGCGAGAGCCTGCCGAAATTCTTGATGACGGTGGGGGTGATCCTCCACATCGAGTCCAGACGTCCGTCAGTGTAGCTGTTCTTGCTGAACCAGTAGCCGATAGGTTTGCCGATGAGATCTCCGATAAGTCCTGCGGCAAGCTTGTCTTTCGTGCCGAAGTTCTTGCTGTAGCCTCCGAACAGGATGTACTGCCAGGAATTGGCAGCGTACTGCAGGGACAGCCAGCTTGAGGAGTTCATGGACGGGGTGTACTCGTAGGAACCGTCGGAATTGACTTCCTTGACGCCGTAGCCGCCGTTCAGGCCGAGATGCTCGCCCGCCTGGGCGTAGATGGTCTTGAACTTCGCGGTGAAGTTGCCGTTCTTGTACTGGGCGTAGAAGAACGGGGAAACTGTGGTGAGACGCTCGTTGACTTTCTTGTCCCCGACAGTGTACCTAGGAACGATGCTGAGCACGTCCACGCCTGCACGCAGCAGGAGACCGCCGGTGGTGTAGTTAAGACCGCCGTAAAGCTCGTAACCGCCGTTGCGCATGTAGATCGCTGATGCACCGTAAGGGCCTGTCGACTGGTACTGCATCTGCCATATGGTCGCCGCGGTGAGGCTCAGCCCTTCCGCGAGCTTGACGTCCATGCTGACGAGGGGAGTGCGGCTGAAAGGCCCGAAAGGAGATCCTGAGTTTAGTGAGAACACGTCCGGCATGTCGGCCGCCATCGGGTGCCAGGCCTGACCTGCCTTGAACGACCAGATGCCGTTGCTCACGGTTGCGTATGCCTGGCGCAGACGGAAGAGGGCAGTACCGCTCACGGACGCTCCGGAGGGTTCATTGCTTGTCTTTGCAAGGCCGTTGTAGAAGTCGGCTTCGATCTTTGCGCCCATCTTCCAGCCTTTGAATTCATAGCCGAGCACATCGACGCCGAGACGGGAAGTCAGAGCCGCGAAACGGTAGTTCACGTGCTCGTTGAGGTCTTCGCCCTCGCTTCCTTCAAGCACGTCCTTCGGGGTGTAGTAGAAGAATTCTTCCGTGCCGGAAATGCTTTCGCGTGTATCCAGTGCGTAGTAGTTGCGGATAAATCCGTAAAGTTTGATCTGAGGTTTGTTTTCCTGGGCAAATGCGCCTGAGGTGCAGAGCAGAGCCAGTATAATGCTGATTGAACGTTTCATTTTAAGCTGTAAAAGGGAAAATCTTTGTGAGTAAGAGGTAACCGAGCACGAATCCGACCACGCCGATGATGATGCCGATCTTCGCCATATCCGATGTATTCACGAGGCCGGTCGAAGAGGCGATGGCGTTAGGAGGGGTTGAAATCGGGAAGAGCATGGCGAGCGAGGCGCACATCGCGATGAACGGAACCATTGCGTACATTCCGCCGAGTGCCAGGAACTGGGCGTTGTTGGATGCCGCGGGATCGGCCATTGCGGTACCTACAACCACGAGGATAGGCACGAGCAGCGCTGCGGTCGCGGAGTTGCTGATGAAGTTCGAAAGGAAGTAGCAGACAAGTCCCGCGATGATGAGGACGAGTACAACGTTCATCGCACTGAAAGGAATCGCGTTGATGAGGACTGCCGCAAGACCGGTCTTGTTCAGGCCGGTTCCGAGAGCGAATCCGCCCGCGACGAGCCAGAGCACGCTCCAGTTGATTTCCTTGATGTCATCCTTGGTGAATACGCCGGTGCAGGTGTAGACCGCGAGAGGTATCAGAGCGACGATATTGGAGTTGATTCCGGTGAGCTGTTCGCTGACCCAGAGCAGAATCGTCACGAAGAAGGTGATCCACGCCACATAGTCCTTCCAGGTCTTCTTGTGCTCCTTGACCTCAATCTTGAGCTCGATAGTCTTGCTCTTGAAAGGGAACATTACCTGCAGGAGAACCCAGGCGAGGAAAATCATGATGAGTACGAAAGGTATCATACGCGCCATCCAGGGTCCGAAACCGATGGAATAGCCTGCGTTCTCGAGCGCTCCGATGGCGATTGCGTTCGGGGGAGTTCCGATAGGAGTTCCGATACCGCCGAGGTTTGCAGAGACGGGGATTGCGAGCGCAAGTCCGATGCGGCCGGGTTCATCCTCGGGTAGCGATTTCAGAACGGGGGTCAGGAACGCCAGCATCATGGCGGCGGTGGCGGTGTTGCTCATGAACATCGAGAACACTGCGATGACGATGAGGAATCCTAACAGCACCATCTTCGGATTCTTGCCGAAAATGCCGAGCAGGGCTTTCGCCATTGCCGCGTCCATTCCGTACTTGGAGGCCACGATAGCAAGGACGAAACCGCCGAGGAACAGCATGACGACAGGGTCTGCGAAAGACGCCATAATGCTCTTGTAGTCCACGAGGGTTCCGAATTCGGGCTTGCAGAACACCGACAGGCCTTTGGTCGACACGGACAGCAGCATCACCACGATTACGATGAGGGAGGTAGTCCAGTTGGGAATTATCTCGAACATCCACATCAGCGCTGCGAAAACGAAAATCGCGATCATACGCTGCTGTACGGGAGTCAGTGCTTCAATTCCGAAAAATGAGGAGGGGACTGCCCATAGGAAAATCGTCACGATAAGGACGAGAGGCAGAAGTACACAGTACTTTACTGAAAATTTGCTTCCAGACATAATTAATGATTAGCCTATAATTGCAGGGGGCAAATATAGGCAATTCCCATTTAATAGGCAAACCCGGCTTACATCGTGCGGCTGAGCGCGACTTACTCAAAAGTTGTTGTCTGCATGGTGGTTTGTGACAAAAAGTTACTATCATTGCAATCGGGAAAAACTGTTCATTCAAAACAAACGCTGATATAACGATGGCTAAAAAATCTATCATTCGCGGAAACTGGCCCAAATATGTTCTTCAATGGGGCGTGCTTGCCGCACTTGTCTTTTTCCTGAGCGGACTCGCGGTGAAAATATTCCCCAAACTGGCCCCGGTCAATCCGGAAGCCTATTGCCCTTTCGGAGGACTCGAGGCCCTCGCCACCTATCTGCAGAGGGCGTCCCTGCCCTGTTCGATGACGACGGTGCAGATTGTGATGGGCGTATGTCTCGCCGCGGCGGTCATACTCCTGAGCAAGTTGTTCTGCGCCTATCTCTGCCCTATAGGCACGATCGAAGATCTGCTGCTCAAGGCCCGCAGAAGTTTGAAAATCAACGGTATGAATATACGCAGCGGCAGCGTTGCCGACAAGATCCTGCGCATCGTCAAGTACGCGCTGCTCTTCTGGATAGTGTATATGACGGTTTCCTCAAGCGAGCTTTTCTGCAAGAATATAGACCCTTACTACGCCGTCGCTACCGGTTTTAAAGGTGAAATCACTCTCTGGATGAGTCTGACCGCTCTCGGAATCGTGCTGCTGCTCGGCTTTTTCATCAACCGCTTCTGGTGTAAGTACATCTGCCCGCTCGGCGCCATCTCCAACACCCTGAAATTCTGGACCTGGCTGCTTGCTCTCGTGCTTCTATGGTGGGCGCTGTACGCTCTGGGGCTGCGTGTCAGCTGGGTGTGGTACCTCGGCTCGTTCTGCCTGCTCGGCTATCTGCTGGAGATTTTCAACGGCAGGCCCAAGCTGCAGCTGATGCACGTCGTCCTGGACGAGGACCATTGCGGCCGCAGCTGCTACTCCTGCCGCAAGAACTGCCCCTATCATATTGACATTCCCTCTTACGGGAGCGTGATGAATTCAGTTGACTGCACCCTTTGCGGCGACTGCGTTGCGGCCTGCCCGACCAAGGCGCTCAGTATCGCCGTGACTCCCTCCGGCAGGACCGGGTGGCAGAAATACATTCCTCCGGTATTCACTGCGCTGCTGCTTGCGCTCGCGCTCATATTCGGCGGAAAATTCGAAATCCCGACCATCAGCGAGACCTGGGGCGTCGAAGAGGGGATGACTCTCAGCACCCTCAGGATGGAGGATGTCTTTTCCGTGAAGTGCTACGGCTCTTCGATGGCGCTCAAGGCCCGTATGGAGAAAGTGGACGGCGTGCACGGAGTCAAGACCTATGTCGGCAGTCATACTATTGTGCTGTCATACGACCCTTCGGTTATCAGCGAGGACGAGCTGCGCCGTCAGGTATTCGTGCCTTCAAGATACAAGATTGCCGTACCCGACCCCGATGCCGTACCCGAATTGAACGTCTATACCCTCCGCGTGGAGAAGATGTTCGACAAACTGGACCTCGCTTATCTCGGACTGCAGTTCAAAAATGAACAGAAAGGCGTTTATGGCCTTGAGTCCGAATATGACTGCCCGGTGGTGGTGCGTGTATATGTCGATCCCGCGTTCAAACCGGATGCGGACTGGTTCAGGCAGATCGTGAACCGCAGGCAGCTCGTCATGACTTTCTCGAACGGAACACAGCGGGAGTTTCCCATGGGGCTGGAATTCGTCCGTATGAACAAGGAAGTGGAGACAATCCCCTCCGGGGAGTTTATCGAGAGGATGTCGGCCTCATCAAAATAATATCCTATGCTTTCGTTCCGCCGGTTCATACGCAGATTTCTGCCGTCTCTGGTATTGCTGCTTTCTCTGACGTCCTGTGGTTACAAGGAGGTGACCGTACGTCACTATAAGATTGCCAACTGCAGGGAATATGTTAATCTGCGCACTGAACCGAGGTCTTCGGCGAGGGTGGTGGACAGGGTGTATCTGGACAGCGAAGTCGTGGTGCTGGAAAGTGTTCACGAGCCCCCTGATTGGGAGTACTGGTCCAAAATCCGGGTCAAGTCTTCCGGTAAGGTAGGTTATGTGAAAGACCGCTATCTGCATTCATGGACGACTGAGGAAAGGGTCTATCCTCCCACTATGTCGGAGCGGCTTGAAAAGGCAGGGCAGAAAGTGACTCCAAGGATTTTCAAATTCATCGAGGATATTCCTTCTGTTGTCGGCAGGAAACTGTACGTTGTTGCGGACAGGTTCGATGGCAGGGATGACGGACATTGGCTGAGAATGCTGCTGGTGTTGTTCGCCATAGCGTTTTTCCCTCGGTCTCGGGGCTGCGATCAAGTTCTGCGAAACCATACAGTGGTGGCATTATCTGATAGCCATGGTGTTCATCCCGGTTGAGCTTATCGCACTGGGCTGCGCCTTGCCGGGGAATGTATCATTCGATACAGGCATATTCATCATTGACATCATTCTCAATCTTATTGCTTTCGCCCTTGTCCTGAGTGTGCCATCGGTTCACTGGTATTCATCTACGGCGCTGATAGGCAATATGGTGGGATCGAAGGACGGAGGTGAGACTTATATAGTGTTCACTATGCTTTTCCTGTTTGTCTTTGTCGTTGGTGCGAGACTTTTTCCTTCTGCCGGGGATATCTTCTTCTACATCTATCTCGGTCTGATAGGGTTGATGTTCGTTTTCATGAATATTGCGAAGGTCGGACTTTGCCGAATCTCCTTTGAGCCCCGTCTCTTCTTCAGGCTTAGAGGATTGTATGTCTTTTTTCTCAGGATAATCATATCGGTTCTGTATTTTGTTCTCCTTCTCGGCTTCACTATGTATATGATAGTGCCTTTGGTAGCGGTAAGCCTTGCTGTCGGAGTTCTGATGTTCTGCGGACTGATCATCGTCTTCGTGCTCCTTTCTCCTATGGGAATGAATACGATCAGTTCGAAATATTCTACCGATCTTGTCGATGGAGCAGGACGCTTCGTGGATTCGATTGATTCCGCAGGATGGAGTTCAGGGGGCGGCGGACGGCATTACAGCAGAGGTTTTGACGGCCTTTTCCATCGGGATCATTGACTCTCGCTCCCATATACGAAAAAACCCGGCACTCGTGCCGGGCTTTTCCATGTTCGCGGAAGGTGAGGGATTCGAACCCCCGGAACGTTGCCGTTCAACAGTTTTCAAGACTGCCGCCATCGACCACTCGGCCAACCTTCCATAGAAAGGACTACAAATTTAGAGGAAATTCGAGGAATATCAAAAAAAACATCGTATTTTTGTATTCCCTTTCACTCAGGGGAACATCCGGTGAGTTGTCCGAGTGGTTGAAGGAGCCTGCCTCGAAAACAGGTGTGCGGGTGACCGCACCGGGGGTTCGAATCCCTCACTCACCGCGAAATCGTCTAACGAGTTAAATATTAACAAGTTGGACGATTTTTAGTTAAAAACGGGGCGGATTCGTGGCGGTTTTATAGGTTCTTAATAATTGCTGAAATGGAATACCGAAAAGAGGGGAATGTTGTAGTAGTCAATTCTTTGGATGAGAAGATTTTAGATGCGGATGCGATTATGGATACGCTGATGTCCCTGAAATATGAGACGGGATGCACCTGCTATGCCATAGCCAAGTCCTGCTTCGACGAATCGTTTTTCCGCCTTTCTTCCGGAGTCGCCGGAGAAGTGATCCAGAAGTTCGTCAACTATGGAATCCGCGTCTCCGTATTCGGAGATTTCTCGAAATACACCAGCAAACCCCTGCGCGATTTCATCTATGAAAGCAACAAGGGCAGGCACTTCGGCTTCCTCGCCTCGGAGCAGGAGGCTGTCAGCTGGCTTTGCCGTTAGGCGTTGAGTAGCCGCCTCTAAGGATGAAGCCCGGGGAGCGTCACGCTGCTGTCGGCTTTGCCGTTAACGCCGGGACGCCTTAACAATATGGCTGCGGTTCGCGACAGAATCCTCCGGCCCTCCCGCCAAGCACCTGACGCCCCGCACCCGGACCGCCCGCAAAAAAAAATCATCTTTTTTTTAATTCCGTGCAAGGTTTTTGCTATGTCGGGATTTAATGGGTAAAACATTATGAATTATGAAAAAGTTTTATGTATTTGCTTTGGCACTGCTGACCCTGGGCATAGCGGCCCAGTCCTGCCACAAAGATGATCCCGATTACAGCAAAATCCAGCCTACGGCTCTTGTTACCGTACGCCCCGCAGCCGACCAGTCTTTCGTGATGCAGCTGGACAACGAAACCGTGCTGTACCCTTCAAATATGACTCTGTCCCCCTTCAAGGACAAGGAAGTCAGGGCTCTGGTCAATTTCAGCGACCAGAAGGAAATCGACGGCAAACTCAATGTGCACGTAAACTGGCTCGACAGCATACGCACGAAGAAGCCAGTTCCGAGCCTCGAGGACAACAGCGTTTACGGAAGCGATCCTATTGAAATAGTACGGGACTGGGTTACTGTCGCGGAGGACGGCTACCTCACTCTCCGCGTGCGTACCGTGTTCGGCGACCCTTCGGTCAAGCACGAACTGAACTTAGTTACCGGAACGAACCCCGAAGACCCGTACGAGCTGGAACTCAGGCACAACGCCAACAAGGACATTTACGGACACTACGGCGACGCCCTGATCGCGTTCAACCTCAATGACCTGCCCGTAGAGGATTCCCAGACGGTGAAAATCAAAGTGAAATGGAGATCCTTCTCCGGTTATAAGTCGACGGATTTCGATCTGTACATAAGGCCGAAAGAATAATACCTCTGAATGGGTCTCGGTTTGCTATATGATGACCGGACTTTACTGAAACGGATAAAAGCCGGTGACAATGCGGCGATGCGCGAACTGTATCGCCGCTATGTCCGTTATCTGTCTGCAATCTGCTCCCGTTATATTTCAGATGACGAGGATGTCAAGGATGTGCTGCAGGACGCTTTCGTCAAGATCTTTTCTTCCATCGGCACTTTCGAGTACCGCGGGAGCGGCTCGCTGAAAGCGTGGATGGCGCGGATTACGCTGAACCAGGCCCTGAAGTTCCTGAATAAAAACAGACTCTCCGGAGTTCCTCTCGACGATGAATTCCACAACCTGCCGGACGAGGACGAAGAGCCTGACTCGAAGAAAGTTCCCTCAAAGGTCCTTTTCCAAATGATAAGGGACCTGCCCGAGGGTTATCGTACGGTTTTCAACTTATATGTCGTTGAGGGCAGAAGCCACAAGGAAATAGCCGGAATGCTCGGCATCTCTGAAGCGACATCCGCCTCCCAGCTGCACCGGGCAAAAGCCGCGCTTGCGGATAAAATCAGAAGCTACACCAATGAATAACAGATGGTTGGATGACATACGTAAGCGGATGCACGCTTTCAAGGCGGATGAACCCGAGGGCCTTTGGGAAGATCTGCGGGGCGAACTGGGCATTGAACCTGCCGCAGGACGACGTTCTCCGCTCCTGCTCGGCGGAACTGTGGCCTTGGCTTTTGCTGCAGTCGCCGTTGCCTTTCTTGTAATCAGGTTCACTCCTCGCACGCAGCCTGCCGAAAGTGATCTGCTCGCCGTTTCAACGCCGGCACCCCGTTACGCCGAGACGGTGCATCCTGAACGCCGGGAGGAACTGGCGTCAAATCCAGCAGAAGAAACTCTGCACCAAACCGGCAGCGACTTGCCTGCGGGCAGCAGCACTGCGGCGGTTCCGGGCGAAGCCACGGGCTTTTCAGGTAACGGAACGACAGCTGAACAACACGGAACGGACGAGCTTTCCGTAAGCGAAAAGGCTGCACCTCAAGGCGGTTCAACCGGCAACGGGAATGCTGCAGCTGCACAGCGAGAAACGCTCGAGGCTTCCGGCGGTGAAAATACCGAGACTCCGATCGAAACGGCAGAACCCTCCGGCAGCGAAAATACAAGCGCCTGGGACGAACTTCTGCGGGACGAGAGCGGGCGTTCTAAGGGCAACGGACTGTCGGTGAACTTGTTCGCGGCTGGAGTTACCGGTTATTCAAACAGCGTTCGCTCTCTCGCCGATGCGGGTCTGGAGGTAGCAGGTCAGGCCGGTGCGCAGTGGGAGGACAGTCCGCTACTGGGCATAATGCTCTTCAACCGGGGCGAAAACACGAGCCTCCGGAAGCACCACTATCAGCCGTTCAGGGTGGGACTTTCTCTCTCGTACAATTTTACTGACCGGCTTGCACTGACGGGAGGTCTGACCTATTCACTGCTTCCGTCCGTTTTCAAAGAAGGAGGCGACAGCCATTATATCGAGACCAGGCAGAACCTGCACTATGTCGGCGTACCCCTGACCCTGAACTACAATTTCTATTCGCTGCCGTCCTGGGACTTCTACCTTTCAGGCGGTACGCTTGCCGAAAAGTGTGTTACCGGGAAGATTACGGACGCCTACTTTATCGGATGCAAGGCGGTGAAGGAGGAAAGTTCGACGGTTTCAGAGAAGCCCTGGCAGTTCTCCGTAAATCTGTCGGCCGGTGTGCAGTACAGACTCGCTCCCGCGGTCCGGCTGTACGCAGAACCCGGCCTGGCCTACTATTTCAACGACGGATCGAACCTTTCCACAGTCTATAAAGAACGTCCCCTGAACTTCGACTTCCGCCTCGGCCTGCGCTTCGCGTTTTAACTCTTGATGTTACCGTTCCACCTTGAACTGCTGGATCCGG
>Ga0129311_1001784_pt1 | contig 14471 bp, 12 predicted proteins | sample Go1ome_FD_94435 | JGI IMG/M metagenome (GOLD analysis project Ga0129311, IMG submission 94435) | Western lowland gorrila individual fecal microbial communities from Wisconsin, USA - Go1022B metagenome | ecosystem: Host-associated > Mammals > Digestive system > Large intestine > Fecal | place... | reverse complement strand
TAATTCTACCTTTCTCATAAGTACCTCCAATATTTTTATCAGATATACTTATATCACAAATTTAAAATTGGGACATTTTCCTAAATGATATATTAAGACATTATCATAAATGAATCATAAAAAGGTTAAGAAATAATCAAAAAATGTTGCGAAATAGTTAATTTTATGATATAATATATTTAGAATGATTAAAGGAGATGAACTAAATATGGATGAAGTTGAAAGTAAAAAAAGTTGGATTGTTAGCTTGATTTTATGTTTCTTTTTGGGAATATTTGGAATACATAATTTTTATGCCAAAAAAATCAAAATTGGAATTATACAATTAGTAACATTAGGTGGATTAGGTATATGGACATTGATTGATTTAATTGGTATTATTCAACAAAAATATAGTGACAAAAATGGTAGTATTATTAGAAAAAAAGATTCAGAAAATGAAGTTTTAAAGCTTGTTGTAGTTTTTATGATAATTAGCATAATTGGTAGTATTCTATTTACAGTTAAATCAATAAATGTAACTGTTTTTTATAAAAATAATGATTATACAAAGAATTTTGAAGAAGCTTCGAAACAAGAACCAGGAATGCAGGTCTTTTTATTTAATGATGCAACACAAAAACAAATAGATGAAGTTGAAAAGAATATAAGAGCAATAAATGGCGTAAGTACAACAGAATTTATATCAAAAGAAGAAGCATTAAATACAATGAAGAACAAGTATGAAGGTAAAGTTGACCTTTATAAATATGAGGGAAAAAATAATATTTTTTCAGCTTCTTTTATTGTAAAAATAAAGGATCAGTCTAAGTTTGAAAAAATTTATAAACAAATAGAGAAGTTAAATAATGTTAAAAAAGTAACGAAAGATGATTTATCAATAAAAACAGCAACCAAAGTTGCTGAACAGATAAATGTTATATTAATATTATTAATAATATTAATTATAATGGTTACTATAAATACTTTAGGCAAAATAATAGCTATAATATTAATATTTAAAAACAGATTGTTAAAAAATAATTTGAATGATTTAAACATATAATATTTGTTATACCATTATCGAAAGATAAAACGTATTCTATAAAAAGAAAAACCAATAAAATCGCCTCCGTTTTTATTAGTTTTTCCATTGTTTTTATTTTTTTAATATTTTAAACTTTTGTACATTTTGAGAAGTGTCCCCAAAATGTACTAAGCTCTTTTTTTCTTTTTCTCCACTATAATATCTCCAAATATTTCTTCTTGTGTTGTCTCAACTTTGCTTCTTCTACTCATTTCTAGCAATCCACTAAATGCTGTTACAACTTCTTGTTTATTACGTTTCTTTATTGAGAATAATTTGTTAAATACAAATCTCTTTTGTTTTATTAGTGTTTTATACATTTCTTTTACTTTGCTTGAAACTGAATAGTTTTCTACAAGTGCTATTTTTTCTATATTTTTAGCATTTTGATTCATTTTTACACTTGTTCTTTTTACTAAGTCTTCATATAAATTTGGTATTAATTGTGCATCATAATTGAACTCTACTTTTTGCTTTGGTAAAGATATTTCCTCTTGTCCTTTAAATACCCTATTTGAATATTGTAAATATTGTTCCTTCAAAGTTTTACTTATTTCTTTATATTTTTTATAATCTATAATTCTTTGAATAAGTTCTTCTTCTGTTAGTTCTTCTTCCTCTTCTTCTTGTTTTGGAAGTAGTTTTTTTGATTTTAAATATAACAAAGTAGATGCCATAACTAAGAATTCGCTTGCAATTTCCAAATTCATCTTTTCCATAGCATTTAGGTATTTAATGTATTGATCTGTTATGTCATTTATATTTATATCATAAATGTCCATTTTGTTTACATCAATTAAGTGACATAGTAAATCTAATGGGCCTTCGAATTTATCTATTTTTATTGCGTATTGTTTTGTTTCTAGTGTTAAAAGTGGCATTTTAAATTTATCCTTTCTTATTCTACAATATGTTAAAACCGTTCGTCCTTATTGTCGCAACCTCCCTTATTGAATAATGACAGGTTGCTCCAACGCTACGCTTTGCTCCGCCCTACGCGTCCTCACTCATTTTTAACATATTGTATCATCATTAAGTGATAAATTGATAATATCACTTTTATACCCTTTTTTCAATAGATAATTTTTAATTTCTTCATTATCCATTGAAGAAGATTTTTTGTAGATTATGTTTTGAGCTGATTTTTTTTCGTATTCTTCAAGTTCTTCTTTGTGCGCATAGAAATAGTCTTCTATTAAGCTTTTATTTATACCTTTTGCTAGTAATTTATATTTTATTTCTTTTAATGATAAATTTTTTAGTGCTATGAAATTGTTTATTGTCCTTTCAATGTAATTTGCGTCATCTATATATTTAGCTTCTTTTAGGTATTCTATTACATCTTCTAATAAATTTTCTTCTATTGTTGAAGCAAATTTTGTTCTTATTTCATTTTCACTTCTTTTTTTATATAAAACATATTTTAATACTTTTGTTTTTGCATTATCAAATTCTTCTAAATTATACATATATTTCCCCTATATAATAAAATCATAAAATTTTAAATCCGCGTAAGCGACCAACCGTAGCGTAGCGCAGGGCGACTGAAGCAACTTACATACTAGTATTTTAAATATGGAAGTTGCGACACCAAGGATTTATAAATTTTATGATTTTATTTTAATTAGTAAATTTTAAAAAATTATTCTTCATCATCATCTATTTCTGGAATTTCTTCTCCTAGGCTTTCTTCAAATCCTTTTTTGAAGTTTGCTCTTACTTTTTCTTCAACTTCTGCAAGCATTTCTGGTTTTTCTTGTAATAGTTTCTTAACATTTTCTCTACCTTGTCCAATTCTTTCTCCATTATAACTAAACCAAGAACCACTCTTTTCTATTATGTCCATATTAACAGCCATATCTAGAATATTTCCTGCTTTTGAAATTCCTTCTCCATATACAACATCAAATTCTGCCTCTCTAAATGGTGGGGCAACTTTGTTTTTAATTACTTTAACTCTTACCCTATTTCCTTTTACTTCTCCATCTTGTTTTATGTTTTCTATTCTTCTTATATCAAGTCTTACAGATGCATAGAATTTTAATGCTCTACCACCAGTTGTTGTTTCTGGATTTCCAAACATTACTCCTATTTTCTCTCTTAATTGGTTTATGAATATTAAAACTGTTTTAGATTTATTGATTGCACCAGCAAGTTTTCTTAATGCTTGCGACATTAATCTTGCTTGTAATCCCATGTGAGAATCTCCCATGTCTCCATCAATTTCTGCTTTTGGTACAAGAGCTGCAACAGAATCTACTACTATTACATCTAACGCTCCACTTCTTACTAAGCTTTCCGTAATTTCTAATGCTTGTTCTCCTGTATCTGGTTGAGATACTATCAAGTTATCTATATCTACTCCTAATTTTTTAGCATAAACTGGGTCTAAAGCATGTTCTGCATCGATGAATGCTGCTTCTCCTCCCATTTTTTGTGCTTCTGCAACTACATGTAATGCAAGTGTTGTTTTACCAGATGATTCTGGTCCAAATACTTCTATAATTCTTCCTCTTGGAACTCCTCCTATACCTAATGCCATGTCTAAGCTTAAAGCTCCTGTAGGAATTGCTTCTATTTCCATTGCTTTGAATTCTCCAAGTTTCATTACTGAACCTTTTCCAAATTGTTTTTCTATTTGGCTCATTGCAGCCTCTAATGCTTTTTTCTTTTCTGTATTTTCACTCATATTTTTTCCTCCTTTATATTTTGTCTAAATTTCTAACGCCAAATATAAGAAATTTAGTGTAAACTCGTGTTTGGTATTCTTATTATATACCAAAACAATGTTTTGTCAATACTTTTTTAAAATTTTTTTAATTTTTGTACCAGCCTTCTATATTATAAAATGTGCTAAACCAGTTAGGAGCTACATCTCCGACCAAATTAGAATTATACAAAACATTTAATTTTCCATTATTTAAACTTATATATGGTATTTCTGTATTATAAATTTGTTCTAATCTAGCATATTTTTCTAATAGAATTTTTTCATCTGTTGTATTTTTTACTTCATTTAATATTTGATTAATCTCATCTGATGTATAATTTGCTAAATTTCCTTCTCCAAAGAAACTACTTAGGTCTGGACTTATAGGCAAATAAGTCCCACATAAAATCATGTCATAATTTTTGTTTTGCTTATAATTTTGATATTGTTCATCTGAAACTTTTAGTAAATTCACTCTTATTCCTTGCGCCTCTAATTGATTAGTTATATTTTCAGCAGTTTGAACCTGAGTTCCATTACTTTCTTTTACTACAAAATTCAATTTTAATTTTTGTGTTCTATAATTTTCTGTTTTTTGCCAATTTTGATATTTAAAACTCCACCCACCATCTGTTAAGAATTGATTTGCTTGTTCTATATTATAATCAACTTTTGATGGCGTTCCTTTATAAAGGTAAGAACCATATTCCAATGGAAAATACGCTGTATAATACTTTCCTCCATATATATTTCCTGTAATATTAGATTTATCAATAAAAGCAGCTATGGCCTTTCTAACATTTATATCTGATAAATATTGACTAGTAGTATTTAATGCTAAATAATTATGCTCTCTTCCTTTTACTTCTTTATAATTGTAACCTATTGTCCCAATATAATCGCTAAAACTATTATTAGTTGTAGACAAAATATCAATGTTTCCTGTTTTAAAACTATTGTATAATTCTCCAATTGATGAATATAAATTGACATGAATTATTTCTAATGATAAACCTATTTTTTCAGCATTCCACCAATTTTTATTTTTCTCTAATGTTATAACCGAACTTTGCACATCTGAAATTTTATACCTTCCAGAAGTAACAGGTGCAGAATTTTTTGGAGTATTTTTAAAATCATCTTCTCCATAATATTTTTTGCTCATAATTGGGAAAGTTAGATAATATTCGAAAAATGGCACTTCTCTTGATAAATAGATTTTTATTGTGTGTGCATCAACAACTTCTAATTTTTCAATGTTTTGCACATTTTGACCATATATTGATGGCGTGTCCATTTTTAATCTATCAACTGTGTATTGAACATCTTCAGCATTAAATTCTGTTCCATCTGACCATTTGACATTTTCTCTAAGTTTTATTATATAAGTTGTAGCATCCTGTTTTGCCCATTCAGTTGCTAATGCTGGCTCTGGCTTATAATCATTACTTAAATTAACTAATGGATCAAATAGCAATCGAGATATATCTTGAACATATTGATTATTACTTAAAATTGGATTTATTGTATCAAAATTTGAGATTCCTAAGGTAATTTCTTTAATTCGCTCTTCTTGTTTATTATAACTATTTAATTCCTCTATTTTTTTGGCCTCTTCGTCACCTCTGATTTTTACAAAAGCAAAAATAAATATTCCTATTGCAAATAGAATAAAAATATATTTAAACCAACTATTTTTCATTTTTCACCTCTGCCATATATAATATATTAGTTTTACATTTTTTTCAAGTTTTTTTCAAAAGAATTTTGACCTTTTTATGTTACTTTATTTTCTTTTTAAAAAATATTGATTTTTTCGTAAAATCTGTATATAATATAGCCATTGAATACAAAAGTTAATATAGAAAGGAGTTTTTACTTTATGGAAAAAATTGATATTAAGGAGTTATACAAAAACTCTGAAAAATATGATAACAAAGAAATTACTTTGGAAGGATGGGTTAGAACATTAAGAGATTCAAAAACTTTTGGATTTATTGAATTAAATGATGGTTCATTTTTCAAAAATGTTCAAATCGTTTTTAATAATAATCTTTCAAACTTTGATGAAATATGCAAATTAACAATCAGTTCTTCTATCGAAGTTACTGGAAAATTGATAATTACACCAGATGCTAAACAACCTTTTGAAATACAAGCAACAGAAATCAAAGTTCAAAATTTATGTGCCCCAGAGTATCCTTTACAAAAAAAGAGACATACATTTGAATATTTAAGAACAATTTCACACCTTCGTCCTAGAACAAACACTTTCAGTGCAGTTTTTAGAGTAAGAAGTGTTGTTGCTTTTCTTATTCATAGATATTTTCAAGAAAGAGGCTATGTATATTTAACAAGCCCAATTATCACATGTGCAGATTGTGAAGGTTCTGCTGAAATGTTTAGCTTAACAAAACTTGATTTGGACAAGCCATTACCTCAAAAAGATGGTAAAACTGACTATTCTCAAGATTTATTTGGAAAGAAAACATTTATTACTGGAACAGGTCAATTGCATGGAGAAACTTTTGCACATGCTTTTGGAAAAATTTATACATTTGGACCTACTCTTAGAACTGAAAATTCAAATACTAAAACTCATGCAAATGAATTTTGGATGGTAGAACCTGAAATTTGTTTCTGCGATTTAGAACAATTAATGGATATTGAGGAAGATTTCTTAAAATATATTGTTAAAAATGTTTTAGAAATGTGCCCAGAAGAAATTGAATTTTTTGATAAATTTGTTGAAAAAGGTTTAATTGAAAAACTTCAAAAAGTATGCAACACATCATTTACAAGACTAGACCACAAAGAAGCTATCGATATTTTGAAAAAAGCTGATAGAGAGTGGGAATTCCAACCAGAATATGGTGAAGACCTAGCCAAAGAGCATGAAAAATACATTACAGAATACTTTAATGGTCCTGTTTTTGTTAAAAACTGGCCTAAAGATATTAAAGCATTTTACATGAAGCTAAATGAAGATGGAAAAACAGTTGCAGCAGTTGATTTAGAAGTTCCAGGTGCTGGAGAAATTATGGGTGGTTCTCAAAGAGAAGAAGATTATGATAAAATTATAAATCGTATGAAAGAAATAAATATGAATACTGACGAGTTGTATTGGTATCTTGAACTTAGAAAATATGGTTCAACAATTCACTCTGGATTTGGACTTGGTTTTGAAAGATTACTTATGTACCTTACTGGAATGGAAAACATTCGTGATGTAATACCATTCCCAAGAACACCAGGAAATTGTGATTTCTAATATAGTTATAAAAAAGTAATATATATTCTGAGAGAGGGCAAGTGGGGACCGTTCCATAGTTCTTAGAGATTTATCTCTTAGAACTATGTGAATGGGGAGCCCCGGAAAGAATATATATTACTTTTATTTATTTTATATCATTTTTTGTAAACTCATATTTTTTATTACAAAATTGACAAACTGTTTCAATTGTTTCTTGTTCTTCAAATAAATGATTTATATCATCTTCGCTTAATTTTTTCAAATTATTTACAAATCTTTCTCTACTACAATCACAATGATATTTTGGTTTTATCTCCCCTACCATTACCATTAAATTATCATCATTTGTTGCTTTTTCAGCAATTTCTTGTAAAGACATGTTTTTATCTAGCATTGTTGTAACTGGCTCTAGATTTTTTAATGCTTCCTCTACTTGTTTAATATCATCTTCTGTTGCATCTGGCATTAGTGTTAATAAATATCCCCCTGTTTTTTTTACACCATTTTTATCTACTAAAACGCCTAGAGCAACTGCACTTGGAGTTTGTTCAGATTCTGCAAAATATTTAGTAAAATCTTCTGCTATTTCTCCACTAACTAATGGTGTAACTCCTATATATGGCTCTTTTAGCCCCATATCTCTAATTACATATAGAAATCCTTCTTTACCAATTGCTCCACCAACATTAAGTTTCCCATCTTCTCTTAAAGGTAAGTCTACATGAGGTTCTCCAACATATCCTTTTATGTTTTGATTTCCATCAAATACACTTACAACATTTCCTATTGGACCTGTGCCCTTAATTTGAAGTGTTATTGTATCTTCTCCTTTAATTCTTGTGCTCATAATTGCAGCCATTGTAAGAACTCTACCTAATGCAGCAGTTGCAAGCGGACTTAAATCATGTACCTTTCTTGCCTCTTCCACTAAATCTGTTGTTTCTGCAACAATTATATTAACTCTACCTTCACATGCTAAATATTTTTTAATTTCACTCATTTTTTATTTCCTTTCTGATTTTAGTTACCTATATATAATACCACACTTTATTGTTTTTCTCAATAAATTTTAGATTTTTTATAATTTTTACTTGACAAGATAGATAATTATGTGCTATTATAAATGATGTCAATAGACATGCGGATGTGGCGGAATTGGTAGACGCGCTGGTCTTAGGAACCAGTGCCAAAAGCGTGGGGGTTCGAGTCCCTTCATCCGCACCAAAAAACACTTAGTTTAAATACTAAGTGCTTTTTTTATTTTACTAAATAGAAAATCACTCCGCCTAATAGAGCTATGAAAAATCCTATTATTTTTAGTCCTGTTGTTGCTTCATTTTGATCTCCAAACCCAAAGAAGTTTTTTGTTATTATTCTTGAATCATATATTAAAGTAACTCCTATTAAAGCTATTACTACAGCAATTATTTTTATTATTATTTGAAACATACTATCTACATCCTTTTTAATTCATTTATAATGCTTGTCATTATTTTACTTTAGTAATTCTCTTTCCATTTTTCTAAAAAACAATCTCTTTATGATTTTGGGGCATTTTTGTATACTTGAATATAAGTCTTGGTTTACTTCTTTTAATTCTACTATTTCCCTATCTTTTTGCTCTAATGCCTGTTTATATTGAATTATTAAATTTTTTGCTTTTCCAATTTTAGAATTTTCTTGTTTATATCTTTCTAAAAGATTAATTAGTTCTTCTCTACTTAATTCTTTTACCTCATTAGAAGTTTTTTGATGCTTGGATTCTGAATATTCAATTTTCTTAATAACGTTATCTAGAAAATCATAAGTCTTTTCATCTATATCTTGTTTTTCTAACGGAATATCAGGATTTACAACAATATTCTTATCTTCTTCCATGTTATCATATATGTACTTTATTATTTCTTCTGGAATTTTATTGTAATCTTCTTCTGGCATATAATCTAAAATCAATTTTGCTTGGTATAAAGCTTGATTCTGAGTCATAATTTGCCTCCATCTTTTGAATTCTTTTTTTCTATTGTATAACAAAATAAATTATATTTCAATCCTATTTGTAAATTTATCTTTAATTAAATTTTTTAATAGAATATTTTTTTCTTTTTCAAGTTTTGGATCATCTGCAATTATTTTCATTGAAATTCCTTGTACTTGTTTAAGAACTGGCATATCTTCAAATAAGTTTGCTATTTTAAACTCTGGAATACCATGTTGCTTTGTCCCAAAGAAATCTCCTGTTCCTCTTAGCTCTAAGTCTTTTTCTGATATTACAAATCCATCATTTGTTTCGCACATTACTTTCATTCTTTCGCGAACTGTTTCTCCGCTTCCCTTATATTTTAAAATACAATATGATTGATACTCTCCTCTTCCTACTCTACCACGTAATTGGTGTAGTTGAGCCAAGCCAAATCTTTGAGCATCCTCTACAACCATTATACTTGCATTTGGAACATTAACTCCAACTTCTATTACTGTTGTTGAAATTAAAATATTTATTTCTCCATTTTTAAAGCGTTCCATTATTTCATCTTTATCTTTAGGCTTCATTTTTCCATGAATGTATTCTACTTTGTAGCCTTGGAAAGTTTCATCTTTATATTTATTATATAATTCTACAACAGACTTTAAATCCATTTCCTCAGACTCTTCAACCAATGGACATACAACATAGCATTGCCTTCCCTCTTGGATCTGTTTTTTTATAAAATTATTTACTCTTTCCTCTAATCCTTTTGTAACAGCATAAGTTTCAATTTTCTTTCTATTTGGAGGCAATTCATCTATAATTGAAATGTCCAAATCTCCATATAAAATTAATGCAAGTGTTCTTGGAATTGGTGTTGCTGTCATTACTAATACATCTGGATTTTGACCTTTTTCTACTATTTTAGTTCTTTGTTTTACACCAAATCTATGTTGCTCATCTGTTACAACTAGCCCCAATTTTTTAAACTCTACATTATCTTCTATAATTGCATGTGTTCCAATTAAAATATCTATTTCTCCATTTTTTAGTCTTTCAAGTAATTCTTGTTTTTTCTTTTTTGTAATTGCTGAAATTAATAGTTCACATCTTATTCCCAAATTATCAAATAATGATTTAAAGCTTTCTAGATGCTGGCTCGCCAAAATTGCAGTTGGAGCCATTATTGCTACTTGATAACCACACTTTACAGCCTTATATGCTGAAACCATTGCAACTACTGTTTTACCTGAACCAACATCACCCTGAAGCAATCTATTCATATTTTTCTTGCTTTCCATGTCGTTATCTATTTCTTCCAAAACTCTTAATTGAGCTTTTGTTAGCTTGAATGGCAACATATTTATAACATCTGACATTTTTACATCTTTGCTATATTGAATACCATCCTCTCCATGAATATAATTGTTTTTAAGTTGAAGCAAAGCTAATTGAGTTGAAAGTAATTCTTCAAAAACAAGCCTTTTTCTTGCTGTTTCAAAATCTTTAAATTCTGCAGGAAAATGTATTGTTTTAATTGCTTCATTTATTCCTAATAATTTATTATCTTTTAATAGATAATCTGGCAGAGTTTCTGGCAAATTGCCTTCTACCTCTGATAATCCATTTTCTATAATTTTTCTAATTGTATTTTGTGTTAATTTAAAAGTTAATGGATAAATTGGAATTATTTTACCAGTATTTGAACTCTTTTCACTACTTTCATATACAGGAGAATTTATGGAAATCTTACCATAAATATTACTTATCTTACCATAGAATTTATATTTTTCTCCCATTCTAAAAATATTTTTCAAATAACTTTGATTAAACCAAGTTGCTGTAGCTGTACCAGATTCATCCTTAACTACAAGCTTATACATTGTTTTACCCTTTAATCGAATCTCTTGCACTCTTCCTGTAGCATATGCTTCTATTAAAGCTTCTTCTCCATCTACACATTCTGCAATAAATTTGGGCTTACTTCTATCCTCATAAGTTCTTGGAAAATATGTAATTAAATCTTCTAAGGTGAAAATTCCTAACCTATTTAAAAGTTGGACACGATTTGGTCCAACTCCTTTTATGTATTTTACATCTTTTTTTAAATCCATAAATTTCTCCTTATTTAAAACCTTGTTTTTTGGGACACTCTTCAAAAGTCAGCCTCCTTCTTTCTTTTTTGACTTTTTAAGAGTGTCCCAAAAAGTTTCCCAAAAAGTTTTAAACTTTTCTTCTTTTCTTTGTAACTAAATTTGTTAATATTACAAATACTACAGAAAATGCTATAACTATTCCAGCATTTACTATTACTGGCATTAGTGTGTCTATATTGAATTTTTCTAGTTTTGCAATTGTTTCATTTCCTGTTATAAAGTAATATGTTGGGAATACATGTCCTATAATTTTTACAGTTTCAGGCAACCATTCTTGTGGTATAAATGCACCACATAGAAAGCTTGAACCAAGACCTATTACATTTACTATACCATTTATAGAGTCTTTGTTTTTTACAAAGTTTGCTATAAAGAAAGCTAGTGTAGTAGCACATATTACAAATATAAATGAATTTGCTATAAATAATAATCCATTTATGCTTGCCATTGTTGGTCCTACAAATACAAAGCTCATTACTACATATAATATCCATAAAACAAATGCATATAAAGAATTTCCTAACAATAATATTCTATTAAATTTCTTATAATTGTAGCTGCTTATAGTTGTTCTTTTTTGAACTTTCTCTTCATTAAATGTTGATATTATTAAACTTATTATATATATCAAACATGCTAAAAAGCTGTATGATGAAAAGTTATAATAACGTGCCGCTTTTGTAAGAGCAGATGTGTCTATTTTTGTTGTTACCTCTGTTTCGATATCTTTTGATATTGTTTCATTTATTTTTGCAACTAGTTCATCTTCATTTTTTATATTTTTTTGATAGATTGTTGCAACTTTTATGTATCTTTGTAAAAGCATTTCTGCAAGTGAACCATAATAACTATCCCTTTTCTTTATTGTTATTTCAGGCTCTTTTCCTTCCATAAAGTCTTTTCCAAAGTTTTGAGGGATATAAACTGCTAAACTTAAGTCTTCATAAAATAAAGCATCATCAATTGCTTCTTTTGAATTTTCTATTTCTGCCATATCGCATTTTTCTTTGATATATTTTATAAAATCTTTTGTAATTCCCTCTTCTTTATCTTCATTTACTATGAATACAGTTGGCTTGCTTGCTTCAAAATTTGTTGAACTTTGATTTGATTGCATACTGAAATTACCAAATATTAGTAATATTACTGTGTACATTATTACTATAAATTTATTCTTTTTTAATACTTGTAAAAAGGTTTTAAATACTGTCATATTTTTGCCTCCTTAAACTCAAGAATGATATTGTAATTAGTACAACACATAATACTCCTAAACTTGCTACATTAAACCAAAATCTATCTAATGTGTTATAGTAATAAAGTGAGTAAAATCCATCTGTTATCATGTTTGCAGGATTTATTTTATTTATAATTGGCATTCCTTTATCAATTACATATTTTAATGTAACTCCCATCATACCGGCAAAAAAGCATCCAGTCATTGTTATTGCAATTAAAATTCCTGATTTTGCCCCTTCACTCTTTTTGCTCAATGTTCCAACTGCTACTCCCATTGATAATCCTGTTAAACTACCTATCATAGCAAGTAATATAACTAATCCTGTATGTTCTCCATAGTCTACTTTTAACGCAAAAATCGTGTATGCAAATAAAATAACTAAACCTAACAATTGTGCTACATATCCTGCTAAAAGAGAACTTAATATTATTGTTCCTTTTTTAGTTGGCGCAACTGCAACTCTTTTTCCTTTATTAGACATATTGGGAAGAGTTTGATTTATTGCAACCATTCCTAAAATACCACCATAAAGACAAGTCATTGCTATTAAAGTATAAAATTCTATCATCATATAATTTAGATTTTTATTTGCTGTATTTTCAAATTCGATTTCTGTATTGCTTGTTTCATTTATCACTCTTTTTACAATGCTTTCTGCGTCTACTGCAAAGTTTCCTTGTTCTATTTGTTTTTTTATTTCATCTTTTGAAATATTCTCTACAATGCTTGACCTTTGAACTATTTCTTCTACTACATACTTAAAAATTGTTTGATTTACTCCATTTTTTTGAAATACAAGTTTTGGATCATTTCCTTGCATTTTTAAGTAACCTACAATTTCTTCTTTGTTTAGCATTTCTTTTGCTTTTTCTTCATCTAGTAGTTTTGTATTAAACATCTGGTCTTCGCTGTTTTCATCGCTTAAACTTTCAAAAGCTGTTTTAAATATTTTATTATTTTGATAATCTTCGTTATCAATTATAGCAATATCAATAATTGATAGTTTTTCTTTATTTATTACATCTGCAAATGCCATGTTGAAAAATGTTCCTAATATTATTGGGAAGGCAAATGTCCAAAATATTAGCATTTTGTTTTTGAAAAGAGTTTTTAGAGAATATTTAAAATTATGTAAAAACATTAGTCTCTAAGTTCCTTTCCTGTTAGTTCTAAGAATACATCGTTTAAAGTTGGTTTTTCTGAATTGATTTTGTTATATTTTATATTCTCTTTTTTCAAAAACTCTACCATATCTACCAAGTTGTTTTTGCCTTCTTTATATTTAACAAGTAAAACTCCATCTGTGTAAGTTACTTCGTCTACATTGCTGTTTTGTTTGATTTTTTCTATGTAGCTTGAATCTAGGTTATTTACTTCTACTGTTACTTTTTCATCAATTTTAGCTAATTCTTTTACCTCTTCAGTTGTACCTTGTGCTAAAATCTTTCCTTTATCTAAGATAATAACTCTATCACAAAGTATTTCTACTTCCTCCATGTAGTGTGTTGTATATACTATTGTTGCGCCATCATTTCTTAATTTTTTAATTCCATCTAATATGTTATTTCTACTTTGTGGGTCTACTGCAACTGTTGGCTCATCTAAAAAAATTAGTTTTGGCTTATGAGCTATACCACAAGCTATGTTTAATCTTCTTAATAAACCTCCTGAAAGTTTTTTAGGATAGAATTTAACAAAATCTTGCAAACCTACTAATTCAATTGCATCTTGTACATATTTTTTTCTTGTTACTTTATCTTGAATATATAAACCACAAAAATAATCTATATTTTGATATACTGTAAGTTCGTCAAATACTGCAACATCTTGGAATATAACTCCTATTTTTCTTTTTATTTCATAACTATCTGGCTTCATTTCTTCGCCAAAAATTTTTATTGAACCTTTTGATGTTTTTAAAAGTGATAATACACAATTTATTGTTGTAGATTTACCGCTTCCATTTGGTCCAAGTAAACCTAATATTTCGCCTTCGTGTACTTCAAATGATAAATTGTCAATAGCTTTTAATTCTTTGTATTCTTTTACCAAATTTTTTACTTCAATAACATTATTCATT
>Ga0129311_1001782_pt1 | contig 14478 bp, 13 predicted proteins | sample Go1ome_FD_94435 | JGI IMG/M metagenome (GOLD analysis project Ga0129311, IMG submission 94435) | Western lowland gorrila individual fecal microbial communities from Wisconsin, USA - Go1022B metagenome | ecosystem: Host-associated > Mammals > Digestive system > Large intestine > Fecal | place... | reverse complement strand
CACTCATCGAAAGGTGAGTGTTTTTCGTTGTATGCATAAAATAGAAAGAGATTCGAACCTGTGAGGGCATGAGCGTAATTCGAATGTCCGGTGAACATTCGAATTGCGAATGGTCCGAAGGCGACCGAGCAGGGAGCAGAGAAGGCAGCCTGCAAGCAAGGCGCAGCAGGCGGTCAGATCCCTTCGACTGCACCAAGTAATGCGTCCATTTAGGATGCATGGTCGTGAAAGCAAGTCATTGGCTTGGTTTCAGCGTTTTTTGACGATGAATTGCCGCGTAAATGAATATACCGACTTAGGGATACAAAGCGGAACTTTTAAGATTTTAAAATTTGAACTTTCACGAAAACGTAAATATCGGCGGTTCTTAACATGAATTTTATATGAAGCGTGATAGAATAAAACAAAAAAAGGAGAAAGAGGAGATTGAAGCCTATAAAAATGGACGCGAGATTAAAGAAAATTGTTTTGCAGATAAGTCTGCTTGTCTGCGGCGCCGCGATGCTGGCTGTTGGCATTTGCCGCGGGGAGGCGGGCTTAGTCCTCGACAAAGCAATCAGATTATGTTTGGAGTGTGTGGGAATTGGATAAGAAAAAAAGAAGTGTTTCACAGACGCTGGTCTCTTTTCGGGGATGGATACAGGCAGCTGCCACGCTTTGCACGAATAACCGGATTTTGAACTTTGGAAACGGCAGTATTTATCAGGGAACGGCAAAAACCATGTGCGTGCCGGGACTGAACTGCTATTCCTGCCCGGCTGCGGGAGGGGCGTGTCCGATCGGAGCTTTTCAGGCGGTCGCAGGCTCGTCAAAATTCAGCTTTTCCTATTATATTACGGGGATTTTGATCCTGTTCGGGGTATTGCTCGGACGTGCTATCTGCGGGTTTTTGTGCCCGTTTGGCTGGTTTCAGGAGCTTTTGCATAAAATACCGGTCAGAAAACTCTCGACGAAACGTCTTAAGCCTTTGACCTATGTAAAATACGCAGTTCTGCTGGTTATGGTTGTGCTGCTTCCGGCGCTCTTAGTAAACGATGTGGGAATGGGAGATCCGTTCTTCTGCAAGTACCTTTGTCCGCAGGGTGTCCTTGAGGGAGCTATCCCGTTGGCAGCTGTCAACACCGGAATTCGCGCGGCACTTGGCAAGCTGTTTACATGGAAACTCGGCATTTTGACGAGTATCCTCGTGCTGAGCGTCATCTTTTACCGCCCATTCTGCAAGTGGTTGTGTCCGCTGGGCGCGATTTACGCGCTTATGAATAAGGTGTCTCTGGTCGGCATGAAAGTTGAACAGGAGAAATGCGTATCCTGCGGAAAATGTGAAAAAGCATGTAAGATGGATGTCGATGTAACGAAAAACCCTGATCACGCGGAATGTATCCGCTGTGGTATGTGCGCCAAAGCCTGTCCGACCGGAGCAATCCGTTTTCGCTGCGGCTTCGGAGACGGCAAGGGCATATGCGGTGCGGGAAACCCATCGCGAAAAAATTAGAATGAAAGCTAAAAATTAGAATGAACGACACGTTCAGAATGAAAATCTAGGAGGAACGAATATGAACACAAAGAAATTTTTAACTCTGCTGCTCGTGATATGTATGATGCTGGCCCTGGCGGCGTGCGGCACAGATGCAGGCAAATCGGATGGGAAGCCGAAGAATGCCGAGGAGGCGGTTTCCATGTATCAAGACCTGATGGCACAGGAGACGGAGATCCTGACAGAGAACAGTGAGCTTTGGGAAAAGGTCTTTATGCAGGCGGACAAGGGTATGGCGATGGTGGAAGACGGCAAGAACTACGGGGAATTTCTACTCGCGACCATCGAGACGATCAGCGACCAGTTTACAGAGGATGAGCTGAAACTGCTTCGTGAGGGGGCAGAGAAAGTCAGCGATATTGAAAAAAAGCTGACCGCGATTGAAGAACAATATCCAGACGAAATCCAAAAACTGATGGACGGTGGCATGAGCATGCCGGCAGATGCGGATGGAAAACAGGTATTCCCATCATTTACAGGGAAGGATTTAGACGGAAACGAGGTCAAAAGCGACGAGCTGTTCTCCGCGCATGCCTTTACGGTAGTGAATTTTTGGTTTACAACTTGCAGTCCATGCGTCGGCGAACTTTCGGATTTGGACAGTCTGAATCAGGAATTCTCCAAAAAAGACGGTGCGGTGATCGGCGTGAATTCCTTTACGCTGGACGGCAACCAGACAGCCATCGATGAGGCAAAGGCGGTTCTGCAAAAGAAGGGCGCGACGTATCAGAACATTTATTTTGATTCAAACAGCGAGGCAGGGAAATTCGTCACAAATGTGTATGCTTTCCCGACAACCTATGTCGTTGACAGAAACGGCTGCGTCGTAGGCGATCCGATTGTAGGCGCGGTTACCGGAGAGGCACAGAAGAAGGCATTGGAGGAACTTATCGATAAGGCATTGGCAGCCGATGTGAAGAAGTAAAAGCGTGTACAACAAACATAGAATCTCCGCGGGAGAAATCGCGCGGAGATTTTTTCAATAGAACGGTAAAACGAATAAATACCGATTGGATACTATGCAGTCCGACATAGACCGGACTAATGATACTGATTAGCTTTGACCGAGCCTTTGAATTAGGCGTTCTAGCAATGTGGCAGCAGCCGGAAGGCAACTTTCATCAAAGTCAAAGCGGGGGTTATGCAAGGGTGCAGTGATATCGGTACCGATGCCGATGTAAGTACCGAAACCTCCGTTTTTTTGTACGTAATTCATCATGACGGCAGCATCGTCTGTTCCACCAAGATTTCCCTCATAGTAAATCTTTTCAAACCATGGAATTTGGGTTGCCTCTGCCTGCACAAAATCCATCATAGCAAAGTCGCTGCGACCGGCAGGAACTTCACCATGATCGATGACGGTATAGGTCAGCCCATAAGTTTTCGCAGTGCCGTTGAGAATATTCACAATCCTTCTCTGAAGATAGTCAGAGATTTCCCGAAATTGCCCGCGGTATTCCAAACTTATGGTGTAGTTTGGAATATTACTGTTTGGGCAGGAAACTGCTTTGAGTTGGCCTACGTTGATACGGCAAAGACCTTTTTCGTGTGACGCGATGCAGTGCAGATTCAGTGCCGCGCTGCAAGCAGCAAGCAGTGTACTGTGCGTCCCCTGCGCAGCGTCATAGGATACAATGTTGGGGTGGAATGTGACATCCAAGCGATGATTGCTCATGAAGTCGCAAACACCGCAGGCTATCGCGTGAGAGGGCAGCGGAACTCTCTCTGCAGAAAGTGCGAGGTGAACCGCGAGAAAATAGTCCACATCACTTAAAAGCCCTTTATCCACCATGGACTGTGCACCGAGGATCGTTTCTTCCGCTGGCTGGAAAAGTAATTTAATAATGCCGCGATAATTCGAAATGTGACTTGTGATACGTCGCGCAAGCTCTAGCCCAATGGCAATGTGCCCATCATGCCCACAGGCATGAGCACAGCTTGGGTTTACAGAACGAAAGTTTTCCATTACGACTCTGTCATCAGGAAAACAAGCTTCTTCGTATGGCAAACCGTCGATATCAAAACGAAGGGCAATGGTCGGTCCGGATTTTTCGGTATCGATAATTGCAGCCACGCCTGGATAACCATCTGTTTTTTCAACAAAAGTATTTTTAGCTCCCTGCTGCAGTGCTCGGCGCATGTTTTGTTGCCTTTGCTGCGTGGAGAGCTCAATCGGCGAGTGGAGAGTTTCGACGTTAACAGCATCTCTGCCCATGAGAATGGTCTGAACTCCGGCTGTTTCCAGAATTTCGGCAATTCTCGCGCTTGTTCGAATTTCATTCCAGCTCGTTTCTGCAAATTTGTGAAATTCGCGTCGATTCTGTGTGATTGCGTCCATGATTATTCACGAAACTGCGGATTGGTTTCGCAAATCCTCCTCCCTATATTGTCTTTGCTGAGTTCCATAGTAACATCCAAAATTTCAACTGCCCGGTCAATCTGCTGCTCGCTTGCGGAAGAAAAACAAAGTCGAATATAGCCGCTTCCGCTGTAACCGTAAGGGAAAAAAACGCTGCCTGGCATGTAAAGTACGCCACGCTGCTTACAGAGCGCGAATAGCTTTTTTTCGTTAACGTCTTCCGGAAGTTTACACCACAGGCACAGGCCACCCTCTGGAATTTGGAATTTTAGTCCCTTTTCGACGAGCGGTATCAGTCGCCGGCAAAGATAGTCTCTCTTTTGTCTATAATACCTCTGTAAAAATTGCACACGTCGTTCAAAAGCGCCGCTTTCGATAAAAGAATTGAGCATAGCGTGGCTCATCTTGTATATAGTCATTTGACCGGTCGAGATTAATTTACCAATCATTTCGATTGGCTCGGGAGGTCCTACTACATAGGCAATTTTGTTGCCTGGGAGGAATGTCAAGGTAAAAGTATCAATGTAGAGGACCATTTGGTTGTTATCCAACGCATACAAAGATGGGAGTTCCTTGCCGTCATAGCGAAAATCGCGAACGGAGTTTTCTTCAATAATTGGAACGCCCCAATGACCTGCAATAGCTAGAAGCCGCATACGGTGTTCCAACGGCATAACGCTTCCGGTGGGATTGTGCAGATTCGGCATGGTGTAGATGAACTTTGGCTGATACAGCGGAAGTAGTTTTTCAAGGTCATCAAGGTCCATACCGTTTTCGGTCATTCTTACGCAGATTACGTTGATGCCGCGATTTCGAAACACATTGACAGTGCTTGCAACCACAGGTTCTTCGACAATGATGTTGTCCCCCTCCTTCAAATAAAGCTGAGAGATGTATTCAAGTACTTGAGTGGTTTCCGCAACAAGCTGAATATTTTTTTCTCCGACAAAGATGTCATGCTTGCTTAAAATGCGACGGATATTTGTTTTTAAACGAAATGATTCCTTGTCGTCAAGAGTGACAAAATCATTATAGTGGTAGGTAATATCTTCTTCTTCAGCCACATTGACATTGATCCCCGCGAGAGAAATTAAATCAAAGGTGCCGGATTGGCTGAAAAGGTCGTCAAAAAGGTTTTCTTTGTCAGTATAAGTGTAGCGTATCATCTTGGCAAGCGGATGAAAAATACGCATCGGTGTCTTTTTTGCCGCTTCTCGGACAAAATAACCCTTCGGTTTTGCAGAAACGATAACTAAACCTTCTGCAATCAATTCCTGATAAGCTCTCACCATCGTTGTGCGGGAAACCCCGAGATCGTCCGCGATGCTTCTCTCCGACGGTAGTTTAAAAGAAGCAGGAAGTTGTCCGGAGAGGATCAACTGGGCAATCGCGTTCTTGATTTGTAAATAGATCGGGGTATTATTGTTACGATTCAGTTTGATTTCCATTTTTACGTACTTTCTTGTAAGTGGCTGCGAGGAGCAGACCCATGACGATCATCATAATTGCGCCGAAAGCCTGCAGAAGCCAAATATAGGAATAGCCTGCGTTGCCATTGTTGTCCAACCACGTGCCACAGAGGTTATACAGCCAAATGTCCGAGGAATAACCAATTGCAGATGCGACTCCCAAAACAGTTCCGACATATTTGAACGGAATCCTCGCTTCAGTGACCGGTGTGTAAAGCGCAGTTGAGTTAACATAAGAAAACAGCAGCAGGATAATGCAGACGGTAATCAGCAGAATAACCATGTTATGCTGTTGCGGCACCAACATCAGCACGATAGTAAATAGCAGGGTTCCAATGCCTCCGACCATGACAACCTTTGTGGAACTTTTGAGGCGGTCGATAAAGAAACCTCCGACTGGTCCGGCGATGAGGTTCATGCCGCTGCGCAGTGTGTTCGTGACAAGTGCAGCGATGCCAATGGATACCCCAAAGGCATCTGTCATATATGGATTCAGGTAAGGCACAGTAGAACGAACAAGGAAGTAACCGAGCGTAAAGAGACCTAAGTACCAGGTGATCGGCATTTTGAGAACCTTGCCGATGAGCTTCAAGTCAATTTTATCATCAGCCCCTTCTCTGGCTTTTGCCTTTTCTTCATCGTATGGAACAAAGATCCATGTTAGAATACCAAAGACAACGGAGATGACGCAGTAAATCATCATACCGCCGCGGAATTCATATTTTGCCAATGCGGTTTCCATCATACCGAGAATCAGGTAGGTACAAGCGATGCCGAACAGACCGTAGGAAAAATTATAAAATCCAAAAAGTTTGCCTTGTTCGTCATCTTCTCCAATATTTTTGATTACCTTCAAAAAGGCGCTCCAGTGCATGCAAGTACTGGTGATGCCAAAGAGAAAGTACATGATTTTAAGAACCGTAAAGGAGGTAGAGAACGCCACCACAGTTCCGGCAAGACCGGTCAAAATCGCCGACCACACCACCAGCATTTTGGGATTAAATTTATCGGCGATCCAACCGCCGATAAAATAGCCGATGACAGCGGTGATGCCAAAGAACGTAAGAAGATCTCCGGCCTGGCCGTATGTAATATGATAGGTGTCGATAAAATGGTTGTAGAAATCATTGCATGCATAAGGGATAAAATAAACGACCGTCGTGCAGGTTGCAATGAGGATCATAAGATATTTGTATGTCATGCTGCTTTTGTTCATTTTTTTTTCACCCGTCTTTCCTGTTACAGATATTTTTCGAACCAATGAAGCATTTCGAGAATTCTGCGTTCCCGGTTTTTGGGACTTCCGCTGCGGCAAAGTTCATGTGTTTCGCCTTTGACCGCGAAAACTCTAGATATTCCGCCGAAGTAGGTAATCGCGCTGTGCAGCTGAAGAGCATGGTCGTAAGTGCAGCGGTAGTCATCCACGCCATGGATAAAGAGAACCGGTGTCTTGATATTCGGAGCGTATTTCAGTCCGGATTGGCTCCAAAGATATTCAAGATTTTCCCAAGGGGTTGTTCCATAGGTATCTTTATTGCATGGAAAACCGATATCTGACATGCCGTAGTCGCTAATCAGGTTAGAAACACAGCGGTCAGAAATGGCTGCTTTGTAACGGTTCGTATGGCCGATAATCCAGTTGATGATGATGCCGCCGTAAGAACCGCCGGTGATGCCGACCCGGCTTACGTCAATCCAAGGATTACGCGCGAGAACTGTATCGGTAAATTCCATAAGATCCCGATAATCAACAGTACCCCATTTCGTGCGAATATCAGCGAAAGCACCGCCCTTTCCTTCAGAACCTCTTGGGTTACAGTAAAAAACACCATAGCCTTCCGCGCACATCGCAAACATTTCGTGAGTTGCTACCGGGCCATAAGCAGAGCCTGGACCACCATGGATGAAGAGGATCGCCGGATATTTTTTATCTGGAGCGAAATCGACCGGTTTCATCAGCCAACCCTCAATTTCCAGACCGTCGGAATTTATGAAATTACAGATTTCCATTTGCGGATAGTCGTACTCATTTTCTAAATGGCCGTTATAGTTGCTAACCTGCGTTTCTTTACCGGTGACAAGGTCAAGAATATAGAATTCGCCTCCAGAGAGACCACGTATCGCAGACATGTAAATTTTGTCGCCGCAGAGGAAGTAGTCCAGAATTTTGCCATCCGGATGTGTCAGTTCTTGCATACTGTCATCGCCGAATGGACTGAAGTAGAGTTTGGAACTGCCGCCGCGCGTACTGATATAGATGATACCGTTTGGCGTTGTCAAAATCTTGTTTAACCAGCCACTGAGATAGGTAATGTCGGTCAGCACATTATCGTAGTAGTGGATATCTGTAGTTTTGTTGTTTCTTGTGAACTCGCCGGTATTCATATCTAAAATGTCAATGTATTCATTTTGATATTCCCCATGAAGACTTCGGTCATTGCGACCAAGCAAAATATGCGTTTCATCAATCGGTTGAATCTTGGTGTAGATGTAATGGTTTGAGTCATCAATCGGCGTAATCTCCATGTTTTTGTAGTTGATTTTATAGACTTTGCCCTCAGTTCGCTGCATGCCGCCGGATTCTACGCCGTAAAAGAGGCCGTACAGATTTTTGTAGGATTTGATATCATAAACGCTGATATCATCCTGTGTAAGTTGCTTCAACTCGCCGCTGTCGTAAAGATAGACTCGGCCGCGTTCCTGATTACAGTATCCTCCGTCATTCGTCCAAAACGGAACTTCATCGGCGATAAAGTATTTGCTTTCCTTTTCTTGAATCTTGATATACGCATCCCAGTCGCCGCTGGCGGCTTCCAGGTAACGATCACGCATTTTATTTTCGCTGGCCAACAGAAGATAGCGATCATCATCGATACGTTCAAATTTATAGACATTCTTGTATACTTCAAACAGCTTGGTATATTCCTTGCTCAGAATATTAAACTTATAAAAAATTACTAAAGGGATTCCTTTTTCCTGTGCAGCTTTTTCTGCTTCGGTTCTAGCTGTTGCGATGATAATGTTTTCTTCATCGAGCCACTGGTGCATGCCGACAGAATCGTCGAAAGTCAGCTGTTCTCTGACAGTGTTGGTGTTCATGTCAAAAAGCCATAGATTGGAAACATATTTGTCCTCTTCAAAAACGGTGTCATAGCGAACAAACGAAAACAGGTCGTTGCCGTTATACTGCATATCTGTTGTATTAACGTATTCCTTAAAGAAGTCAGGGGTAATCTTTTTCATTGTATTCTCCTTTAAAAATGTATACGGCGTGTATTCTACCGCCAGCAGGGAGCTTCTGAACTTGCACCATTATTATATAACAAAGTCCAAAATAGTGGAAGTATGCATTTTGGACTGGTCTAAAAAAATTTTTTGGCTATTTATTAAAGTAATTATATCCTATATAGTAAAATTAGCATAAAAAAAGATCTTGGGAACGCGCGAATTGCAAGGTATACCTGATGAAGTTTGAAGGAGAAAAACATGAAAAAAGAAAAACTGAGTTTTAACACTCTTCTCGCGGTCATATCATTCTCCATTGCCGGAAGCGTTATTTATGAGTTGCCATACATTAAGTATGTCTATTATGATAAACTGCTTCCTGCTTTTGGAATGACAAACGCGCAGGCAGGTTTTTTACTGTCTGCTTATGCTGTCGGATGCCTGATTTTATACATTCCAGGTGGAATTTTGGCTGATAAGTTTTCGGCGAAGAAGATGTTGGTGTTATCTTTGGTAGGCACCGGTATTTTGGGCTTTGTCATGGCCTTTTCCATGAACTATATCACCGCTTTGATTGTATTCTTCCTGTTTGCGGTGACCACTAGCTTCGTATTTTGGACCGCGCTGAACAAAGGCTTGCGCCTATTGGGGGGCAAGGATAATTCCGGAAGTACCTATGGTTGGTATTATGCCCTTGGCTCAGTTATTAGTCTGGTATGCAGTTTCATCTTTTGGGGTTTGTATGCCTCTACCGATGATAATCATGATGCGATGTTTCGCACCATCATTGGAATGTCTGTCGCGGTTATAATTGCCGCGGTTTTCGTACAGATTACGTTTAAAGAAAGCGAAACAGAAGAAGGGCAACTCGCAGAAGAAGATCGTTTTAAAATCAGTGATATCGGGAAAGCCGTTCGCAATCCGTATTTATGGTGGGCATCTATCATCATGTTTATCATGTACACGATTTACAGTAATGTATCTTATTTCACACCGTATCTAACTTCCCAAGTCGGAATGGATGTATCTGATTCTGCGTTTTTAGGAATCATCAGAGGCTATGTGTTCTACTTCTTATCGCCGCTAGGTGGCTACATTGCGGATAAGCTTTTAAAATCTACCCTTAAACTTTATGGATATGGGTTCATCGTGCTTGCGGTTCTGTTTTTTATCACAACGCAGATTCCGGCAGGAAAAGAAAGTGTCATTCCGGCCATTGTAATTTCTCTTTTAGCATCTGCTTTTGCCATGATGCTCTATGGCGTTATGTGGTCTATCCTCAATGAAATCGATATCCCGATTACTTATGCAGCAACTGCAATCGGACTATCTTCCATGATCATCTATCTTCCGGACCTTTTCGTACCCGCAATGATTGGAAGCTGGCTTGACAACTATGGTGAAGAAGCAGGCTATTTCAGAATGTTTATATTCTTTGGCATATGCTGTGTTCTTGCGGTTGTTCTTTCCTTGACACTCGCAAAAAAAGTAAAATCCTTAAATACCGCAAAGCAAGCGGAAACGGTAAAAGAAGCAGAAGAATAACTTCATTTCGCGCAAACCGCAAAACAAATCTGAAATAAAATCGACAGCTGCAAAAACGAAAGCTTATCAGTCCCTTTGCGCTGTCGATTTTTTATTTAGGAAATATCGCTGGCTGATATTTTCGAAATCACGACAAAGGCACCTTGCGAAAGAGTGCTATGCGTACATGAAAATCTAGGCTTTTGTTATGGGGGGAGTCTTTATCCTAAAAGAAAAGTGAGGGTTTTTCTCTTTCCCTGCGACTAAGCTTATGGTATAATTATTTTTGAGATTACGGAGGAAAATACAAATGAAAAAGTTTTTATGTTTATTGCTTGCCGTATGCCTGGTTTTTAGCTTTGCGGCATGTACTGCAAGCGATCAGCCACAGGATCCGGATACGGACAATCCGGCAGCGGGAGACAACGCCGCGGGAAGTGAAAGCGCAGGGGATACTGCCGGCGCTGATACGGGCAAAGAAGATCAAGATGCGGATCCGTCGGGGGAGGACAGCGTGCAGAAACCTGATGATCATCAGAAAGACGATACCTCGAAGGAGGATGAGGCTCCCAAGCCGGAACAAAAACCGTCCGCGAGTACGGATAAGCCGGCTGCTTCAAAACCTTCCGCAAGCAAGCCATCGACTTCAAAACCGTCCGCAGATAAGCATGACACTGACAAAGCGAATAAGCCAAGCTCGCCGCTGAATCTTCTGAACACTGTTTGGAAGAGCTACAGTGAGGATGATAAATTCCCTGCTTCCGGCGGAGACTATTCCGAGGAAAACGCAAAGGATGACGCACCGGGCAAGTTTGACGTCAGTGACAGCGCCGTACTGGAATCGACACTTGCAGTGCCGGAGGATTCCGCGGATCTGCTCAAAAAGGCGGCATCGCTGACGCACATGATGAATCTCAATACGTTTACAGCGGGCGCGTTCCAGCTTAAGGACAGCAAGAATGCGGACAAGTTCGCGAAGGCGATGAAGGAGAGCATCGAGAACAGACGCTGGGTCTGCGGATTTCCAGACAAATTTGTTATCATCAAGGTAAACGGCTATGTGGTTTCGGCCTTCGGTGCGGAAGATTTGATCGATACCTTCAAGAGCAAAACCCTAAAGGCCTATCAGGACGCGAAGGTTTACTGTGAAGAAAATATCGAATAGCGCCGGATATCCTGCTTTCGGTATCCGCCTTTGAGAAACGGAAGCTTGTGGATGTAAAAAAGCTGCGCGAAAGATTGGATCGTTTGTCGAAACAGGGAGAAAACCGATGAAAAAAGAGAAAAGAATCAAACCGGACGTGAAACGAGCCGCAAAACGGATCGCAATGCTGTGCCTTGCAGTGCTGCTGGCAGCTTCACTTTTGACGAGCTGCCGTTCGTCCGGCGTTAAGGTCAAGGCAGATGATAAGGGCTTCTATGATTACAACGGCTATATCATCAAGTCAGAATATCCGATGGATGAGCAGTCGCTGGACAAAGCGGGCGAAAAGCTGCGGAAGATTTACGAGCTTTATCTGAAGGATCAGGAGGTAAAAACTTATTTCGCGATCGTACCGGATAAGAACGCCTGGGCTTATGAGGCAGAGGGGCAGAATGTCATCAATTACAGCGAGTTATACGCGCGCATGCAGGCGAATACAGAGGACTTTGCTTCCTATATCGAGCTTGACGATCTTTTGAATATGGAAAGCTATTACAAGACTGACGCGCACTGGCGGCAGGAAAAGATCTATCCGGTGGCACAGCGGATCGCGGAGGCGATGGGCTGTGAGCTGACGGCAGAGTACGACAAGGCTGTGGCAAATGAGAGCTTTATTGGGGCTTACGGACGCCAAAGCGATCTTGCGATGGAGCCGGAGGAACTGATCTATCTGACAAATGAAGCCCTGGATGGCTGTATCGTGACCGATTACGCGAGCGCGGATGAGCGGGATGTCACAACGGGAGTCTATACCATCGCAAAAGCCGCGAGCGAGGATGGCGAAGGCTACGATATGTTCCTCGGCGGCGCGAAGTCACTGCTGACCATCGAAAATCCGGCGCGCAAGACGGATAAGGAACTCATCGTCTTCCGGGATTCCTTCGGCAGCAGCATCGCGCCGTTCTTCACAGAGTGTTATCGCAAAGTGACCTTAGTCGATACGCGTTATCTGCCGAGCGAAAGAGTTGGGAAATTTGTTGAATTTGACCGACAGGACATATTATTCCTGTACAGCGTGCCGGTGCTTAACAACAGTGTGATGCTGAAATAGGGAAATGCGCTGCGTCAAATGAGAGTTAAGAAGACGTTCAAACCACTGCAGATGTGGATTGAACGTCGCTTTGTATATATCCATGATACTGATGATGTCTTCAGTCATGATCGCCTCAGCCTTCTGCCCTGAATGCCGTACACCTCTGCCGCCTGTCGGGTGGTGACATTTCCTTTTGCTGCTTCAAAAACATTCAATCATCAGTTCCTCCAAAAATATTTTTATCTTTTTTGTAGATTTCCTGTCTAATAGATTGACTATGCAATGCAAATCACATATAATATAAGTGCAATAGCAAGGAAAGGAGTTGACATTCATGGCTACCACAACTAATTTCAGTGTCCGTATGGACAGCGACATTAAGAAACAGTGCGAAGCAATGTATGGTGAATTAGGTATCAACCTTACTACCGCTATCAATGTGTTTCTTCGCCAGTCGCTCCGTGTCGGCGGTTTTCCTTTTGATGTTCGCATGGAACAGCCGAACAAGGAAACGATGGCAGCAATGCTGGAAGCAGAACGCATTGCACGTGATCCGTCTGTAAAACGCTACTCCGATGTAGAAGAAGCGCTGAGAGCGTTAAAAGAATGAGCAAGCATTTAGACATTGTTTGGACAAATCAATTTAAGAAGGACTACAAGCTGGCGATGAAACGTCATCTTGATATTGACCTTCTGGACGACATCATTCGCAAACTGGCAAGCAGCGAACAACTTCCAGAAAAGAATAAAGACCACGCTTTAACCGGAAACTGGGTCGGGCATCGTGAGTGCCACATTCAGCCGGATTGGCTATTGGTCTATCGGATTGAGAATGATTTGCTCGTCTTGACATTATCCCGAACAGGAACGCACAGCGATTTATTTGGAAAGTAAGAAAATGCACTCGGTACAAACGCCGGGTGCATTTTTCTTTCCGCAGAAATGAAAAAGCACTCGCTATCTTCAAAGTTGTAAACGGCAAGTGCCTTACAGTTCCATATTCTTTTTTTCTGTTGCGTGGTTTTCTGCTCCTGCTGATTGCTGCTCTGCTCTTGCAGAAACTTCATCTTTTCCGTGACGGAGCGCTTCGGTTCGGGCTTCTTCGGGGCCTCGGACTGCTTCGGCGTGAGGAGTTTGCTTACCCAATAGCGAATATCCTTCATCGGCTGCAATTCCTCCTTGGCGGCGGCAAGCTGTCCGGCAAGCTCTGCGTAGGTCGTTTGCAGCTTGCTGTATTCCGCTTGCAGGGAATCCAGATTGACATTCAAATCCACGCCCTGCTTTTTGAGATAGCGGAACGCTTTGTTGAAGCTGTCCAGCTCGTCCTTGTGACTTTCTGCAAACGTTGCCTGTCGTGCTTTCCAGCCGATTTTCAGATACTTGTCATGCACCGCCTTGTGGGTCTGGCAGGCTGCCACGGCGTTTTGAATGCCAGTAATGACCTTCATGCGGGCAGATGCTTTCTTCATGGCGGCGTTGATGCCATTGGACTTCTCACTCATTCCTTGCAGGGCTGCATCTAAATCTTCCAGCGTAAAAAGCTCATGCTCTTTCAGATAGATGATAGCTTTGGAGACTGCCTTCAAATCATCCGTCGTGCCTTTCTGCTGACCGTATCTTGACCAGTCGCTGCGTTCTGCCTTTCGTAAGTTCAGATAGTCACGAAGCAGAAGAACTAGATCGGGCGAGGTGCTTTTTGCCTGTGCTTTCGTCTCTGCAAAGGCTTCCTGGGTTGCTTCCATAATGTCCGCAATCCAGTTCCGCAGATTTCGGATGGTGCTGCGGATGGCATTCATCATACGGTTGGTGGCTTTAATATCTCGGTTAAGATTGCCGATGTTGGTTTCAATGCCCTTGCGTTCCAGCGCAGAAATGGCGGCTCCCATGTGGACGGTGGGCAGCACATCATGCCCTTGCCGCTCATAGGAGCGCATATCCACTCGTCCGGCTTCGACTTCTTTTAGCAGAGCGGCAAAACCGGGACGATTAAAGTTCGTACCGAAATAGCGTCATCATAGAAGTGCCGGATATTTCTCAGCCCATGCTGACGGGCATATTCTTCAAGATATTTCTTTTGGTTCTGGATGGAGTTCGATTCTCCAGCCTGTTCATCATCTCTCGATAAACGCT
>Ga0129311_1001779_pt1 | contig 14485 bp, 14 predicted proteins | sample Go1ome_FD_94435 | JGI IMG/M metagenome (GOLD analysis project Ga0129311, IMG submission 94435) | Western lowland gorrila individual fecal microbial communities from Wisconsin, USA - Go1022B metagenome | ecosystem: Host-associated > Mammals > Digestive system > Large intestine > Fecal | place... | reverse complement strand
AGATAACATCTGCTTCGAGCGATTGGTTCGCAGTAGCAGATACAAATCGAGGCGTGGCTCAGTTTGGTAGAGCGCCGCGTTCGGGACGCGGAGGCCGCAAGTTCGAATCTTGTCGCCTCGATGGTTGGGATCCTCAGAAACGTTGAGAAATCAATGTTTCTGAGGATTTCTTTTTGCTTACTAAAATGGATACAGTTGGATACAAGACTTGCCGCCTATGCATACAGCTTGTCCATGGTCTGCTGCTTGTCAGAAAGCTGCACAGTATCGTAGTCATAGTGCTTGGCATCCACTTCTTCTGTGTGTCCCATGATGCGCGAAACGGTCGCTCGGTCATAGATCGCATTCAAACGGCTTGCTACAGTTCTACGTATTCTGTGGATTGTGAGCGGGCCGTTTATTCCTGCCTCGATTCCTCTGCGTTTGGCTGCTTTTCCCAATGCATTCGCGGTGGGCAGTTCGCCGTTATACAGCACATAGGAAGTGTTGATTCCTAATGAATCCTGAACAGTTGCTATCCGTTCTAGTATAGCAGTTAGTTCTTTTCCAACAGGAACGCAACGGTTCTTATGGTTTTTGGTATCTCCAATTTCTGTAGTTTGTCCATCACTCGTAATGACACGGCGCATGGATTTTGTGACATAAATGCAACCATCTCGAATGTCAGACCATTCTAAAGCCGCTAGTTCACCAGCGCGTAATCCAGTGTACTGAGCAATGAGAATACCATAATCAGGAAGATAGCCGGGCTCTAATGCTAAATGCGCTTCTACAGCCTTGCGCACCTGATGCATTTGCACATCAGACAGGATCCTTTCCTCATCAGGCTGCTGCTTGCATGCATAGCAGGATGGATAGACCACTTCTTTGAGGCTTACTCTGTCCCATGGATTACTGGCGATGATGTGCTCTCGGTATGCCACAAAGAAGATCCCCTTGATGTAGCCCGCCAGCTGGCAGGTTCGTTTTTGCGTCATCTGGTAACGCTCAACCTGTTCAATCAGATAGTTTTCGATATCCGTTTCGTCCAAGGTTGCAATCTTTCGTTTTGCAAATGTGGTTGAATCCAAAAACTTCTTCTTATCGGAGCGGAACATCTTTAGTGATGTTGATTTCAGGCTTCGGTTATGCTTTTCCTTGAAGTCATACCAGAGTTGCCAGCAATCTTCTACAGTCATGTTGTTAGAAGATGTCAAATGCTCTTGTTCCATGAAAAATAAGATTACTGCATTTTCCACTTCCTCTCTTGTTGCTTTGCGGATGAGTCTGCGCCCATCCTTTTTCGTTTTGTCGGGGACACGTGTACTCCATCTGGTGTCCGTTCCTTTCCCCTGTGTAATGGGGTGCGTTAACATGCCTAAATATCTTTCACGTGCTTTCATAGCTTCATTCAGCACGCCGTTCGGATCAAGTATAACATCAGCAGAAAGTTGCATAAAGGGATGTTTACCTCATAATAAGAGATGACGCATGGTACTCACAGTTTGAATGGATGCAGTCGATCTCCGGCTGCATTCTTCTATACGGGGAACAGAAATTCAGGTGATATCAGATGATTGGTCTGAGACCATGAGAGCTTTCCAATCGGGTAGCAGGTTGTTAAAAATCTCTTCCACACGCAATTGATCGCCCTGAATATAGATTTGGTGATCAATACAGGCCTCTTTCAGATTCTTTTTTATACGAGACCTTCGCTGACGAAGAAAGAACTGCTCCTGCTGTTTTGATCGTTTGTGACTATCAGGCCGACGGCCGTCGATTGATTCTCTTGCATGAATTAACTGACGGAGGTAGCGCTCTTGACCGACATTAACCAGAGCAGTTAATTCTTCGACAGACAGAATAATTGGAATATTATTTTTGTCTTCCAGCGCATGTATGTCATTCATAACGGCATCTGCCCATCCATTTTTGTCATTGCCGTAATGTGTCAAAAGCACTTGACGCAGGTATGGACAGACATGAGTGCTTTTTTTCTTGCTCTGCAGAATGAGTTCCGTTTTGATAAAGCTGTGGAAGAAGCAATTGATCTTGTCATCTGTGAGCCCCTTTAGTGAAGTGAATCCCAATGAAGCACGGATACGTTGAGGGGATTTCAAAACAAGTTCCACACGCATATACTGCCGGTCGACAACAAATCCATCATTGAGCAGCTGCGCGGTTTTATCATAAATTTTGAATTCCATCCCCCGTGAGCCAGAATTCTTAAGATAGGTCTGAATGGTTCGGTTTCGCATTTCTGGACGTCTGCACTCTTTATCACGCCGGTAATAGGATGCTTCATAGAAGCGGTGTATTGCAGAGGGCAGGCTCAAAATGTAGATCAGCGGACGGCGGTAGCATTCAAATGGATCATTGATTGGAAAGGTTTGATTGATCTCAATGCACCGTATCTGAGCATCTGATGTATCCACATGCATTCCGAAGTGATCTTTCAAAAAAACGGTTGCCATCCAGAGTTGCTGTTGGAGACCGGATACTGTCCAGCAGTTGAGATTATGAAAATCGAGATCATTTTTGTCTGTTGTATCCGTTTCTCGTACAGAGAGCTCTATTGAGACATGGACACCTCCGTTTGGCATGATAAATGCCTTGAAGCAGTCAAAGACAGAGGTCTTTTTAATATAGATACTGCTGAACTTTTTCCCATCCGAAAGGTAGATGTATCTGGCAGCTCCATGATTGATCATTAATTCTCCGCTCTTGATAAGCGGTGCCAGATTATCTATTGTGGTGATATTGAGATGAGTGATCGTTACTTTGTCGATGAGCGCATGTACTGGATCGGTTAAACTAACCATAGAATGTCCTCCATATACTGAGTGATTGATGCTGTACATCTATGGTCGATGCCAAAAAACGACTTTCCGCACCCATGCGGAAAGTCAGCACAATGTAATAAAAAAAGTTGAAATGAGGGGGAGTATGGATAAGGGATGGACTGCTTTGACAAAAGAAATGGAAAGTGAACTCATAGCAGATGCCAAAAAAAATGAGAGCAGACTAACCACTTGGCGTGAACGGCAAATCTATCTTGTTGATCTTGCAAAAAAAGCTCTGGTGCATAAGTTAGGACGCTACTTGCCAGAGGACAGGGAAGAAGATAAGGTTAAGATTAGTGACCGTTTTTTGGCGCAGTACTACAATTGCAGATTTATTTCAGAAAAGGAAATCAGTGCGGATATGCTTCAGAGGACACGTGATGTGCTGCGTGAATATAGAGAATGTCCCACGTCTGAAGAACGTATGCGTGACCGGGGGCGCTCATTGCATTTTGATGTGGCCAACAGTCTGGCAGAAATGGCTGATGTCGCGCTTGTACCCCTATGGGAGGACATGGAAGTGGAACGCAAAGAGAGCAGTCTGGATGATCTTCTCGCCAGATTACTGGTAGAAATACAGATGATAGCAGAAGATACTCATGAGTATTTGGATGAAAAAGGAAATCCAATCGAACGAACAGGCCTTTTTTTTAAAATCTTTTTCCACTTAAATGAGTACATCGGAAAGCTAACCAATGCAGAGCTGGATAGTTTGAGCGATGAAAAAATAATCCAATTGACCGCCGACTTACAGGTAATGATGATTCACCTGAATGAACTGCAGAAGAAATTGAAGGGTACGACAGAAGAGACAACAGAATCGGGATTTTTGATGAAACTTGAAGCGGGAAGTTCTGTGGGGGAAGGACAGATGTGGCTTGAGCTGAAGGGAGATAAAGAGCCAGGTACTCAGATGTGGTTAGAGCCGAGAACTCCTGAAAACAAAAACAATCGGACGGACAACCAGCAAAGAAGAACCGTAAGTCAAGAAGACCGGATGAGTAATTATCTACTCAATTCTATGCTTATAACATTAGATCTGGCATTTACAAAAGTGGTAACCGAATCTTGTCTGCGTGGCCTCCCTTATAACTCTAACTTCAGAAAAGAGTCTGAGAGCAGGGAAAGACTGCAGAAGCGGATGGGATCATATTGCAGAAGAATTTCAAAAGAAAATGATGATTAATGCAACCTCGTAACAGCACGCACGACCCGAGGGGGAAAAAACGGTAGCGGTTTGTCAAAATCCCCCTCTTTACAGGCGCTTGACATCAAATTACGGGTGACATAGCCTTGTCACAATGTGGGGGCACAACTGCTGTTCCCGATAAAGTTCCAAGAGAAAATCGAAGGAACCAAGATGGTTTTACCAGAGCGTGATTTCGGTTACCGCCGATGCTGTTTCCTATGGGAAAATTCCTCCATCAGCGTTTCCTTGCTCTGCTTGATGCCGGTGATCTTTTCCAGTCTTGAACTGCGGATTTTGTGGCCGCCAGCGTCGGTATATGTGATGGCACGCCGAGAATCTGTCCATTGTACCAGAATGCCTGCAGCTGCCAGAAGCTCAATGTATTCTTCTCTGGAATGCGCACGCCGACGGGCATCCTTTATTTCGCAGGCTATATCGTAAACATAGCTGCTCACCTCACCCCGTCTGGCACGCTGAAGAAGATGATATTCATCCTTTGACCAGATCGTAGGGGCCTGTCTCCGGAATCCATCGAAATCGTACCCTTTTCTGGTAACAGTAAGTCCATGGCGAAGGCAAATTTCATCCGAGGCCTGCTTTGCCTCTTCCAGCCAGTGACTGGACGTATGGATTTTGTGGCCGTCAATATAGCTGACGGAATTGACGATAATGTGCGAATGCAGGTGCTTGGTATCTGTATGCGTTGCAACCAGCACTTCGAAACCCGGAAATTCGCGTTGCGCCCACTCAACCGCAATCGAATGAGCTTCTTCCGGAGAAACTTTTTCTTCGGGAGCAAAGGACTGAACATAATGATCGTAACTGCGGCCTTCAGTCTTGCCCCATATCTTCTTGGTGACCATCATTTCAGCAGCAGCCGAATCCGGGGAACAGGAAATTCCGGTAATCAGCGCAGCATCCGTTTTGCCGGATCGCTCAACATACTGAACGGCGGTTTTTATGCTAGCATTTGAATGGATAGATTTAATAACTGCCATATTTGTTTCCTTTCTTTTTCGAGCTCATCGAGAGCTTCCGTCACCTCGCTCGCAGAAATCCGACCAGAATTTACAGCACGCGTGAGCTGATTGATATTATTCCCCTGTCGTTTATATTCCGTCAGGAGTTCCCGAAACACAGGAGAATTTATAATGGGTTCCTCGAGTGCTGCTTTGAGCAGATACTCCTGTTGCGATAGTCCGGAGGATTCCACTTTCTTGCGAATGGAATCTGCGTCATGTTTATCCGCACGGATAAGAAACTGAATGAATTTTTTACGTGCCATAGTTCTCCTTCGATCTGTTTTTGTGAAAAATGGTTACAAGTATCACTTTTTCTGCTGCAAATGGTCATAAGTGGTTGTGAGTAACATCTTTTGTGCTATGAATGGATACAAGCATCCATTTCTATGCTTTCAAGTGATGCCAGCAATGGTCTATACGTTTAATAATGCCGATTTCTGGAACCTGTTCTGGAACCTGTTCTGGAACCTGTTCTGGAACCTGTTCTGGAACCTGTTCTGGAACCTGTTCTGGAACCTGTTCTGGAACCTGTTCTGGAACCTGTTCTGGAACCTGTTCTGCAAGCTCCGCCTCAGGATATCCATAAATGGATCCCCGAGGCCCGCTTGCAGGGGGAGAAATCTCCCCCATGTCCCCTTCTTTTACCGCATCCGCCGCACCATATCACGGTGCGCGCGTTCGGCTGATTCGGAAATCTGTGTGAATGAAATTTCACTCTTATCCTGCGGATCTAGACCGTGATTGATCAGTACCTGCTCTGCGGCGGCCTGAATGGAAATTTGCGGCGGCAATGATATTGTTCCTGAAGCGATTTCCTTATAATTTGATGAACAAAAACGATATGAAATATCACCATCCAGCTGACCAGATGCAGCTTTGACACGGGATGCCGCAACATAGCCGGAGGGTATCTTGTATGCTATCTTTTCACGCTGTTCGCTCTGCCGCCGCTCAATGGCAGCATCCGTCCGATCCATGAGCTCTGCGGCGGCTCCCTTTATTCCGGTGATTTTGGTCAGCAACTCTTTATCGCTCATCTTAGAAGACCATTCAGCGATGTAGGGGAAGCTGTACTCGTCAGTTGAAATTCCATAATGGCTGCACACCATGTAGGCGATACTTTCTGCCTCCGTTTCCCGTTCTGCGACGGTTTTCTTCTGCCCCAATGAGCCGGGTGAATGGACGGAAGCATGACCAATTTCATGAGCAAGAGTTTTGATGGTCTGTACATCACTCATACCGGCATTGACGATGATCTTTTGATCTGACGGGCTGTAGTAGCCCTTTGCGCCACTCGTGATCGTATCAAAATGGACTGGTACTGGGCTGACAGAGATTAGCGCGTCACGGATCTGCTGGAATCCATCAACTGTGCCCTTCAGTTCTTCGACTAGCAGTGTCGGAAGTGGATTTCCAAAAGTTTGCGAAATATCAAAAACCGTGGTGGGACGAAAATACAGATGAATTTCTTCCGAGGCCGTCTCCGAAGCAGAAGCAAATGAATCGCTCACCTGATGCGCCTCTTGGGATTTTTTGTAAGTGTGAGGTGCAATAATTTTGATGCCATGCTCTCCGGCGGTGACCTGTCTTCCAAGTGAGCGCCAGACAGCATAGCCGGCAACCTGTGTTGCCTCTGGCATCTGCGATAAAATCAGGAGACAGTTCCTTGCGGAATAATGCGGAAAACGCGCCTGTACACGAAGGTATTTCTGATAGCCCTCACTGCTCCGGAGAGCGGTGATGCCATTTTTCAGCTGCTCTGTCAGCCGGTCGGTTTCGCTCTTGATAACATCCTGCATGGTGTAGCCTCACTGATGTGGTCAGAATTCATGTCATGTGTTTGCATGTATGCCCGATAAATCATATAAAACTTCTGTATATCTGAGGGAGAGAGTGGATGTTTCATATGAGAAGAGACAGGCATTTCGCCTGTCCCTTCCGGATGATTTGCAAGGTTCATTGCTGTCCTCCGTTTCTGTGCGGTCTTATTCCTCAACCTCACCGAAAATGCTTTCATATCTGCTGACGGACATGTATTCTTCGCACCATTCCTTTGCTCTTTCCTCTGAAATCGGGAAAATGTTTTCCCCACTCGTGGTACCCATACCAACAGACTGTGCATATGGGGAAAGTCCGTTGCCTGCTCCATGCAGGAAGAACTCACCGGTACGCTTTCGATAAAGCTCTTCCCAGTAGTAATATCCGTCATTGAAATTGTAAGTTGACGACATTTCTCCAATGCACTCTGCTGTTTCGGTATCGTATTTTCTTCCATTGATGATCTTTCTCATAATAAAAGTTCCCTTCTGCCTTCATCGGCTTTTTGAATTTTGCTTGCACAAAAATATGTGCGCTTTATAAAAAACATCTTATAAGTGATGTTTTTTTTCATGTAATTGGATGATCGTTTCCTTCTGATCCCTGCAAAGTGCCTTTTCAGCATCTTCCAGACGGCGGGTCTGGCGGTCATAGAGCATGGCACGGTCAGACAGACGTTCCCTGGGTGTCACATCGAGTTTGTTGACTGAGGCAATGAGACTGTTCAGCTGCTTGACAGAAAGGCCTGCATCTTCTGGAAAAAGAAGAACTTCATGCACCGAAGACGGGATCACCAGAATTTTGTCTGTCCCAAGCTGCGAAGCAGCCTCTCTCATGGCAGTAGCATTTAACGCCTCACAGCTTCCATGAAAAGATTCTTCGTTGGTTAGAACCAGCAGTGTTGGGCCGTCTTTTTCTGCCGTCTGTCCGAGCATTTCTTCGATAGGGGCAAGGCGGTAAGCATGCCGCTCCTGATTCTGAATCGCGCATTCAATCACTTCCGCACCTGTCATGCAATGCTCTGCTGCGGATTGATAGTTTATTGGGACATCAGTCTTGTTGGAAACGGCGATGCATGCAATTTCATCCGTAACTATCTGGTGAGGGCATGTTGCCAAAAGGCCTTCTTCCCGCTCACGATTGACGAACTTCGGCAGCAGTGACTTCTTGAATTCCTCTGTTTCAGGCTGATTCATTGACTTTCACCCCCACTTTCTCTTTTGCTTGCGGCCTCGTGCTGGATTTCCCGACGCCGCATAAGAGCACTAAGCTCATGGTCTTCGTAGTACTTGACCTTTGTTACCTGCATAAAGGTTCCGTCAATGAAGAGCACAACAGAATCGGTGTCCTTCAGACGGAAAAATTCTTCTGGTTCCATGCGTCTGCGACGTTCTTGGCTATAGCTGTACGAATTTGGCAGTTTTAAAAGTCCATGTGCTTGTGTGCTGGTTCTGTCTTCTTCATATTGACCGGTCATTTTGGAAAAGTACTCAGCGGTTTCGTTGTTGGCCACTCCGAGGACGACTTTGACTAGGCTGTCATCCAGAATGGTATTAGTCCGCTCTTTTCCATATGCGCCTTCCAGCTGGGAAATCGACTGACACACGATGTAAACGGAAATTTTCTTTGATCTGCAGGTACTAAGGAATGAATCCAAGTGAGGAATTGCGCCATACAGCGGTGCCTCTTCCAGGACAAACCAGATCGGAATCTGTGTATTTGTCGCGCCATTTTCACGGGATTCAAGCAGGTACTGAAACATCTGTGCATAGAAAAGACGGATAAAAGGAGCAAATTCCTCGATCCTTTCCTGCTCGATATTCAGGAAGATAGAATTTCCCCAACCAGTATCAAACGGGCTAACCATTCTGGGCGATTCTGCAAGCGACCAGTCCATTGATGAGGATGCAGCAAATATGTCGATTGCGGTGGTGACCTCGGTTGTGATCGATTCGATATCCTCGCCTGTTTTCCCGGAGTACGCGGAGAGCATTTTTTTCACCAGCTTACTGTCGGTTTCTTCCAGTGCCTGTTCAACCAGTGACATGACGTTGTGTGTACTGATGCCTGTCATGATTTCAGGAAATGACTTTCCCTGACGGATCATCCATGCCATCAGGCCGGTCAGTACTTTCCGGGCATTTGCCCAAAAGTACTCGTTCTTCTTGCCGCCCGCATCGCTGACCAGAGCTTCTGCGATCACTTTCAAATGCTTTTCCAGCTCTTCATCGGACAGTCCCGGTTCATACCAGTAAAAAATGTTGTATCCATACAGCTCACGGTTCGTCAGAGAAATAATTTTCACATTCGGGAGATCGGAAAATTTTTCCGAAAGCTCGCCCTTCGGATCGGTTGCAACAACGGCAAATGCTCTTGTCAGGCAGAAATTTTCAATAAGGCTGGACATAATAGTGACCGATTTTCCTGAGCCCGGCGTGGAGCAGAGGAGACCACAGAAAGAGTCTTCCGAGGGAAGAATTCTGACATACTGATTTCCAGTACGCCCCAAAACGTATCCCGTCGGGCAGGACGAGAGATATTTCTCCGGTACATCTGGATGAGATGCTCTTTGTTTCCTCCGGCTGGGAAGCTCCGCATTATGCAGTGCAGAACGAAAAGTAAATCTGCGCTTGCCCCAGACTAAATACTGGTAGATATGGATGGCTGTAATTGCTGCACCGCCCGTCATAGCACACAATGCGGCTAGGAGATAGCCATATATGGTCAGGCCGTGCCCCCACGAATGCACAAGAGCGACAATTGCACCAAAGGAAACGGGAATACTCCATATCCCAGTGAAAACAATCCTACTGTGAGGAATTTTGCTGATGAGTGTTTGTATAGCTTCTTTAAGCTTCATAACTAAACCTTCCTGCTGGCATCTCAAAAGTCAAAATTTCACTTTTTTGTGAAGACACTGTTTCAAATGCCGCCATCTCATTTCTGTATTTTTTTCTATATGTATATTTTACTTTATGTCCCTTTTTGGAAGAACACATCGTATTTTCTGCCTATCTACCAGCTGATTTTGGGAACAATAATAGAGTACAAAGCTGTGAAAAAACATTTATCGAGCACAAAGAAACTGAAGCCCATCGGTTGAAAAACCGATGGATTCTATTATACAGAGGCATACATGAAATTCTCAGACATGATAAAAGCTGCATCGAATCCGCTGGGAAAGGAACAGAATCCAGAAGAAAGAGCCAGCATCGGTAAAGGGAAGTTTACAATAGGAACTGCTTAACCTCTGCGTCCATGACTACAGAAGGAATTGTTTATAAAACAGACATTTTTCCGGCAAAGCAGGTAGAACAAAAACAAAAAAAGCAGGAGCCGAGTCTGGCTCCTGCTTGAGGGGGCTCCCACTTCAGCCTTACGGCTATACTCGTTCTCCTAACCCTCACGTAGTGTAAGAATCATGTGTCTTTCCTGTTATTATCTACAAGCTGTTGATACATTTTTAGCAGTGCGGTCACACAATCAGATTCACTCAAATTTTTAAATCCGTATGCATGCATGACTGCTAGATTGTTTGCAGTATGTGCTTTTTTTAGTTCAGCCGGCATCAAATTTGGATCATATAGATCGGACAGATTGCTATCTTGATAGAGTGCTCGAGCATCTAGGATTCCTTGTGCTGTCTTCCGGATCTTCTCTTTTTGATCTTCTGTTGCGGATGGCCACGGAAAATTGTTATAAACAATATCTTTTGAATATCTATAATCACTTTTTAGCCGCCCGGCAATAGCCCTCATCCATGACATATGGACATTGGATTCAAGAACGCCAAATTCATACAGTGTAGCATTTGGGATGATTTGCACTTGGTTTGTTGGGATCGTGTCTCCATGGAAGAATGCCATTGGAATGTATCGCCGTCGTTCACCAGAAACCATTGGCAGTGCAATGTAATTATCCGGGTTATTGATATCTCTAAATGTAGTTGGCGTATCGGCAAATTTTCGTGTTTCTGCATCTTTCATTTCTAACCTGTTTTTTCTGCATAATTCGACACGCTCAGCAATATATGAATCAGATTTTATTTCGGAAGGTGAAACACCAACCAACCAAATTACATATCTCTGTTTGTTTTTTAGCAGTTCTATTCCACCAACAAGTTTTTTGATGTATTTCATACTTTTAAACTTGTTCAAGTCATCTGGTTCAACTTTCAATGCACCTCCATCAAGTGGAACATTTCCATTTTTCATATGGGGAACGTTGCATAACGGATCGGACCTTCCTGATATGAATACATCAGGAGCATCAAACAAGTATCCATTGATATGTGCAGCTCGGTTTTTTTTATTTCCCTCGTATATAAATTTATTCGGAAGATCAACTAGAGAAAATCCAATGATTACACAGTGAACATGGGCCTTTTTCGATGCTTCACTATCCCAAATGAAAGTTCTATAGGCAAAATTGATATGGGTACCATACGTTACACTCATTTCTTTCCATAAGGCGGAAACCTGCTCTCCTTGGCAAATAGAGTTTGTTGATACGAAAGCTGCCTGTATTCCTGTGCATTGGATGTAACGCGCAGCCTTTATATACCAGCATGCAACATAATCGATATCTTTGTAAGTAAAAAAACGGGAAACGTCAGCTATCTGTTCCGGTGTACGATATCGCCTTCCAGCAAATGGTGGATTTCCAATTATATAGGAAAGTTTTTTTGAAGAAATAACCTCATTCCAATCAATTAAAAGAGCATTCCCTTCTGTAATATTTACATATGTTTTCAGTGGTAAAAATTGTGTATCAAGTAATTCGATTGCTTTTGTCTCTTCCAGCATTTGAGATTCGGCAATCCACAATGCGGTTTTTGCTACTGTAACGGCAAAATCGTTGATTTCAATTCCATAAAACTGTTGAATAGACACCTGAACAGGATATATTGTTCCGCCAAGGGACATTTGTCCTTCTATTTGTCCTTTTCCCAAGTTAACTTCTTCTTGGATAATGTGATTCTCCATCCGGCGCAATGAAAGGTATGTTTCTGTTAAAAAGTTACCACTTCCACAAGCGGGATCTAGGAATGTGAGAGAAGACAGCTTATTCCTAAATGCATCCAATTGTTCAATTTTTGTTTTTTTGACTTTAATTTCCTCTATTTTAGCCAGTTCTTCATACAAACTGTTCATAAATAAAGGATCGATTACCTTATGAATGTTTTCGATGGACGTGTAATGCATTCCGCCTAATCTACGTGTTTCTGGATTTAATGTAGACTCAAAGACGGCGCCAAAGATAGTTGGTGAAATATCATGCCAATTAAAATCTTCAGAGGCGTTCTTCAAAAGCAATGTTTTTATTTCTTCCGTAAACTGAGGTATCTCAATATCATCCTTAAATAAACCGCCATTAACATACGGAAAAACAGCAAGATTATCTTCCAGATAGTCGCCACGTTCATTTTCTGGCTGATCCAGAACTCTGAATAGATTGATTAGTGCCTGTCGGCACATGTTGACCGGAAATGGCTGCAGATAATTATGAAACATATTGGTATTTCCAAAGATGCCAGCATCTTCTGCATAAAGACAGAAAACAAGACGCACGCAGAGCGCATTCAGACTATTCAGCTTGTGTTCCCTCTTTGTTTGCTGTTCTGGCGTTTCATCTTGTGGAGCAAATTCGCTGATTCCATATTGTTTCAGGAAAGCGTTATAGATAAGACCGATGATATCACCGGCCTGCTTTGAAACTTTAATTTCGTTTGAAACCTGTGTGACATTCTGTTTTATTAGAATGCTCAGCGATTTATATTTGTCCTGCAGGTCTTCGACAAGAATTTTTACTGGCGGATCTATTGGTTTATCCATGTCGTAGATCCATATTTCTTTAAAATTAGACGTGATAATCCATCGCGCATTTTCTGAATGCGCGATATTGTCGTTATATCGCCGTGCCTGTTCAAAGGGTGTAAGCATTTCTCCACCAGATTGATGTTCGGGCACATCAAGAGGATGATTAGAACCCTTTTGTTCAATCAAAGCTTTAACATCATGGATATATCCGTCTATATACCTAGTATGTACTTTTCCATCTTTCTCTTGCAGCTTGACCGGCTTTTCAAAATTTATATATTCTGTGACATTTTCTACACCGAGAACATTTTGCAAAAGTTCAATCCAAAATGAATGGCAATCTTGTTTTTCATCGCCACCTTTCATCCATTTGTTTGCAAATTTTCTTGCTTCTTCACGCTGTGATTCAACGGTCATAAAATTTACCCTCTTTCGGCCCATTGCATTTTCAAAGGCTTTCATTCGTATCATTAAGAGTTAGCTTCAATTCGAAAGTACAGTCAAGAACATCCGTGATTTATGCGATTTCTTTCTCAGAAAAGTTATATTTTTCAGTTTTTAGAAGCCTATGAGCAGACTTTGTCATATGGCTCCGGTTCCATAGTAAATATGTAAGAAATAACTTATCTGGCTATGTAATGTTTCCTATGTTCCAGTGGCTCTGATTCTTGCCGTTCTAAGTATGCTTGTCTGCTAATGATTGTAGTTCTTAATGGAGAGTCATACAACATCTGCCGAAAAGATATTATCTGACCGTGCACTTATACGAGGTTGTGATTTCATATAATATAAGTAAATTATTTTTCTTTCACTTGAATATTTAGCTAATATGTGTAAAAATGGCTATAACTTTCAAAATTAATCGATTATTTAAGAAAGGTGGTGGACATGAAGCCGTCAAAATCGATTTTTGATTATGCTAAGTTGCGTGGGGCAATTCGTGAGCATTTAGGGACTGAGGGGGCATTTGCCAATGCGATTCACCGGTCACCTAACTATGTATCGAAATGTTTTCTTGGTAAATCCTACTTTGACACAATCGATGTCCTGAATGCTTCTGCAGTTTTACAAATCCCCCAACATGAGATAGGAGCGTATTTCTTTACCAAACAGGATACAACCCCCAAATTTACCGAAATGTTCGAAGCGTATCCGAGCCGGGGAAAGTAATCACCCTAAGAATAAAAAAGAACGGAATTGTTGGAGAAGTTGTTGATGCACATGCCGACTCCAAAGGAAATATGGTTTACACTGTTGAGTATGAAGCAGACCCGTGGGATATATCCATATGTGAACAAGATGAAATAGAACTGATGATTCGCCTTGGTCAAAATGGCCGTAGGCAGTGAATTTTCGGAACAGATTTTGGAGGAACGATTAACGAAAGACTGACAGGAAAAGATTTGCTTGCAGAATTTAAGAGGTGTCAGGCACAGATCCGGCCAGCTATGGAGGCAATGCTCGCGAAAGCAGAGGATATTGCGGCCGACAGGGGTGAATACGAAACCTACGAAGGTGCCTTTGGGACGGAAGATGAATTCATATTATAAATAAAAAATAACCGAGGCATTTGAAACGTATCGCGTCGGGGGAGCAAACACCATATCATGGCACATGGATACAAAAGTGGATACAGATGAGAACGGCGTGCTGTAACCTCCTTATTTATTGGTGCTCTAGAGCGACAGATGCTTCGAATCTTGTCGCCTCGATGAGGATGAGATCCCCGGAAACGTTGAGAAATCAAGGTTTCCTGGGGATTTTTTTGCGAAAATACGGCCGGTAATCTCGTAAATGACATCCAGAAGTCCATTT
>Ga0129311_1001776_pt1 | contig 14510 bp, 19 predicted proteins | sample Go1ome_FD_94435 | JGI IMG/M metagenome (GOLD analysis project Ga0129311, IMG submission 94435) | Western lowland gorrila individual fecal microbial communities from Wisconsin, USA - Go1022B metagenome | ecosystem: Host-associated > Mammals > Digestive system > Large intestine > Fecal | place... | reverse complement strand
TGGGCGCCGGCCGCGATTTCTTGTGTTTTTTGCTCATTTTACCTATTGTTTTATAGGTGGCCGAGCATCTTTTTGTGCTATCTCAGGCCGGATTTACTGGCCGACCTTGGTCCGGAATACGCAATGAAACCCACGCGGCATGCGGCAGCACGATAATGCTATGTGCAAATGGTGAAACATTTGAAGCGAAAGAATGGAGAGCAAATGTCACGCATAATATGGGGGATATGGCAAAACATATTCCCGTGTGCGTAAAATATAGGAAGAAAATATTCGGAGGTAAGCTATATGATTATGTGTGGCGTCCTGACGAAAATGGCAATCCAAGTACAAGCCCGATGAGAAAGATTCTTGTCAACGGAATTGCATACATGCTGAATAATCGAAATGTCTTGCTGGCCTATAATCCTTCGAATGGTTGGGGGTCCTATGACTCATTCCTTCAATGGTTGATTAGCTACAAAGAAGCTTGCGAAGATAATCCCGGACGTAAGATATCTGTTGACAGGTAATACAAGACCAATCCGACGAAGGCTATACGGGTACTATTTTAGCCGAAAATATGCAGTTGCTTTTATTTGCCGATGCAGTCCCCAACTATTGTTGATTATCAATGAATTACAAATACCTTGGTTCAGATGTGGTTCAGAAAAAACGGGGTTTATTTCCAACGAAATCGAACTAAATTTTGCATCGAAATATTTGGTGAACAATAGAAATATTCCCATGTTATTCCTCCAATCCACAAGCAGAGGTTAGCATACTTATCATTTCACGTTCGTGTTCTTCACAAACGCAATCTTTCCAATTTTGGCTTGCAGTAATTTCCTCACCAGAAGTAGTGAGTTTACTCATAATCCTCAATTTGAGACTACCCTTATCAATCATAGCCCTAAAGGAGGTCTTTTTGCCTTCGGGTGGTAGATTTGAAAACTTGGAATTTACATTCCTTTGAATGATGCATAAGTTTCCGAACCTGTCTACGCCCCCATCATCCCAAGGTTTAATCTCCGATTCAGACGGATGTCTCGGATACCAATGCTCCACAGAATTTCTAAATTCAAAAGTGAAGTCACTATATTGCTTTCTGTTGCTCTTCCAGATGAGGTAATCAAGGTAATTGAATACAATATGTGGAGTTCCTACACCCATTCGAAATACACGGTTTTCGCACTTGGAGAAGAAATTCTCAATGATACTTTGCTTTGCAACATTCTCAGCGACCTGACAATAACTGTTTAGGTGAGATGTATTATTATCCAGCCATAAGAGCAATTCTGTAATCCAATGCATAACTTTAGGCGATGTATAGGATACACGTAGCGCAGACTGAATCATCAAATTGTCACTATGGCGATAAGTGTTAGCGTATGAATTACTCCATTGTCCCGCTTCGAGGAAACTTGTGTTTGTAAAGTATGCTTTCTTGTTGCTACCTTGACCTGAAACATTGAGAGTTTTAAGGCTCCATTCACCTTCCAAGCTATCGCCAATGAATTCTCTTTTTAATATGTATTTGTCAAATAGGAACCTCGACCTCAACAAATGCTTGATAAATTTTTTCGCAAAAGCACTTTTATTTTTATCAAGGTTCTCTCCTTTATACACTCCGTGTTTTAGTACACGATCAAAGAAGATATTTAGCTTCTTGTCATTAAGAAGTGATTCGCATAGGTCTTTATCATCATCGCTTGATAGCTCGTTGATGCTAACAAAAGTCTTTAGGCAGTGAATCAAAAAATAGGGAAAATCTATTATACTCTCAAACCTAACATTAGCATCCTTATCTCCACTATCCACAATTTCGATTGATTTTTTTATCTCGAAATCAGGTGCGACTATTTCGTGCAATGTGTTGCTCTTTTCGGAGTATTTGCATTTGACTTCTTTTACGAATGGGGTCAATGAAGAGGGAATGGCATTCCAATAACCTCCAAACAACAATTCTCGACTAGCTTTACTGAAATTCATTTGAACATAACCACTCATATCTCTGCAGGCATTCCAAATCTCAGAAAAAGCGGACATCCAAGCACCGTCTCCCTGGAGAAAACTCATCAATGTGGCTTTTAGTATGTCGTGTTGTTCCAACTGTTCACCTCTAGTATTCATTGTCTCGAAATAATGATTCAGGTCGGTGTGAGGAGGTACAATAATTTGGTACATTACGACATGAGACAGCTTTTCAAAAAAGTCCTCACCGTACTTGTTGCCATTTTGTAGTTCGTTCTGAATGATTCTTACTCCACTTATGATGGATTCTTGAATTTTTTCGTTGTCTATTGTACTTGAATTCATTAGTATTGCATCCAAGTTCTCTAAGGTGTAGTTAGACTTATCACGGCACGCAAAAGTAAGTGTGTGCTTGGTCTTGGTCTTAAGGCAATGAAGGAGCAGAAAAAGAGAAGTCAAGCGTTGCTGGCCGTCAATCACTTCGTAATAGGAACCTTTGTCTGCTACAACCAAAGTTCCTATACAGTACTTGCTGTCTGGCTCTGAACAGCTGTCATTTATATCTTCAAGAAGTTGAATGATTTGTTTGTCCTCCCAGGCATATGCCCTTTGATAGAGAGGAATCTGGAAAGGTTTGTCTGTGTTGAAAATATTATTGTCCTCGTCTCTATAAATGATGAACTCGTTGATATCTTTATTTTCCATCTCTGTACAATCCGTTAAGTTTCAATAGTTTTACTGATAGTTCGCTCCAGGACTCGCTCGTAAAAGCACATTTGACAGTAAGGTTTGAGATGTCAGAATGCTTTCTCGCATTGGCAATTAGCGAGAATACGGGAATGTTATTAGAATACTGATTATTGTATTCTCCAATTGCATATTTATTAATTGTGTCATATCCAAGATGTTTCATATCTGTGCGTATCATATAGGACCAAGTGAATAAGCGAAGCACAGCCATTTTATCAAAACAATGGAACCTATCATAGTAACTCAGTAAAACACAGAAGAAAAGTGTTTTACAATATTTCAGTCCAGGATTCTTATCGCTAAGAATCTCTTGAATTGAGGAGAATTCCTGATTGTGACGCAATTCCTTTTTTATATCGTGCAGCATTTGTATATAGTGTCCTACATATTCGAAGAAATCATTACCAGCGATAAATGGCTCGCTTATTTGGAAGATAGGAGAAGATTTAAAGGCTCTCATAGCATATGTATATGAATCCTTTATGTCGGCTCCTTTGAAAACGTCAATATGACGGTCGCTAAAAGTCTCTGATTTTGTTTTTTTAGACCAATTGTATATTGGGAAAATGTAATCGCTGAACAATTCTTTTATTTCACTCGGTTCTACATCTTCCCATTTCTTTGCGGCGTGCTCCATATCCGAAAGGCTTGATGTCATCTCTCTGAGGTGGTATGCCTTTAGAAGATCGTGCGGATATAGTGCTTTGCCTCGGCTGTTTTGTGAATCAAATAATTGAAAAGCTTCTGATTCCTCGTCAACAGTAATAACTATAACTTCTATAATGTCTTTCAGCGCATCAAGGAACTGTTTCTTGTCATCGTCACTTTGCAGCGCGAACCATTGCCGGATGAACATATAGTTGTCCCGTATATTCTGCTTTGAAACATCATCAGAGAAATTATGCTTCGTCAGGTCCGAATTAAACGACGGAAGCAGGTATACGCAAACGAGAGCGATCGATATTATCCTCTGCTGCCCGTCAACAATATACAATTTGCCGTCCGACGAGTTATGAATAAGGACAGTACCTATGCGGTACTTATAAGATTCTCCGAACTTTCGGCTTTCTTCTATAGCCCTGCTGACGTCCGTAAGAAGTTCCTCGATATTTCTTTTTGACCATTTATAAGGTCGCTGGTAATCAGGTATGGCTAGATTATCAGTGGAGAGCAAGTCAAATATACTGGATTTATACGCCGACATTTCTGATGCTGTTTGTTATTGCGTTATATTAACCCTTATTGTATTGGATAATCTATCTAATAATTCAAGAAATAATTTTTCGACCATTGCATCAGAGTCATTCTGGTTGATTAATTTAAGGTTTTTGTTTGATTTGTTTTGTTCGGAATTATATTGTTCTGATTGTTCAAGTGCAAATTGCATACGTAGAAACTGTTTCCAAAATGGATTAGAAAGAGAATACTTATCTGAACCCTTATGGAAGTATAATACTTTATATTGCTCGCTTGACAGTTCGGATAATTTATCCAATATTTCCGCTCGTGAAAACTGTCTTTTTGACATATTTACTCTATTTTCTATCTCGCGCACCGATAACTTCTCATGCGAATTGGAAGAAAAGGTCTTGAGGATATACCACCCTAATTCGTTCGCAACAGCAGAATCATAAATTGTTTTCAATGTATCTGAGTTTCTCTGCATAAAACGCTCAACTGCAATCTTGAAGTCTACATCTAATATTTTCTTTTTGTGTTTCTGCCTGGAATGAATATCGTTATGTAAACAGATATCTAAGCACATATTATGTGTTGACGAAGCAATTCTAGATGAATAAAATACTATCTTTTGTGATAATGACCCCTCCATTTCAATATTCAGCAACTTGGACCCGTTTAAGACAATTGAAGATAGTTCTTCCGTGGACATCATTGGAACATGAATCTGAGCAACTCTATTCTTGATATTTGAATCTAATTCAATTAGTTCATGAGCAGAATCACATGCTCCTATGCATATTATTTTTGTTTTTGGATATTCATTTGCATTGTCAACAAATACTTTTAACATATCGGCAATATGGATTTTTTCAGTATATTCTACCTTGTGAAAATCTTCTATTATTCATACTAATTGAGAGGCGCCCATCATCTTTGCTAGACGAGAGGATGTAAGTTGTGGAGGTATTATACGTATGTCGGTTTCAGTTTGAGAAGATGTCTGTGTGTTTGATAGTTGGGCTTGAATCCCTTTATATTCACGCTTTAAACTAGATGTCCATTGACTTGAACGAGAGTGTGTTCGTCTTTCCGGGACAAATGCATTTAATTGATCAAAGCCATCTGATATTATATCATTGTATCTTGTAGAGGTCTCACATTTTGTTGTGATACTTTTAATGTTGTTCCTTGAAAGATAACTTTTGACAATTGTTGTTTTTCCACTCCCAGAATGGCCATATACGACTACCTGCATTCCAGGAATCGAAAAATTGATATCCATCTGCTCTTCTAACTTATTTCTTGTAATATAGTTATGCGTTGCACAGACGGTTGGTGTAAATACCTTGTGAACATCAATCGGGTGGATATTAAAATGTTCCACCATAAATGACTCTATATGTTTGAGCATTATTTCCCCAATATATTATAAAACAGAACAGAGGCCTTTTTTAAATAGTCTGTATCGATAGTCCAAACCTGTAAATCAGATTGGCGATATGGAAATACCGCAATTTCGCAGTCCCATGATATAAGATATTGTTTAAAAAAAGCTTTCTGCTCATTCTCATCGATTGGCAGAATAATAATTTCTCCTATTGTAAATCCCTTTTCGTCTGTCGAACCAATGAGATTTAAGTTTTCGTTTTTTAATTTAACAGCCTCGTCGTATGTCATAATCACTTTCTTAAATTGCTATTAGAACAATCTTCATATTCAAACTAAGGTCGATTTCCTTAGTTTGCTCCTTCTATTCCATTAACCTATTATTGTTAGATTTTTCAAAATCAAGTTTCGCCTCCTTGACCTCATTTGCAAACTGCTCTGAACTTGGAAGGTATAACTCATATTTGCTCGCAAAAATTGTACTGTTTTCCTCTGGAAGCGTCATTTGAACGGCTGTATTGTTTTTCTCCGTACATAGCAATATCCCAATGGTTGGGTTCTCTTCCGGAAGTTTTTCTTTCCGGTCGTAGTAGTTTACATACATCTGCAACTGCCCCAAATCCTGATGTGTAGCTTTGTGCGTCTTCAAATCTATAAGGACAAAGCATTTCAAAAGTCTGTTATAAAATACAAGATCCACTTTGTACTCATCATCCTCGATTAAAAACCTCTTTTGCCTGGCCACAAAGGTGAATCCATTACCCAATTCAAGAAGGAATTCCTGCAGATGTGAAATCAGTGCTTCTTCTAAGTCACTTTCGTAATAGTGCGATTTTTGCTCAAGTCCAAGAAATTCAAGATACATAGGATCTTTGACCACCTCCATTGGAGATTCTGGTAATCGTTCTTTTCTTGCTATGGCAAGAACTGACTCTTTATCGGAACTATTCAGAAGCCTTTCGTATAATAAAGAATTCTTTTGTCTTTCAAGTTCTCTTGCTGTCCATCCATTATTCACAGCTTCAAGCTCATAGTATTCTCTTTTGCTGGTGTCTGATATCTGAATCAATGTCCTATATTGAGTCCAATTCAATTGCGAACGCAGTGCGTTCGCATTCGGATATGTTCTGAAGAATTGTCGGCTGAGTTCCAGTTGTCGTTTTGAAAAGCCGCTGCCGAATTCTGGCTCAAGAACCTTGGCAAGGGTGGAAATAAGGTATGTACCATAATCTGCTTTGTCTTTCCCTTGTTGCTCTTCGATAAAGATTCTTTGTCCTAATTGCCAATACATCTTAACTCTGCAGAAATCTACACTTCTGACAGCGTTGTTTCGTGAATTACTAATAATTCTCCGGCTATCTTCCAGGAAAAGCCGTTCCGATTCCGTATATTGTACAAGTTTATCCATTTTCTTGTTTATTACTTAAAATAAAGCAATGTATTGTTTTAATTAACAATTACAATTAAGCAAATATAGTAATAAAATATTGAGAATTGGGACAATAAGTGATTTTCTTGAGAGGTAATAGGATATTTTATAAACACCTATGGCAATTATCTCGTTTGGCGGAGTTGGGACTGGAAGTGGCGGTTTAGGAGCGAGCGAGGTGATAAATTTTGTTACTTTTTTGGGGTTCGTATTTGGGGTTGGTTTGGGGGTTGTGATTGTTGTTTTGGTGGAGGTAAAATGGCGTAATTTATTGATTGACAATGAGAAAATAGTTTTGTATATTTGTGTTAGATGATTGGATGTTTTACCTGAAATTTGACCTTTTTCAAAACAATGATTGCGCTTCCTTCAATAGCGTTCGGTGGCTTTTCCGGTTCGGCCAAGGGTGTTACGGCTCGCTTCGTGGGCGGTCGTAGCATCCTTTCTGTTCGTAGTTATCCGACGGGTGCGGCTTCCAATGCGCAGGTGGTCCGGAGGGCTTCTGTGTCGAGGATTACGAAGTCGTTCAAGTTGCTTTCTGATGAGCAGCTGGAGGGCTGGAGGAAGCTGGCGGAGAGCGCTGCCGGGCAGTCGGTTTTCGGGCAGAAGGCGAAGCTTTCAGCGATCAATCTCTATGTGCGTCTGAATTCCAACCGCGCGATGGCCGGTGAGGCGTTGCTTTCGGATGCTCCCGTTGTTCTTGATGATGTTCCGATGGTGTCTTATGAGAGGGTTGTGGTCACTCCTTCAAAGATTGTTTTCTGCGGTATTGAACATCAGATTCTGCCGTTCAAGATGGTGGTGAAGATGTCGGGTTCGCAGAGTGCGGGCGTTAGCAATGGCTGGAGCGAGACTGTGATTGTGTCTTCGGACGTGGAGGATGATTGGGGCGAGGCTGATGTGACGACATTGTACCTGAAAAAGATTGGGGTTGCTCCTGTGGTCGGGCAGAAGGTCTTTGTCGAGACTTATTGGATGAATACCGAGACCGGTGTTACCGGGCAGGTGTTCAAGGATTGTGCGGTTGTGGAGACTATGGCGGAGGCGGAGGAGAGCGGATTCCAGCTCAGGAAGCGTGTCCTGTTAGAGGATACTGTGCCGGAGAGTTCTCACGTGTCTGCTTTCAATCTTGATTTCTCGACTGCAGCTCCTGTCATCAATCACGAGGCAGTTCTTCTCGGTCACAGCAATGTGGCTTCATCGGAGGTGGTTCTTGAGGAACCGCTGGATGCCTCAACTATCGGAACTTCCTTCTGTGTCGGGCGTGGCACAGGAGAGGACGGCAATCTCAAACCGCAGTCGTACATCGTGTATATGAGCAACTTCAGGAATGAGACGACTCTGACTTATGGTCATAGAGGCGGTCAGTATGTGAAGCCTACGGAGGTGTTCGGCCCTGGTATAATCTATTAATCGCAGCAGACTATGTTCAATTCTACGGGAAATAATTTCGGTGCCGGTGTTATCGGTTTCAAGGATGTTCGGGAGGACGGTTATATCGTCCTGAATGCGAAGTTCTCTTGCAGTCCTGTGGCTGAGGCCTACAGGGCTGCAACTGTGCTTGAAATCTATGTGCCGGAGCTGAATATCTCGAGGAGTACGGAGTCTGCCGTGGTGGTGCGTTTCAAGGAGACGGACAGTTATGGCCGCCTTTGTGACCGGGGTACTTTTGCGAAGTCCTGGATTAAGGACAACAGGACGATTTGCATAGAGAAGCTGTCGGCGTTCGATGAGTTCGATGAAATCATCATCTACATACAGGCTTTGTATTGCCAGTTGGCGCAAGGTTCAAACGCTATAAAGGGTACTCGCAGGGCGATTACCGCAATCTCGAACGGAAACTATCTCTCATTCGATTATGATAATATCTGCGTGGTGTTCGAGAGGTGGATTTTCTTCCATATGATGTTCAAGAGCTGTGCGTATAAGTATCAGAAGTTGGATTGGGAGGCTTATTTTGATGGGCTTCCGGAGGATGTTACGGCTGATGTGCCTGTGATTACCAATGGCAACTACAATTATCAGAATCTTGGCGGTATAACGGAGTCCAGGATTGACGAGGGTTATTGGAGTCTGCCGGCAAGCGAGAGGGGCAGCGAGTTCGGGAGCTCTTCCAATGATGCGTTTTCTTTCGCTTATCTGATAAGGGATGTTGTGGCGGATATAGTGGGCAGGTTGCGTATCGAGGAGGCAACGATATTTGGTGACGGCTATGTGCAGATGTCGGAGTTTGATTTGGAACTGTCTGCCGCTCCGGCTTTGGCTTCTGTTTGCGGAAGGACCGGGCAATATGGCTCGACCCAGTGCAAGGTCTATCCGAAGGCTGTTCCTGAACGGATGCCTGAGTTCAGGGCGTTTTTCCTTGCTACGAACCTTTCCGGAAACAAACTGTGCATCCACCTCGTCTCGATGAAATTGAGCGGGCTGGGCAGCAAGCCGCAGATTCTGTTCTCGGCGATGTCGGGAGAGAGCAAGCTGGTGATTGCCATTAAGGATACTTCGGTCGCTGTGGCCGTCTAAACTATATGATTATGCTGAATGTGACTGCAACAAATTTCGGTACCGCTCCGGAACAGATAAAGCTCAGTGAGTTCGTGTCAGGCAATATGCTTTTCCTGGTCGGTGAAGTGCATATTGACGCCACGACCGAGGAGTATAAGGCCGCAAGGTATCTGACTTTGACCGTGCCGGATTTGCCTTTTGACAACAGCAGAATCAGCGCTGCTTTCGCTTTGGCGGATATTGACGGGGTGATGCACATTTCCCTGACGACAATCAGGATTAAGGACGGCAGCACTATCCGTATAGACAAGGTGCCGGCTTATGAGGCATCCAGCCCTTATATGGTGTTTTTGTCGTGTGTGCTTTTCCCTGCGAACTGCGCTTTTGAGACGGAGCCTCAACAGGCAGTTTCTGTGGCTTTGGATTGCACACAGGGCGGTCTGACGGATGCGGAGTGTTATATGGTCGATGGCGAGGGTTGGGCTATGCTGGTTCTGAACGCTGCAAGCCTGGTGTGGGAAGATGAGAAAGTCGTGGTGAGATTGGAGGGTGCGGAGGAACTGTCGGCGGAGTTCGTGCCGGTAATCTATGCGGACAATGTGAATGACGCTTTGGGCAGCAAGATGTATCCCGGTGCTTTGAGTAATGGAGTGCTGACGATTGAGAGGGCCGGTGCTGCTGATGAGCCTGAAGGAAGTACGCATAAGTTTTTCAGAGTGTTCATCATCAAATGATATTACAATGGATAATAACGGAATAACCAAATTGCAGGGCGCTATTGCTGTTGCGAGCTTCGTTTCGGGGGTCGGGATTGCGGTTGCCTGCATTTTCTTTGTTCCGCCTCCTGGAGAGATTACAAGCTCGGCCGTGAGCATTGTGAGTGAGCTGCTGATTCTGTGCGGTGCCATTCTCGGCGTGAAGGCCAGTTATGATACCAAGTTCCGGAAGTTCCAGAACGAGTTGAACCAGAAAGTTGACAAAACTGATGAAGTATGAGAAGCCTGTTTCCATTGATGATTGTCTGCGTGCTTTCTTCGTGCGCTACGGCGGGAAAGGTCGTTCAGAGCGACAATACCCGTGTCGAGGTGCGGACGGTGACTGAGTTTGTTCCTGATACGGTGTATGTCACGCTGCCGGCGGAGGTTCAGGAAGTCAGGACGATTGATACCGTCTCCGTATTGGAAAATAAATACGCCAAATCCGAGGCTTCCGTGTCAAAAGGTGTTCTTGCCCATTCGCTGAGGATAAAGCCCGTACAGGAGCCGGTAGAGGTCAAAAAGGAAATTGTTTACAGGGATTCGCTTGTGTATGTGGACAGGGTTGTGACAAAGACCGAGGAGGTGGTGAAGCCTTTAACAAAGTGGCAGCGAGTGAGGATGGGGCTTGGCAATGTTATGATTGTTTTGGTAGTTATTGCAATACTATACTTGATTTTCAAATTATCTAATCTTTTAACTTTTAAACGCTTATGAAGTACATTCCTTCTATTGCATTTGAGGAGATGTCCGGTAGCGCCAAGGGCGTTACGGCGGCCAAGATGAAGGGTCGCAAGTACATCCGTAACCGTGGCTACGGCAGTGGTGTCCGCACCAGCGGCCAGGCCAAAGTGAAGAGCGTCTTCAAGATGCTTTCTTCGAAGTGGAAGAGTCTGAGCAATGAGCAGATTCTTGCGTGGAACAAGCTCGCGCTCAGCCAGCAGGGCCGTTCCGTCCTTGGAACGAGCGCCAAGATTTCCGGCGCGAACCTCTTTACCCGCCTCAACTACTGGATTGTTGCCTGTGGTGGTGAGGTGTCGGCCAATCCGCCTGAACTTGTGGGCGTGGAGTCTCCGGCTACGGCGACTGTCACTCTCACCAAGGATGCGTTCTCGTTCAAGCTCGACCAGCAGCCTTATGACAGCGGCGGCATCCACCTCGTCATTGAGGCTTCCGAGGGTCAGTCAAATGGCGTCAGCAGGGCTCACAGCAAGGCTACGCAGATTATGACGGTTGAGGAGCCGGATGATACGGCTATCGACATCAAGGCTGAGTATGAGGCGAAGAACGGTGCCGTGAGCGCAGCTGCTCCGAAAGTGTTCTTCCGCTATTTCTTCGTGAACGCATCCACCGGCGAGAAGTCGGCGGTGATGATGACGGAGGCGAAACTCGCCGCTGCTGCGGAAGGCGGGGCATAGCGTCCTGATTCTTTCTTGTGGTAAAAGTCCGGCAGGTCAGTGGATCTGTCGGACTTTTTTCGTTTATATGGCGTTGTGTTGAAGTGTCCGATAGTTTCGGACGGTTGGAGGTCATGCAATCTGCACTATGTCTGATTTCTGCTGCCATTGGCTCCGATAGCCGGTAATCGTGTCGATGAGGGTGAAACGGCCGTGGACCGATATACGGTCGCTGTCCGGCAGCAGAAGCGTGGCCGTTACGATTTCATCAGAACAATAGCCGGCGCAAAGATGGTTGCGCATTGCCCCGGGATTCCTGCCGGAACCTGGTGTTGTTATTTGCAGGCGCGACAGCAGCCTGTAGCGGTGTGCCTCATCGTGTATGGCCACCTTGATTGACAGAATGAGTTTCCCGTCCTGTGCGGTCGCATTGCTGTATTCAACCGCAAACGGCGGAAACGGAGCGAATGCCTGCGGAGCAGGCAGATGTTCGTTGCCTAACTGAGCGAAGCCGTGGTAGGCCGAAACAAAGAGATTGTTTCCGGAAATGTGCGAGCTGTGGTCGAATGGTGGTCGGTGCGGTTCGACGCTCTCGGCGTATCCGTTCCATATAAGCTGCTCATCGTGCGGCACTGTGCGCCAGGCAGCCATTGCCCTGCGGTGAACCTCGAGACAGGACTTCTGCGCCTGGCTCGCCGGGAACGGCGGGCGTGAGCGCTTCCTGATATGGCATTTCCCGTCCAGATGGTATGCCGTTGCCTCTCCGGCGGAGCCGTAGAGGTCATCAAACAATATGGAGGGAGTAAACTTGTTCATAGGTCGCTGCAACTCTTGGGTTGAAAGGTAACTTAAAGGGAGTCAATGGGATGTCCCTATGCAAAGGTACTAAATAAATCCACTTGAACATATTTCGGAAAAAGGGAAAGAAAGAAAAACCGGAAAAAAGAAAGAAAAAGAAAAAGGACTGCCTTTTCAGTTCGTCGAACGCTTTCTGTCAAGGTTCCGTAGGACGGCAGGGCCGCTTGACCTTGACAGAAAGCGGGCGGCGGACTATCCTTGCTGGAGTTTTTGTTTTGTTCAAGTGGTGGCAGTAGGACTACTCCTGAATTGCGTTATGGATTGTCTCCATTGCCTGTTTGTATGCTTGTTCTATGTGACCGCTTGATATTGTTCCGTCATTGAAAAGTCTGAGCAGAAAGTCATTGTAGGTTTCGTTAGGTTTACGCATATCCATATTGACATAGATAATCGGTGCCAGTACCAGACTGCCGTCAACATACTGGGTGAACTCATCATATACGCTTTGTGAGCTTCTATGTCCGATTTTATGGGAGATATAGACTTCGGCAGCGACTACCGCAGCTTCGTTCTTTCCTTCGCCGTGTCCTTCAGCAATTTCTTCTTTTTCGGCAAAGAATGAGTCGCTTTTAAGATTGTCTATTGCGCTTATCAACTCTGGAGTCAGTTTGAGACTATGACAGTTTTCGTGGATGTAGATGTTCAGGAAATTCAGTCGCAACTGTTTTTCAATTTCAGGATTGAGGATGAGAGGGGTGCAGCAGAATGTCTCGTCGTTCAGATTGAATGCGTTGTCTATATTAAGGATATATATGTTTGATTGGATGTCTATTTTTTCAGGAGAGGCGAAGTTGTGCAGCTCTTTGTTCAGTGCTATCAGGAGTGTGTCTGAGATATGGTATCCTTCAATGCTTTTATCCAATTCGGGTTTTACATTTTTCGTCCACCAGTTTGAGTATCCTGATTCAACAAGAGCCGAAAGCACATACTTTAATTGCGGTTGGACCGAGAGTATTTCCTTTGCCCAGTCCAGGTGTGTGGCGAGAATGTCAAGACTGTCTGTTTTATTGATAACTGAGGCAATATCGTTACGGTCAATATTGATATGTGCGTAGAGATTGCATAATCTCGAAGCTCGTGTGTGATTGTTTACGGCCTGAAGATTCTGCATAAACACTGTATCTTTTGCCAATGCGTCAAATGTAGGATCTGATTTCAGATTGTCGAAATTTTGTGGCGCACACAGGAGGTCGAATGATACTGATGTTCTGAAGATGTGCTCTGGAGTTTGAGTTACAGTTGAACAGGAGCATATTAAACTCAGTATGCAAGGGAGTATTACTCCGAATTTATTATTTGTTGTCATTGTGTCGTTTCAATTTTGAGTACAAAGATAAGTTTTTTCAGAATACGGTGGATTTATATCGATGGGAGCCGCGGTTGAGGACGGCGAAGCCGGACGCATCGGCGGCGGGGAGGATGCTGCGTCGGGGATGCTTGGAGCCGTTCAGACGGACAAGACCGCAGGGCTTGGACGGCTCGGCGGAAAGCATTGTGGGGAGCGGCATCTTCCCCTTTGGGCAGCACGCTGCTCCGGGCGTTGCCGTGAGGCATAAGCCGGGAGAGCGTTCCGCTCTGCGAGTCTGCGACCGCAGCGTATCAGTCGGGAACGAAGTGGACGACCGAGGAGCGTAGGACGCTGTCTCGCGTTTCAAGCACGCCCCGGATTGTGAAGACGACGGAGCGGTACGGAACGGCTTATGAAAACTGAACCGGCGAAGCAGGTGCAGATTTTCTGGCCGTGGAGTAATGGGCGCAGCCCATAGCGAAGGAGGTCTTGGCAAGGAGGGAAAAGCGTGCGGTTCGCCCCTGGGGGCTGGCAGTTCGCAGAACTGACTGGGGGATGATGCAAGGCGGAGCCTTACCTTGCTGGCGGAGGGGCTTTCTTGAAGCTGACGGCTCGTCCGGCTGCTTGAAGAAAGACACGGAGAAAGCCCGCAGCTTCGCTGCTAAGGCAGGCAACTTCCGGGACTTTCGGCCGTGATAGGCGCTGCCGACCTTCGCTTTGCTGATACTGTTGTTCTTTGCTCTGTGCCTGGAACTCGGATGCCGAAAGTCCAAGGACTTCCCGACGGGCTTGGAGGCCGTTAGCCCCTGAGGGAAGTCCTTTGTTGCCTGCCGCCTCGACTCCGCGGGCAGATGTGAGGGCACTTCAAATTTGCTCTGAGGGAGCTGGTTAACATAATGTAAATCGGAACGTTCCGATTTAGATTAAAACAGGAACCAAAAATAAATAGGAACTTAATCCATAATCCTCGTCTTTGGCGGCATGTGGCCAGCATTGCAGTTCCTATTTCT
>Ga0129311_1001774_pt1 | contig 14516 bp, 19 predicted proteins | sample Go1ome_FD_94435 | JGI IMG/M metagenome (GOLD analysis project Ga0129311, IMG submission 94435) | Western lowland gorrila individual fecal microbial communities from Wisconsin, USA - Go1022B metagenome | ecosystem: Host-associated > Mammals > Digestive system > Large intestine > Fecal | place... | reverse complement strand
GTTCTGGAATCAGAACAATTGGCAGGCCCTCTGCAAAGAATGCCACGACCGGAAGACACTGACCGAGGATATCAACCCGACCTACACGTACTGACTGACCCCACCGGGGCCGGGGTCACTTCTCTACAGTGAAGTCACACGAAGACCGGGGGAGGCTTTCGTGTGAAAATCCGCAAAATTCATAGGCCGGGGGTCAGAGGATTAACGGCGCAAAATGAAACAGGAAAATGTACAGGCATCGGAGCTGCGATTCCGGTGCCATTTTTTTCCCCGAAATGAACCAAAGTGTGTGAAACCTCTCGTAAACAGGGAGCTTTCGCACATTTTAGCTTGTTCCGGGAGGAGCAGGGGCGAGCGAGAATCGGCCGCCGCAACAACAATCCAACCTGGCGGGGCGGAGCCGATTTCCACTTCGCCGCTTTTCGTATGTATTTTGAGATTTTTCCAAGAAAACGCCGCAGAAACGGCGAAAAATGAGCGAGGTGAGGACAGATGGAAGATTTCACAGCTGAGATGATTCAGGACATGGCGTTTTCGTTCTGTCCTCAGTGCGGCACAGCAATCGTACCAAACCATAAAGGCAGACCCCGGAAGTTCTGTTCTCCGGAATGCCGGTCTCGGTGGAACAACACTCATCCGAAACCGGAAAACTGGAAAACAGTACGGTCAAAGATCTGCCCGGTGTGCGGCAGGGAGTTTTCCTACCGCCATCAGTATGGGCTGGAAAGGAAATATTGCAGCCGCGGTTGCGCAAACCGGGGCAGGAAGAAGGAGGCGAACAGGAATGAGTGAGAAAATTATCGGTGTGTTCCCAATGTTCAACACCGGAGGTATCTGTGTACATGCGATTGACGATGCGGAAGATAAGGTGCTGGCATCCGTGAACGGGGAGAACCTGGAATGGTGCGAGATGACCGAACAGCCGCAGGAAGATGGCGATGAGATGGAGTCGGGCTTTTTGTTCGGCTCTTTTTTCGTGCCGTTCTCCGGGGTCATGCGCGTGTAAATCTGAATGAGGAGGAGCTTACATGAAAGCAACCGCTGAACTGAAGATGCTGCCAGTGTCCGTACTCAAGCCGGCCGCATACAATCCCCGAAAAAAGCTGAAGCCGGGGGACAAAGAGTACGAGAAGATCAAGAACTCCATCACGGAGTTCGGATTCGCTGATCCTCTGGTGGTCAATGCCGACATGACGATCATCGGTGGCCACCAGAGACTGACCGTAGCGATGGAACTGGGCTACACCGAAGTGCCTTGTGCGGTGGTGGACATCGACAAAACCAGGGAGAAAGCCCTGAACATTGCACTCAACAAGATCACAGGTGCGTGGGATGATTCCCTGCTGGCTGACTTGCTCAAAGACATCGAGGATTCCAACTTCGATCTCGGAAAAACGGGTTTTGAACCACCTGAGATTGAGACTCTGTTCAACAAGGTACACAGCAAAGAAGTCAAGGAAGATGACTTCGATGTGGAATCTGAATTGAAACAGCCGTGCTTTTCCAAAGAGGGCGACCTCTGGCATCTGGGAAAGCACATCGTCCTGTGCGGTGATTCCACCAAAGCAGAATGCTATGACACCCTGATGGATGGCACCAAGGCAAATCTGGTTCTTTCCGATCCCCCCTACAATGTGGATGTGGAAGAAACCGCTGGGAAAATCCTGAATGACAACATGGGTGATTCGGAATTCTACCAGTTCCTGCTGGCAGCGTTCCAGCAGATGCACGGGCATCTGGCCGATGACGGTTCTATCTACATCTTCCATGCAGACACAGAAGGGTTGAACTTCCGAAAGGCATTCAAGGATGCCGGGTTCTACCTGTCCGGGTGCTGTATCTGGAAGAAGAATGCTCTGGTGCTGGGCCGCAGTCCTTACCAGTGGCAGCACGAGCCGTGTTTGTATGGTTGGAAGCAGAAGGGCAAACACCAGTGGTATTCCGACCGGAAGCAGACGACCATTTGGGAGTACGACCGGCCGAAGTCTAACAAGGACCATCCGACCATGAAGCCCATTGGCCTGATGAGCTATCCCATTCGGAACTCCACCATGACCAACGGCATCGTCCTCGATCCGTTCCTCGGCAGTGGCTCGACCTTGATCGCCTGCGAGGAGACCGACCGTGTGTGCCGGGGCATTGAGCTGGACCCAAAGTTCGTTGATGTTATCGTGAAGCGGTACATCGAACACAGCGAGGGTCGCTATGATGATGTGTATGTCATCCGGGATGGTCAGAAGCTGAAGTTCGAGGAAGTGGCGACTTTTGAGCCGGAAAGCGAGGATGAAGATGCCTGATGTCAAGTGTGTCCTCATCCACGACAACTTCCAGAACTTCAAATCCTACAACATCCCCAAGGCTCAGCTGGTGATAGCAGACATTCCGTATAACATCGGAACGGACTTTTACGCCAGCCGGCCGGACTGGTATGTGGATGGCAACAACAAAAATGGGGAGAGCAGCAAAGCGAGGAAGGCGGCATTCAATACCGACTTCACTTTCAACATTGCAGAGTATTTCCACTTCTGCAACCGCCTGCTGAAGAAGGAACCCGGCACGGGAGAAAAGGATGCACCGTGCATGATCGTGTTCTGTGCGTTCCAGCAGATCCCGAAGGTGATCACCGAAGCAGAAAAATACGGCTTCAAGAATTATATCCCTCTGGTGTTCTGCAAGAACTACAGTCCGCAGGTGCTCAAAGCCAACATGAAAATCGTGGGCGCAACGGAGTATGCGCTGGTGCTGTACCGGGGCAAGCTCCCGAAGTTCCGCAATCGCAGTGAGGATGGTAAGCCCCACATGATCTTCAACTGGTTTGGCTGGAAACGGGATGGTAAGGAATATCCGAAGATCCATCCCTCTCAGAAACCAATCTCTGTGCTGAAACGCCTGATTGAAACCTTCACCGACCCTGGTGATGTGGTCATTGATCCGTGTGCCGGCAGTGGTTCGACCCTTCGTGCTGCACGGGAACTGGGACGCAACAGCTACGGATTTGAAGTGTCCAGAGATTTTTACCAGAAAGCCAGTGAGCAGATGCTCGGAGAGGAGGTCGCCGGATGAGCACAGAACAGAATAAGACTTTGACCCTCGGCAGCCTCTTCGATGGCTCCGGGGGTTTCCCTTTGAGCGGTCTTCTGACCGGGCAGATCACTCCGGTGTGGAGCAGTGAGATCGAACCGTTTGCCATCCGGGTCACGACCAAGCGGCTACCGTGGGTGAAGCACTTCGGGGATGTGTCCGCTATCAGCGGCGCAGATCTGCCGCCCGTGGACATCATCACCTTTGGCAGTCCCTGTCAGGATATGTCTATTGCGGGTAAGCGAGACGGTCTGGATGGTTCACGGTCCAGCCTGTTTTATGAAGCAATCCGAATCGTGAAGGAAATGAGGTGTAAGACCAATGGAGAAAAACCAAGATTTATCGTTTGGGAGAATGTGCCGGGGGCCTTCTCCTCAAACAAAGGACAGGACTTCAAAGCAGTCCTCGAAGCCGTCATCGGTGTTAAAGAACCGGCCGCCGCGGTGCCTGCGCCTGAGAAAAAAGGATGGCCTGACGCCGACTACTATGTGGGAGACGGATGGAGCGTTGCGTATCGAGTTCTTGATGCACAATGGTGGGGCGTTCCCCAAAGAAGAAAACGTATCTACCTTGTCGCAGATTTTGCAGACCAGAGTGCCCCAAAGGTATTATTTGAGTCCGAAGGCCTGTCTCGGTATTCTGCGGAGGGCTTCCGTGCGTGGCAAAGAGCTGCCGCCGGTGCTGAAGGCTGCACTGGAGAGGCAGGCTGCGATGGAGGAACAGCCGGACGAATTTGTCTGAATGATCAGGGCGGCACACAGATGGATGTTTCCGAAGATGTGACCGGAACCCTCCGGGCAGAGGAGCATGGGCATCAGCCGTGTGTTCTGGAAGCGGCCGGTTTCTGTACCGAGCATTCCGCCAATGCCAGAAGCATCGGATACGAGGAAGAACGGTCACCGACCCTCCGGGCTGGAGTTGTGCCTGCCGCCATTGCATTGGAAAATCATCCTGCCGACAGCCGGGTGAAGATTTCCGAGGATGGCAAGGTACAGACACTGACAAGTCGGTGCGGTACAGGCGGTGGAAATGTTCCGATAGTCATGGATGCTGTTGAAAATTCGGTGGAAAGTTCGGTGAAAGATGTTGAAAACTCCCCGGCAGTCACACTGAAGATCCGTTCCGGGTGCGAAGGCGGCGGCAAGGGAGCCATCTGGCAGGAAGAAAAGTCTGCCACTCTTGGCTGCAACAACGACCAGACCTTGTTCGTTCCCAAATGCTATGGTGTCTGCTCGAAAGCCAGCCATTCTATGATGTCCGACAATCCGCACAGCGGTTTCTATGAGGCAAGCACTTCTCGGACATTGGACCGCAGTGGCGGTGACCCGACCTGCAATCAGGGCGGCATCTGCGTGGTGGAGCCGGAAGATGTGACCGCATTTCATGTGAACCAGCGTAATGAGCTGATCAACTTGCATGGCAAGTCGGGAGCACTCATGGCGACCCGGAGCGACCAGATGCAGACCTTCGTCCTGCAGGGCAACATGATCGGTCGCAAGGACGAGAACGGTCCGCAGGGGGACGGAGTAAATGAGGATGTCTGCTTTACCCTGGATGCGACAGATCGCCATGCAGTCTGTGCACCGAAGGAAGTGTATGCCATGACTACCGGCTCCTATATGCAGGTGGAAAAAGAAGTCGCACCGACTCTGATGGCAAGGGACTATAAAGACCCGACCACCATCGCACCAGTTCCGCATCTGAACGAAGGGGTAGCTGGTACGGTGGCTACTGGGGCGCATCCCAGTGGCTTCAATGGGCAGGATGCTTTCAATGATCGGCTGGTCATTGACAACCCGGAAGCACAGCCCACACCGATGGCTTACACCGTCCGCCGTTTGACGCCGACTGAATGTGCCAGACTGCAGGGCTTTCCGGACTGGTGGTGCAGAGACCTTGGAACGGAGAATCCGGCCGAAGAAGAGCTGGCGTTCTGGGCAGATGTGTTTGAAACGCATCGCAAGGTCGTGACCCATGCCAAGAAGCCGAAGACGGAAAAGCAGATCCGAAAATGGCTGTCCGATCCGTATACGGATTCGGCAGAATACCGTATCTGGGGTAATGGCATATGTTTAGCCAACGCTTTCTTTGTTCTGGCCGGTATTGCATGGTGCGCAGGTCTGGGAGAATAAACTGGCCCACTATATTACCAGGTAGGACAGCTACCCGGTGATATGGTGGGCTTACATATCAGGACTATTTACACAACAGGCTTTGCCATCCCTTGTGAAAATGGTCGAACATGAAGATTATCGTAAAATGGCCTTGCTATTTGCTCGGTTTAGAGGGATATATGTGCTACCGAAAAGAACATCGGAATGCACAAAAGACTGATTGAATAGGAGAGATGGATAATGTTGAAATTCGAATTGAATGTAGCCGAGCGCAAGACCCTCGCAAGACGGATGGAGGAGCTGACGGGTATTCACCGCTACTACACCAAAGCACCTCTGTATGCCTACGATATCGGCGACTACACCATCGACCGGGACGGCAATCTGCTGGTTGAACCGGAAAATGCAGATGCCGAGTTGCTGACGACCCTGCTGAACGAAGGTCTGATCCGAAGTGGTGAGAGCATCAAAAATGCAGATGTCCAGCCGGAGAACACAGAACCGACCGAAGATTCGACAGAGGAGCCCGTGGCTGAGGATATTGAAGAAGTCGAATCCGAGCAAGTACCTGAATCGGATGATTTTGCAGAAGAGAGCAGGGCAGAGGATGAAACGGACACAGACGTGCCGGAGAACGAAGAGCCGCAGGAAGCAGAAGACCAACCTGATGAAGTTCTTCTGGATTTGGAGCTTTCCTTTCCGGTCAGCCAGCACAATGGTGTGACCCTGCGTAATCTGGTCAATCTCCTTTACAGCCGGGGTAAGCTCATCGGCAAGGCAACGGGTGGACACTTTCATGTGGAAGAGGGACTGGTCGACAAGCTGAAGGATGACACCTGCACCTTTGCTGTCATGAACTTCATCGACACAGTTAGCGACTATGAGGCAGAGCATGGTGCGGCACTGAAAGGGTTGAAAATCACTAACGAGAAGGTAACTTTCACTGGTTTCCCGACTGCGCCGGATCATGAGCACCTGACGGCTTTCACTCAGCTGGCAATGCTGATGAACCAGCAGGCAATCAGTCAGAAGCGTATACAGGCAAAGGAAGTCAACGATGAGAACGAGAAGTACGCACTCCGTACCTGGCTTCTGCGGCTGGGGATGAACGGCCCGGACTTCAAAGAGACTCGCAAGATTCTCATGGAGAACCTTTCCGGCCACGCGGCTTTCCGCACGGATGAGGAGGCACAGAAGTTCCTTGCAAGGGAAAAGGCAAAACGTAATGCTCTGAAGGCCGTAAAACAGGCGGCACAGGAGGGCAGTTCCTCCGCTGGAGAGACGGTCGAGCCGGAAGAAACCGAGCCGACACAGCCCGACTGTGGGGCAGACACGGCGCAGATGCTGGAGGTGGGAGCGTAAGTTCCTAAACCCCAATGGGGCAGGAAAATATCCGAGACTCTCTTCCATTGTACCGATGTTACCTCTCTAAATGTACATTATCAAGCCGATAAAACGCAGAAATGTACACGATCTTTCCTCGTTATATTTGTCGAATATATGTTCTTTCATGGCCTTGAATTAGTCCTTGCCTGACGGTAATATACACACACCGCAAGGGAAGAAAGCCAAAGGAGAGCTTAGCATGAACGATAAAACGAGAGCGCAGATTGAAGCCATGAAGAAGCCCACATTCGGTATTGAAATCGAGGGCAACAACATCACGAGAGAAAAAGCTGCAAGAGCGGTGGCACAGTATTTTGAAACCGACCGATACGAATACACCGCACGGCGCAACGGCTATGATGCATGGAGTGCATGGGATGCACAGGGCAGAGAGTGGAAATTCCAGAAAGATGTCAGCATTACCGGTCCGGAAAGCCAGAAATGCGAAATGGTCAGTCCCATTCTTCATTACGAGGACATAGAACTTTTGCAGGGAGCGGTTAGAGCACTGCGGAAAGCCGGGATGAAAAGTGATTATACCAGAATGGCTGGCGTTCATGTGCATATCAGCGGAGAGGGCCACACACCACAGACCATCCGAAACCTTGTGAATATTATGGCGGCCCACGAAAGCCAGCTGGCAAAAGCCATCCGAATCGACCGCAATCGGATGAACCGATACTGCCGAACGGTTGACCCCAGATTTCTGGAAGCGGTCAACCGTAAGAAACCAAGAACAATGGAAGAACTTGAAGACCTCTGGTATCAGACACAGAATGCGGACGGAAACCGTTATACCCACTACAATTCATCACGTTATCGAGTTTGCAATCTGCACAGCTTCTTCCATGGACACCACACCATCGAATTTCGGCTTTTTCAATTCGACTGCCCTCACGATGGCAAGCAGAACGGAATGCATGCAGGACAGGTTAAGGCATTTGTCCAGCTTTGCCTTGCCATCAACCAGCTTGCCAAGATGGTCAGAACTGCAAGCCCCAAACCACAGCAGACTGAAAATGAAAAGTATGCGATGCGGTGTTGGATGCTGAGGCTTGGCTTCATCGGTGACGAATTCAAGACTGCCAGAGATTATTACCTGAACAACATGGAAGGAAACAGCGCATGGCGGTAAGCCTTGTGCAAACCTTATGGGCGGACAACCGCCCTTTAGGTGTGAGAAGGGAGCGAGAGCTATGAACAATATCAGCAAAGCAAAGAATCAGCCGAATGGCAGAGCGTTCAAGGTGACCATCACCGAAACCTACCAGAGAACAATCACGGTTTATGAATCCGAGATGAAAGAGCCGACCGCTGAGGAAGCTGAGCGTGTGGCAGAGGATTGGTGGCGGGATAGCCAGATTGAACTGGGAACCGAAGATTTCCAGGGAGTCGAGGTTATGGCGTGTGAACTGCCGCAGATGTAGAGGTACACGATCACAGGTGGAAAACAGAGCTTGAAGGGAGCGAATGAATATGAAGAACAAGAAATACTACATTGCCTACGGCAGCAACCTGTCTGTGGAGCAGATGGCACACCGGTGTCCGGGTGCCACCATCGCAGGACAGGCTGTACTGGTCGGCTGGGAACTTTTGTTCCGAGGGTGCGCCACCATAGCACCGAATCCGAAGAAGAACACGTCGGTTCTGGTGTGGGAAATTTCGGAGCAGGATGAGAAGAGCCTTGACCGTTACGAGGGCTTCCCAATCTACTACCGTAAGGAAAGACTGAACATCGAACTGCTCCATGAGGGTGCGGAAGCGAAGATGGTGACTGCGATGGTCTACATCATGGAGAACGACTTCGGTCGGCGTGCACCGAGTCTGAATTACTACAAAGTTCTATATGATGGCTACAAGACGTTCAAATTCCCGATGCACATCCTTGAAGGTGCGCTGAAAGAGAGCGTAGGCAAGGATGCCGCCGAGCAAATGCTTGAAGGGGGATGGCTCGCATGAAAGTGCTTCTGATCAAGGCGATGGAACATCCGCAGGTGGTTGATATCGAGGATACCCTTGAAGAATACTACCGCATCCTCGAATGTGACTGCATCACGGCGGCCTACCCATGGGAAGCTGATGCGGCGGCATTGGTAACGGACGACAACGGGCTGTTCACCGAGAAGCCATTCAGCAGGTACATCCCGGAACTGGAACAGCCCATCAAGGGAAACTTCTTCATCTGTGGATTGAGCGAGGAAGACTTCGCAGAGCTGCCCGAAGACCTCATCCGCAAATACACGGAACGCTTCTGGATGCCGGAAGCATTCATCAGCATGTGTGGGCAGATGAGCATCATCAAGATGGATGACGGAACCAGACCTGAATAAAAAACGGCCCTCTCGGAAATTCGGGAGGGTTTGGTCTTGGTTGGAATGGGAAGCTCCGAAATAACGAGATCCCTTTTCCAGTTTACCGTATGATAACTCTAGAAAGCAACAATAGCAAGCAGAACCGCCGACATAATGTGCACAAATATCCGGCTGCGATCTTGTATAAACGGATAAAGCGAAAGCGGAAGATACGAGGAACAGCCCCAGCATTGGCTGGGGAGAGTCCCTTGGAAAGTACCTTAGTAGAAATCTCGCATGTTCATGCCGACATCCCAAAGTTGCTGCTCCATGCTCTTGTAGTGCCATTCCTCTTCCGCGGCATCTTCTTCCTCCGGTTCTTCCGGGAAGGGGTCGTGCTTCCAGCCAGCCTTTCTGTATTCCTCCTCCCGGATGTCGTTGCGGTCGTAAATGTCCAGTTCGTATTCTTCTTCAAGTTCAGCGATGCGCTCTTCGATAATGCTTTCAACTTCGGTAATGGTCTTTTTCATGGCTCGTATCCTCCGGCTTCGTGTTGCTTTCGTTGTGTGTATAATGCCGCAAAAACACATATATAGCAAGCGAATCCAGAGATATATATGTACCAAACATGATAGACTAAAATTGTTGATAATATGATGATTTATGGCCTTGCTAATGTGCCCATAAGACGGTAACATACAGATACCAAAACGAAAGGGGCAAAAAACATGGAACGCTACACTTACGAAATCACCTTTGCACGGCTGGATGGACAGCCAGATGAAGTCCAGCAGCACACCAGCGAGGAGCTGGCAAGAGAATGCTTCCGGCTTTTCGATGAGCCGGATAGCGCAGAGATGTACAGTCAAATCCAACTTACCCGACACGACTGGGAAACCGGTGTAGATGAGATTCTGGAAACATTGAACTTTTGAAGGAGAACAAAAATGACCTACACGAAAATCAGGCTTTATCTGGACAACGGCATCCCGGAGGCACTCAGTAACCTCTGGTACAGAACTGACAGTTCGGTGGTGGAGATCAGGGATGCTGTTGAGGATGCTGAGAACGGCAAGGACCTGCTGAACCGCATCCAGAAGATGAAGCTCCTGCGAAAATTCACTCTCGACAGGGAAAACGAGAAGCGCATCCGCTTCAAGGGGACGGACTGCTGGGGCAACATCAGCTACCTCGAAATCATCCGATAAAAGGCAAGACCGACAGGCGCAAGGGGCTGGAATCGACCGGCCTTTTGCTCGTGTCTGTCTTTCGGAACTAACATAAAAAGCACATAAATATGACAAATGCAAGGCTGAATGATCGTGTAGTTTAGCCGCTTGAATGCGTTCTGAAGTGGCGGTAATATACAGTCACCGAAGGGAAAACGCCCCAAGGAAAATCAACAAAAACACATGGGAGGACACGATGATGACAAAGAACGCAGAGCGAATCAATAAACTTTTCGAGGAACTGGTGCCGGACATGGGCAAGGCAGACAGCCTCGCCGGGGAGCTGGTCAGAGCTACCGCACGAATCGGGTACCGGTTCTTCAACGATGGTGACATGATCAACCAAGCCTACGGAAAGGAAACCTGCAACGCTCCTGCCCGATTCCTGATTGCCAAAGGTAATCACGAGATTTCCGACCTGACGGTTGCCCTTTGGGAGATTTTCAGCGAGGATGCCTACGAAAAGGTACTGGACACCCTTGAGGGAGCAGTTGCCGATTGCATCGAGCAAAACCCAGACCTCCGAAACCAGCCGACTGAGGATATGTGGAGCTTCAAGGATGAGGAAGAGGACCAGGACGACAGCTGGATGGAAGAAGAGGAATGCAACGAAGAAGACTACTAAACATGGAAAACACACGGGGCTTGCCGGAAACGGCGGCCCTTTTTTGCTGCCGCAAACCGCTAAACCCAGACAGCCCGACACAGCCCCCCACAGGGGCTTGTGCCACGGGAGGCAGAACGATCCGAATGAACCGAAAAAGCCCCAGACTGGGGCAAATGTGGCGGCGTAGATGCGCCGGGGAGGAAAAGCACATGGAAGAACGAATGATGGATATCATCGTGGAAATCTACAGCTACATGGATGATGGTGACAAGGATGCTTTTACGCTGGAAGAAGCAGAGAAGATGGTGGCAGATCAGATCAAGATGGACAAGGATGCAGGTCAGGAGCCGCTGGCATACGACCCACAGTTTTTCTATGATACCATCGTGAACCTCATGGAGTAGGATACGGAGGAGGAAAAGTAATGTACATTCTGCCCGGTATTTCTGGCAGATGATCGTCTGGTTTAGCCGCTTGCATTCCTCCACACAGGACGGTAATATACAGTCACCGAAAGGGAAGATGCCCTACGCAACAACGAAACTATGGAGGATTTCACCATGAAAAAGCATTTGATCGATTTCCCGGAGAACAGCATCAGCATCGAAAGTTACTACGACCGACTCAGCCCCTGCTACGACAACATCATGCAGTATGGCGACCGAGTTCTGGTTGCTAAGACGAACTGGAAAGGCGGCGTTGAGGCTGCAGTTTATGAATTCATAGAAGATGGCAAGGAAGGCTTCTCACCGATTGAGTGCCGCCTGGAACTTCTGAAGATTTCAGATGAGATCTTCACGGATGCCGGACACGCAATCGAATGGTGCATTCAGAACGCACACTGAGGATTGGGCAAAGCTCCTACGGGAGCTTTTGCTCGTTGTGGTGAAAATCCTTCGTGTCGGAAATACACATAAATCTGACAAATACCGGCACAGATGATCGTGCAGCATAGCCGCTTGAATGTGTGCCGGATAGACGGTAATATACAGTCACAGCAAGGGGAACAGCCCCAAAGAAAAAACACATCGGAGGACAAAACCATGACGAACAAAGCAAAAACCTACCTCAAGAACATTCAGGAAGCCGATACCGAGAAGAAGCTGGTGGGCATCGAGATCGTCTTCAAGCAGGACATGACCATCAACTGCGATGACCTCGATAAACTTTGCCGGGCGGCAGAGGAGAAGCGGTACACCCTGCGGAACAACGCGGAAACGCTGAAGCTGAAGCACATTCTTTTCCTCCGGACAAAGGCAGAGATGGATGCCTACCACGACATGAGCCGCCAGCCGGAACACTGGTCGGCGGAGGAAATCGAACAGCAGAGAACCAGATTCTGCGCAGTCTGGCAGATCATCGAGGAAGCAGAGCTGGTCGATGAGTACGAGACTTGGAAAGCAGTCAACCCCAACGCCTAACAACGAAAGGACACACGCCCCGGAAGGGGCTGTGCCTCGTATCCGATGTGTTTTATATAGATTGCAAGGACTTCTTTGGGGGTCCTTTTTCTTTTGTCCATTTTTGAGGAGAGGAGGGAAAGCCAATGGCTACAAGAGGCAGAAAACCAAAGCCGACCGCCATGAAAGAGCTGGAAGGCAATCCGGGCAAGCATCCGCTGAACACCAGCGAACCGAAGCCCAACAAGAAAGCACCGGCCTGTCCGAAGTGGTTGGAGCCTGAAGCAAAAAAAGAGTGGCGCAGACTCGCCAAGCAAATGGAAGCCATCGGCATCCTGACCGAAGTCGATATGGCCGCCTTTGCGGGTTACTGTCAGGCCTATGCTCGGTGGAAGGAGGCGGAAGAGTTCATCACTCAACACGGCACTATCGTAAAGACTCCGTCCGGGTACTGGCAGACGATTCCGCAGGTGTCTATCGCCCAGACCTATCTGAAAATCATGAACAAGTTTGCAGAGCAGTTCGGTCTGACCCCATCCTCTCGAAGCAGGATCATCGCTTCGGACAGCGGCCCGGCGGATGCAAGCGATGAGATGGAGAATCTGCTGGGAGGAGGTGGCAGCTGATGGCAGAGAGCAGACCTAAAAACTATCCGAAACTGAAAGACTACAAGCCCAGCCGCTTCATGCTCCCGACCTGTCATTACGATGAAGCCAAAGCAGACCGGGCGGTAACTTTCATCGAAAACCTGCGCCATACCAAAGGCAGGTGGGCGGGCAAGCGGTTCTGGCTTCTGCCCTGGCAGGAGCAGATCATCCGGGATGTATTTGGCATTGTGGATGAGCGTGGAAACCGTCAGTTCCGCACGGCTTATGTCGAAATTGGCAAGAAGAACGGCAAGTCGGAGCTTGCTGCTGCGGTGGCACTGTATCTACTGTTTGCGGATAACGAACCCTCTGCCGAAGTGTATGGTGCTGCGGCAGACCGCCAGCAGGCGTCCATCGTTTTTGATGTTGCCCACCAGATGGTACAGATGACCCCGGCACTGCTGAAGCGGTGCAAGATCATGGCGGCGACCAAGCGTATCGTGAACTACGGAAATGCAGGATTCTACCAAGTCCTGTCTGCCGAAGTTGGCACGAAGCACGGTCTGAATGTGTCGGGGTTGGTGCTGGATGAGGTACACGCTCAGCCAAACCGAAAGCTCTACGATGTCCTTACCAAAGGTTCTGGTGATGCCCGTGAACAGCCGTTGTTCTTCCTGATCACCACGGCCGGAACGGACAAGGAGAGCATCTGCTATGAATTGCACATGAAGGCACTTGACCTGCTGGCAGGGCGCAAGATCGACCACACCTTTTACCCGGTGGTCTACGGTCTGACCGATGAGGATGACTGGCATGATGAAGCCAACTGGTATAAGGCAAATCCCTCATTGGGGCAGACCATTCAGATCCAGCGTGTCCGGGATGCGTATCAGGAAGCCCTGGATAACCCGGCAGAGGAGAATGTGTTCAAACAGCTTCGTTTGAATATGTGGGTGTCCTCGCTGACCCGGTTTATCCCGGAACACATTTATGACCTTGGCAACCAGTCAATTGATATGGAAGCCCTCAAAGGCCGTGAGTGTTATGGTGGTCTGGACTTGTCCAGCACCGGAGATATCACGGCTTTTGTACTGATGTTCCCACCCAGAACCCCGGAGGAGAAATACATCATGCTTCCGTTCTTCTGGATTCCGGAGGATACGATTCCCCAGCGTGTGCGCAGGGCATCCGTTCCGTATGATGTCTGGTATCAGCAGGGCTACCTGATGGCGACCGAGGGTAATGTTATCCACTACGGTTTTATCGAGAAAGTCATCGAGGAGCTGGGCAAGACCTATCACATTCTGGAGATTGCTTTTGACCGGTGGGGAGCGGTGCAGATGACCCAGAACCTTGAGGGAATGGGATTCACGGTCGTTCCTTTCGGTCAGGGCTTCAAAGATATGAGCCCTCCCACCAAGGAGTTCTACAAGCTCCTGATGGAAGGCAACATCGTTCACGGCGGCAACCCGGTCATGGCATGGATGGCTGGCAATGTGGTCGTGGATACCGACCCGGCGGGCAACATCAAGCCGACCAAGGCAAAGTCGCCGGAGAAGATTGATGGTATCGTCGCTGCGATCATGGCACTGGACCGCTGCATCCGAAACGAAGGACAGCAGCAGGGAAGCGTCTACGATGAGCGTGACATGATCGTTTTTTGATATGAGAACTTGGAGGACAAGAACTATGAAGTATCTGATGAGTGCAGAATGGTGGAAAGCAGCCGGCATCCGAGCCGTGAAGACCATGTGTCAGACCGGCGCGGCTCTGGTCGTGACACAGCTTCCCGGCGGCAGTGTGGACTGGGTGGCAATCGGC
>Ga0129311_1001773_pt1 | contig 14520 bp, 6 predicted proteins | sample Go1ome_FD_94435 | JGI IMG/M metagenome (GOLD analysis project Ga0129311, IMG submission 94435) | Western lowland gorrila individual fecal microbial communities from Wisconsin, USA - Go1022B metagenome | ecosystem: Host-associated > Mammals > Digestive system > Large intestine > Fecal | place... | reverse complement strand
TTTTCGAGGATAGATCTTTTTTTGAAGAAGGAGTGTGCCGGTGGCACATGACTGATGAGAAAAGAGATATATACCGAAAAGATTCCTTAAGATGATGCAGGTTATTTTTTGAAGGTTACTAAATACCACTTGGAACCTATCTAAGCGGCTAGCCCGATGGTTCGGGCTCACCAACCATGGTTCGGCAGACTCTGTTACCGTACGCTGGCAGACGCTTTGACGAGCTCAGCGACCACCAGCGTATCAGAACCGAAGAGCTGCACAGCGCCCAAAAACTTTCTCCGAACGCAGTGGGGAGTAAGCGATTGAAAATCAATTACAAAAGCGAAGCTCTTCAGCAGATATCAGCTGAAGGACTTCGCTTAATATACTGTGAAACAGAGGCTTACCCTCCGCGGAAAGTTACTTTGCTTTTGCGGAAAGCGAGTACGGCTTGTCGGCAGGCTTCTGGCCGCGGGCCTTGTTCGGCTTGGAGGCCATGACGAACTCGAGGGTGCCTCCTTGGAGGAGGTCATCGTGGGTGATGTAGAGTTTCTTGAACTCAACGCCGTCGCGCAGTACCTTCTTGACATAGCGGTTCGTGTCGCTGACGCCGTCGGCCTTCACCTCAAGGGTCTTGCCGTTAGGAAGGGCGATAAGGGCGTACGGAAGGTACGGAGCGCCGAACACGTACTGGTCGCTTCCCGGGCAGACAGGATAGAATCCAAGCACGCCGAAGATGTACCAAGCGGACATCTGACCGCAATCGTCATTCCCTCCTAATCCGTGAATATCAGGACGATACATCCTGTTGATGATTTCCCTCATCCAGTACTGTGTCTTCCACGGCTGGCTTGTCCAGGCATAGAGATAAGGAATATGATGGCTCGGCTCGTTGCCGTGTACATAGCCACCGATCAGGCAGTCTTTCGTGATGTCCTCGTTGGTTGCGTAGGCATATTCAGGAAGGTCGTGGTAGAAGAGTTCGTCCAGCGCGGAGATGAACCTCTTCTCGCCGCCCATCAGCGCCATCACGCCGAAAACGTCCTGCGGGGCGTGGAAAGAGAAGTTCAGCGAGTTGCCCTCGATGAAGCCCTCGCCCATCGTCTGCATGATGTCGAAATCCTTTTTGAAGGAGCCGTTAGCGTATTTCGGACGGGCGAAACCGAGTTCCGTGTCAAAGACATTCCTATAATACTGCGCGCGTGCGAGATATTCTTCGGCCACCTTGTCATTACCCGCGAGCCGGGCGGTGTACCAGATGGTCCAGTCGTCGTAGGAATATTCCAGCGTGTTGCTGGCGGCGGTGGAGATCTTGTCGTAAGGCACGTAGCCGAGCCTCATATATTCCCCAAGCCCGGCGTACCAGTCTGCCTTTGAGGTGGTTACCATCGCCTCAAGGGCGCGGTCGCGGTCGATGTCCAGCCCTTTGGTGATGGCGTCGGCCAGCACAGGGACGGCATGGTAGCCGCTCATGCACCAGTTCTCGTTGGCACAATGGCTCCAGACAGGAAGGAAGTGCAGCACGTTCTGGTCGTAGTGGGCCAGCATCGACTCCACCATGTCCCTGTCACGGTCCGGCTTGAACAGGGCCAGGAACGGATGCTCGGCACGGTAGGTGTCCCAAAGTGAGAACACTGTGTAGTTCGTGAAGCCGTCGGCCTGATGGATCTCGTGGTCGAGGCCTCTGTACTTCCCGTCCACGTCCATGTAGACTGACGGGTTGATCATCGTGTGGTAGAGGGAAGTGTAGAACATCCTCTTCTCGTCCTCGGTTCCCTGGATCTCAATCTGGGAAAGCTCTTTCTCCCAGGCGGATGTCGCCTCGGCGGCGATCTGGTCGAAAGACTTCCCGGAGGCCTCCGCCGCAAGGTTCTTCAGTGCGCCCTCCGCACCGGTCGCCGACAGGGCCACCTTCACGGTCAGCTCCGGGTTCCTGGAAGTGGCGAACTTGAACCAGGCCACCAGCTTGCGTCCGGCCATCGCCGGGAAGTTGTGGTACTGGTCGAACTTGCTCCAGCCTCCTTTATAATTGATCTTCTCCCGGTCCGCGTAGCCATATTCAGTGATAGGCTGCGAGAAGGAGATCGCGAAGTAGGTGTAGTTGGTGCGGGCCCAGCCGTTGGTGATGCGGTAGCCGGTCAGGAGGGTGTCGTTCCGCACCTGAACCTCCGCCCAGAGGGTCTTGCCGTCGTAGTTGTAGATTCCGTGGATGAGATCCAGAATCACCTGCCCGTCAACTCCTTTCGGGAATGAATATTCATGGACTCCGACTCTCGTGGTGGCGGTCAGACGGGCCTTTACGCCGTAGTCGTCCAGCGTCACCTCATAGCGTCCCGCCGAGGCTTTTTCCGTGGAGTGCGAGAAGCGGCTGCGGTAGCCGCCGTCCGGGTTGTCCGCCGTTCCGGGGTTAAGTCTCAATGCTCCCGTGGTCGGCATCAGGAGGATGTCGCCCAGGTCGGAGTGTCCCGTGCCGCTGAAGTGGGTGTGGCTGAACCCGACGATCGTAGGGTCTGAGTAACGGTAGCCGGCACAATATTCATAAGCCCTCGGCTGGTATTTCCCGTTCACATTGTGAGGGATGGTGTCCGTGTCAGGACTAAGCTGGACTCCGCCGAAAGGCACGCACGCCCCCGGAAAAGTGTGTCCCATACCGTCGGTTCCGATGAACGGATCTACATAACTAGCCTTGGAGGAAGGCTGCTGCGCGGCTGCCCCGACGCAGAGAAGCAGGAACAGTCCTGCGTTAAACAGTTTAAATTTCATAGGTCAAATATACGTAAAACTATTGTTTTTTGTTAAATTGTGGCTAAATTTGTACTCCCTCCTCATGTTTTTGGTAGATTGGTTTTTGGTTGTTAAATCGATTTGAGGTGGAGACGGACTTGGTAAAAAAAAGCAATAGCACTTTAATTAACTACAAATTCAGTATTTATGTCCTTTAAAAAGATCGTATTGTCTCTAATCTTTGTACTCGCTCCGTTGGCGGTTCTGGCTCAGACCAAGACCATCAAGGGTGTGATTTACGAGGAGGAAACCGGCGAGACCATGCCGGGAGCGACAGTGTCGGTCGTCGGATCCACCAAGGGTGTGATGACTGACCTTGACGGTTCTTTCGAACTGTCCGGAGTCAAACCGACTGACAAACTTAAGTTTGAGTGTCTTGGAAAAGAAACTCAGATTTTGGAGGTCGGAAGTATGACCAACTTCATCGTTAAGCTGAAAAATGCAGCCAACGAACTTGACGAGGTAACCATCGTTGCCTTTGGTAAGCAGAGGAAAGAAAGCACGGTTGCCGCCATCACGACAGTTGATGTCGGAACCCTCAAGGTGCCTTCTAGCAACTTGACAACAGCTCTCGCCGGAAATGTCGCGGGTGTTATCGCCTATCAGCGCTCTGGTGAGCCTGGACAGGACAACGCCGACTTCTTCGTGCGTGGTATCACCACGTTCGGCGCGAACACCAGTCCTTTGATCCTCATTGACAACATCGAGCTTACCTCCACAGACCTCGCCCGCCTTCAGCCGGACGACATCGAGAGCTTCTCGATCATGAAGGACGCCACGGCGACGGCCCTTTACGGAGCCCGCGGAGCGAACGGTGTGATCTTCGTGACCACCAAGCGCGGTCAGGAAGGTCCGGCGAAGATCTTCGCCCGTGTCGAGACCTCAATCTCCCAGCCGACTGACGTTGTCGAGCTTGCCGACCCTATCACCTACATGAAGTCTTACAACGAGGCCATATCGACCCGCGACCCTCTTGGAGACCTGATGTACTCTTACGACAAGATCGAGAACACTGGAAAACCGGGTGCGAATCCATACATCTACCCTGCCAACGATTGGTACAAGATGCTCTTCAAGGATTACTCCACGGCATACCGCGCAAACGTTTCCGTTCGCGGTGGAGGCAAGGTTGCGACCTATTATGTGTCCGGTGCGTTCACCGAGGACACTGGTATCCTGAACGTCGATAAGAGGAATAGTTTCAACAACAACATCGACCAGAAAACCTACACCTTGCGTTCCAACATCGACATCAATGTGACCCCTACCACGAAGCTGGCTATCCGCCTTACCGGTAACTTCACCGACTACCGCGGACCGCTTGACGGAGGTAACAAGGTCTATGTGGATGTTGTCCACTCAGATCCTGTTCTCTTCCCGGCGTACTACCCTATGGACGATGAGCACATTGGCATCAAACACATCATGTTCGGTAACTATGACCAGGGACAGTACACCAACCCTTACGCCAACATGGTGAAAGGTTACAGGGACTATCAGCGTTCCCAGATGATCGCTGCCGTAGAGGTCAACCAGAACCTTGATTTTATCACAAAGGGGCTCAGCGCGATGACGTTGTTCAACCTGACCCGTCTTTCCGACTTCAGCGTCAACCGTCAGTTCAGTCCTTATTGGTACACGCTCAACACCTACGATTCCTACACGGGGGAGTACCACCTTGCACGTATCAATGACAACGGTACTGACTATCTCACTTACAATGAGGGCAACAAGACTGTTCAGAACACATTGTACTCGGAAACCCGCCTTAACTATGCCAGGGACTTCGGACGCAGTGAGGTGACCGGTCTGTTGGTTCTCACGGCTTATGAGTCTCGAAGAGCGAATGCGGGATCCCTCCAGCTTTCCCTTCCTTCGCGTAACGCCGGTCTTTCAGGGCGTTTCACCTACGGTTGGGACAAAAGGTATTTCACAGAGTTCAACTTTGGCTACAATGGCTCGGAGCGTTTCCACAAATCCCACCGCTGGGGATTCTTCCCTTCAGCAGGTGCTGCTTGGGTGATGTCCAATGAACCTTGGTTCAAGTCTTTGAAGAAGACTGTGGATAATCTCAAATTCCGTGTTTCCTACGGTCTCGTCGGAAACGACAAGATCGGCAGCGAGAAGAACCGTTTCTACTACCTTTCTGAAATGAATATGGAGAGTAAGAATCTAGCGGCATCTTTTGGTGAGCTTCGCGGTCACACTTACAAAGGTATTGATGTGGTTCGTTACGCCAACGAGGCAATCACGTGGGAAAGGTCATATAAGACCAACTATGCCGTGGAACTTGGCCTTTTCGACAACTTCGACCTCATTGCCGAGTACTTCACCGAGAGGCGTAAGGACATTTTCATGACACGTGCGGACGTTCCTGAGACAATGGGTCTTCAGGCTGGGATCTCCGCCAACATCGGTGAGGCGAGAGCTCATGGTGTCGATCTTCAGGCAGAGTATCAGAAGGTTTGGAATAAGGATTTCTGGACATCCGCAAGAGCCAACTTCACTTGGTCCACCGGTAAGTATGATGTTTATGAGGAGCCTACGTATCCTGAGAAGTATCGTCAGCATGCCGGCTACTCCATCAAGCAGACTTGGGGCTACATTGCCGAGCGTCTTTTCATCGATGACGAAGAGGCGGCCAACAGCCCTGACCAGACTTCGTTCGGTTCGCAGTACGGAGGAGGTGACATTAAGTACACCGATGTCAACGGTGACGGTAAGATCACGACTGCCGACATGGTACCTATCGGCTACCCTACATCTCCTGAGATCATCTATGGATTTGGCGTGTCCCTTGGTTACAAGGGCGTAGACCTTTCAGTGTTCTTCCAGGGACTAGGCCGTGAGTCTTTCTGGATTGATGCATCCGCAAGGTACGACACCAAGAACAACAGGTACGGTACCGCTCCGTTCGTGAACAGCACTCAGTTGCTCAAGGCTTATTCCGACAGCCATTGGAGCGAGGATAACCGTGACATCTATGCTCTTTATCCGCGATATAGCGCCTACGAGAACAAGAACAACACCGCCACCAGCACCTGGTGGATGAGGGATGGCTCTTTCCTTCGTCTGAAGCAGCTGGAACTTGGTTATACACTTCCGCAGAAGTTGACACGCAAGCTTCACATCAATAGCCTCCGTGTCTACTTCCAGGGTAACAACCTCTTCTGCTGGAGCAAATTCAAGCTTTGGGATCCTGAGCTTGCCGGAAACGGCCTTAATTACCCTATTCAGAGGACATTCAACTTTGGTGTGAATGTTACGCTTGACACCAAATAATGTACGCGAATTATGAAAAAGTTATTTAAGAATATTACAATATCTCTGTTAGTGGTGGCTTCTCTGCCTATGGTCAATGGCTGCAACAGTTTCCTTGATGTTGTCCCTGATGACGGGCTGGCATCCATCGAGACCGCCTTCAACCTTAGATCTACTGCCATCAGGTATCTGGCCACATGCTATTCGTACATGACCAAGGACGGTCAGGCCGGCTATGACAGCGGAATGCTTACCGGAGATGATCTTTGGGATCTGGACAGCCGTGTAACTTCATATATGTACGACAAGAACAAGGCTTCATTCCCGATCGCGAAGGGTCTCCAGAGTGCGGCTATCTGCTACAACAGCGACTGGAAGAGTATGTACGAGGGAATCCGTTGCTGCGACATACTTGTCGAGAACATCGACGAAGTTCCGGATATGACTGAAGATGAAAAGGCTCAGTGGAAAGCCGAGGCTTCATTCCTCAAGGCCTATTATCATTTCAATCTTATCCGTAAGTGGGGACCTATCCCTGTGATCCGCGAGAGTCTTCCGATCGACTCTTCAGTCGAGGAAGTACGTGTTTATCGTGACAACATCGATGATTGTTTCGATTTTGTAATCGATCTTCTTGATGAGGCTGAGCCTTATCTTCCTCTTGTGAACCCGTCTCAGGATGAGTACGGACGTATCACCAAGCCTGTCTGCGCATCTCTTAAGGCAAAGGTTGCAGTGTATGCGGCCAGTCCTCTGTTCAACGGCAATGACGAGCAGGCTTCTTTAGTAGATGGACGTGGCACGAGACTTTTCCCAGCCAAATCAGATGCTGAAAAACTTAAGCGCTGGGAAGACGCTCTTGAGGCTTGTGAGGATGCCCTTGAAGTCTGTGAAGAGGCCAACATTAAACTGTATGACAAGACTTATGTGCGTCAGGAATACAGAATGTGCGACACTCTCGTGACTGACCTTACCATTCGCAATGCTTTCTGCGAGAGGTGGAACAGTGAACTTATCTGGGGAAACACCCAGATGTCCTCGGTTCCTTTCCAGCAATGGTGCGTGCCTATTCTCCAAATGGACGCCAATGGCGCGAAACTCGGAGGTATCGGCGGTACTGATTTTGTTGGAGTTCCTCTTAAGATAGCCGAGGAGTTCTACACGAAAAACGGACTTCCTATCAATTACGATAAGGAATTTGCAAGTGTCGATCAATTCCAGCTTAGATCCGGAGATGCCGCGCACAAGTATTACATCAAGCAAGGCTACCAGACTGTTCAGCTTAATTTTGACCGCGAACCAAGATTCTATGCTGATCTTGGATTCGATGGTGGTAAGTGGCTTGGCGCTCTTGGTAACTACAACGACTTGCAGCCGGAAGACGTTCATACGCTTGAGGCCCGCGGAGGTTCCTCAAACGGAAAGACAAACAACAAGGAGGCCGGTCCTGTGACAGGCTATTTCGCTAAAAAGCTTGCTCCGTACAGGCTAATCTGGTCCGGGAATGCTTCTCATGCATCTTGTTCCGCTTATTGGTTCCCTTGGCCGATGATCCGCCTGTCGGACCTCTATCTGCTTTATGCCGAGGCTATTAATGAGGTTGAGGGTCCGAATGGGGCTTACAGTGAAGAGCTTTTCAATGCGCTTGATGCAGTGCGTGAACGCGCTGGTATCCCGAGCGTAAAGGAGTCTTGGGATAATTTCAGCACTCGGCCAGACCTTTACAAGTCACAGGCAGGAATGCGTGAGATCATCCATCGAGAGCGTTTGATCGAGTTGTCGTTCGAGAGCCAGAGATACTGGGATCTCCGCCGCTGGAAGGAGGCGTCAACAGAGTACCAGAAGGGTATTTACGGCTTCCGTGTGTCGGCTCCTGCTCCAAAGGACTACTATCAGAAGACGTTGATTGCGAACCAGAACTTCGGTCTCAGGGACTATTTCTGGCCAATCTACACTTACTACATTGAGAGAAACCCTAATCTTGTTCAGAATCTGGGTTGGTAATTATTTTAATGTCATAAAGAATGAATCACATACTTAAAACAACATTCTCCATTCTCTGTTCCGTTCTGCTTTTTGCGGCATGCAACGACGGAGCGAACGATTTCGGGAGAATAGATCAGAAGGACGAGAATATTCCCGCTCCGAGTCCTATATCTGTTGCGAGCGTGAGGAGCATCAGTGGTGGTGCGGTCATCAAGGTCAACATCCCTGATGATGACAACATCAAAGGTGTCATCGCCAAATACACCCGTAATGGAAAAGAGGTTAACGCCAAGATTTCCCGCTATGTGGACAGCCTTACAGTGGTCGGATTTTTTGACACGAAACCTCATGTTGTGGAATTGGCCGCGATCAATGTAAATGAGGTTGAGTCAACCCCTGTAAAAGTTGAGATAACCCCTTTGGAGCCGGCAATCTCGTTGGCAACCGCAACACTTTACCAGACCTTTGGTGGAGTCAAGGTGCGCATTGACGGCAATACCCCTAAGGAGAATCTTACAGTTGTACTCCTTAGGGACACCGATCTGAGTGACTTTGACAAACCAGTAGGGCAGATGAAATGGGAGCAGGTGACAACCTTGTTCACCGCCGCAGAGAGCATCACCCTGTCAAGGCGTAACATTGATCCTGTGGAGGCCATCTTTGGGGCCTATCTTCGTGACAGGTGGGGTAACGTCTCTGATACGGTAAAGGCCATCATCACTCCTCTTGAGGAAGTAAAACTTGTGAAGTCCAAGTTCAGGGATGCCAAGATCAAGGATGATAACTGTACCGCCAGCGCCGCTTCCTACAGCATTGACAAGCTTTGGGACGATCTCAATGACCCTAACGGCAAGGGTACGAACCTCTTTGACAGTAACCCTGTGCCAATGCCTGCCTGGGTCACCATTGACCTTGGCGTTTTGACCAAACTCAGCCACGTTCAGACTCTTCCTCGTGGACGCAGCTACTACTGCTATGATGGCGCGCAGGTCCGCAGGTTTGAGTTCTGGGGTAGCAAGAACCCGACGGGTGAGAAGGTTGAAGGTAACGAGCATGGATTCGACAACACTTGGTTCTGCCTCGGTCGTTTCGAGCAGGCAAAGCCTTCCGGCTATGAGCCAGATGGCTCTGTGGGTACTGTAACTCAGGATGATGTCCAGTATTGGAACGCTGGTAATGATTTCGAGTTCAACAATGAGGAATATCCTCACGCCTATGATGAGCTTCGCTACCTCCGTATCGTTTTCATGGACACTTTTGCATCCTACGGCTATCAGGGTAGCACGTTCAAGATCCAGATGGGTGAGATCACACCTTATGGTCAGGTGCTTCATGAATATAGGTAACAAACTACACTATGATGAATATGAAAACATTGAAAACAAGCATATTTGCTGCGACATTTGCCTTGGCTGCGCTGGTTTCATGCACCTCGCAGGATGATATCTACAAGGAATTTGTCAAGGACGGTGGCTTAATATATCCGGCCAAGGCTGCTGATGTCAAGTCTGAGACCGGATTCAACAAGGTCACTTTGTCATGGCTGATCCCGAAGGACCCGTCAGTGAAAAGCGCCAGAGTCTATTGGGACAACAAGACAGATTCCATTGATTTAAACTACTCGGATTTTACGGACACGGTCAAAGTGTCGATTGTGGATCTTGATGACAGAAGTTATACATTCTCTATCGTCAATTTCGACAAACTCGGCAACAGGTCGATGACATCGGAGCTGACCGCGACCCCATACGGTAAGAACTGGCTCTCCACTCACGAGGAAAGGCAGTTCAAACAGGCTTGGGCTGATGGCACAACCGCGACGGTTCAACTTACAGAAGCGACAATAGAGATGGTTGCCACAAAGTTCCGTTATAAGAATCTTGACGGAGAATGGGTTGAGTACGGCCCGAGGATGACTCCGAGGGAAGTCAACTTTAAGTTGCCTAATGCCATGCGTGGAAAATACATTCAGTTCTGTTCCGGCTTCCTTCCAAGCGATGGTCGTGACACGGCCTGGATGGATTGGACAAAGTCCACCGTGCCTGTCAGATACCCACTTGACACGAAGGGCTGGACTGTCACTGCCACGGATGGAATAACTGTAGGTAACAGAACGGCAGACAAACTTTTCGATGGAGTAAAGAGCGGAGACAACAACGCTTTCTTCTGCAAGAAGAACGCTGCTGTGAAGATAGTGGCCGTGGACACCCATGCCGAAGAGGGTCATTATCCGACATTCCAGAGCTTTACGGCATATCTAAGTGCGACAATGGGCTATCGAATCGTCCAGAATGTGTACATCTATGTCGGAGACAAGCCTTATGATCCGAATGATAAGAATTGGAAGGCTAACTTCGGCACGCCTATGGTCAACAATACAACATATTGGTGGGGAGATGTAAACCCTAATCGCGGAGGACAACTTACGGAAGGACGGTACATAGCGTATGTGATATCCGGTGTTCGAGGAAAAAATTTTGACATCCGTATTTACGAACTTGAACCTTGGGGATTCATTCTCTCCGATGCCAATTAACAAATTAAACTATCTGAAACAATGAACATCAAAAAAATGTCAATATTCTTTCTGGCGGCATTGGTCTCAGCGGCAACCATCCTTTCCTGCAACATAAAGGAAGATAACGGCAATTCGGGCAAGGATCCTGAAAAGCCGGCAGCCACAGAGATCAAGCTCAAAGCCGAGCTCCCTGACGCACCCGCCGGATTCAAGACGACCTGGAGCGCGGGAGACGAGATAGTCGTCTACAGCGTCAAGGGCAACTTCACTTCTAAAGAGACAATGAAGGCTACGGACGTGACTTCTGATGGTAAGACAGCCACATTCGTCTCTTCCGGAAAGCTTCTCAAAGAAGCTGAATATTTCTACGGGATGCTCAAGGACTGCGGAGTCAAGGGCTTCAAGCTCAAGCAGTACTGGTCAACGGACAATATGGACAGGTGCCGCGATGCGGTGCCTTCCGTTACCGTGGCAGGATGCGACAAGAACGACATGACCCTGAAATTCAGGAATATGTTCTCCCTTCTTTCCGTGACAGTCACCAACCCGGACACCAAGTATGTCAGGGTCTCAGGCAACAACGGTGAGGTCGTCAACAAGAACGCCTTCATCGCTTTCGCAGATTACACCCTTTCTGACAACCCGTCACCAGACTTTGAAAGCACTGTTTCCATCAGGAAATATGTCAACGGAGCCGGCACCTACCATATCGGTCTCCGCCCTGACCTTCTCTTGAACAGCGGCTACACAATCGTGGCCTGCGATGCCTCCGACAACGTCATCGGCAGGATCGCCTCCTACGAGACACTTGAGACTCAGCCAGGCAAGGTTTACAACGCCGGAGAGATCGAGGCTCCACGTGAGCTCTCGCCTGTCTTTGACGAGTCCAAGATCGCCCTTTCCCTCGCCGCCATCAGTGACGTGCACATCGAGGGCTCAAGCGATGCCTACGCCAATAAGTTCACCTCGGCCCTCAACCAGCTCAAAGTCAAGGCAGCCGAGAGCGATGCCAACGGAATCGACGGAGTGATGGTTGTCGGTGACCTCATCCAGAGGGCGGAGATCACGATGGCGCAAAATTTCAAGGCTCTCTACGAGGATGTATTCAAGCCTACGGAAGTTCCGATGATTTACACGATCGGCAACCACGACATGAATCCTAAATATGATTGGACTCCAAGCACTGTCGCTCAGTCGGTCGCTATGGCCAATACATTCGGCGATGAATATTTCAAGACAGACATCGACAACACGATGAGGAATAACTACGAGGCTCGCCACTGCGTCATCGGAGGCTATCATATTCTCGCTGTGACTCCTAACGGCGACCAGCCGATCACATATTCACCAAACGTCATCACTTGGCTTGACCAGCAGTTGGATGCCATCACGAAGACTGATCCTAACAGGTACGTGATTGTGCTGACGCACCCTATGATATACAACACGATCTACGGCAGTCTCCTTGGTGAGGACGGCGGAGTCTGGACTTCCACTCTGCCTAACTACTGGGCCACAAGGGTTCTTACAGGCGTGCTTGAGAAATATCCTCAGGTTGTCTCGTTCCACGGCCACCTCCACTTCCCGATCAACGATCCGCGTTCCCTCTGGCAGGGTAAGTGGACGGCTCTCGGATGTGGATCCACAAGGTATATGGCCATCGAGCCTGCCGGCTGGGAAGGCATCAGCAGCACCCCTACCGTGATGAACGATGCCAACAACTTCTCGCAGGGTTATTTGGTACAGTTCGATGTCAACGGCAACATGCGTATCGTAAAGATGGACTTCTTCAACAACGGAACCATCGGAGAGCCATACGTGATGCAATACCCTGACGCTGCTGGCGCGAACCTTGCGAAGTACAACAACGTTACCCGCAAGGCCGCCAACCAGGCTCCTACAATGAGTACGATAGATGTCAAGGATGTAAAAGAAGCCGAGACTGCTTCGGTGACCTTCGCCGCTGGAAAGGACGATGAGTTCGTTCACCACTATATCGTTACCCTCTCCAAGGCTGGGACAGTGGTCGCCACCAAGAAGATCCTCGCTGATTTCTACCTCCATCCAAAAACCTCCGAGATGAAGTCCAGCTGGACGGTCGATTTCGGTACTCTTTCAGAGTCCGGTCAGTACACCGTCACGGTTGTTGCCGTAGATTCTTGGGATGCCGAGAGCGCCCCTGTTTCCGCGACCTTCAACTGCGGTGACGTCACCCCTTCGGAAAAGGTTGACAAGTGGGTTGACGATGCCGCTGGCAGTCAGGCCATATCAGCCTCCGGCACACCTACCGGCGGCGACGGCTGGCTTACCTACGCTGACGGCAAGGTTTCATGGACTGCCAATACAACCGGCCATCCTCGTACCTCCACTCTTACTTTCGAGAACGGTTCATCCTTCAAGCTCACTCAGATTGCCCCGGCGGACTTCAAGGGTGGATGGAAATTTACCACAAAGATTTTTGCCGGTGCTGGCGCATCCGCAAAAGCAGCCGACCCAGGGGTAATGTCCGTGACATTTGTTGATCCGCTTAAACCAGCGACTCTTAAGGATGTTGATGGTGTGGAACATACAAATAACATTGGTCTGAAAGGTTTGTTCTTTGACACTATACTTGACGCTTGCGTTGACATCAATTATGAGGCTGAAACCGCGCGTATAGGCTTCTTCCTTGATGCAAGGGATGGTTCGGGACAGGCCGTGAATGGAAAATATGCAGCATATATACCAGGTATTGCGACAAGAACCGACAAGGCATGGGCTTCCCCATGGCAGTATGCCGAGACGGAGCTTGGTGACCCTGATTATGTTTGGTTCTGGTTCACTATCTCAGAAGACTTCAACACCATTATGTACACAAACAGAACTGAAAAAACACCAGTCGAATTCCAGACTTTGACTCAGTACTCGAACAAGACGATGAATCAGATATGTGCAATAAGTGTTGTTCTTTCTGACACAAATGTGTTCAATCATTCCACAGTAAGCACTAAAGGCATTGGAGTTTACTCTAATGTTTTCCAGTGCAATCCTAAGGGGCATGTCGGCGAGTTCTTCACAAGAAAGTAATCTGAGACATAACGTGTGTTGTCTAATCAAAACCAGATAACCCATCACATTCCCGATTCGGGCGGCCACAATAGGCCGCCCGTTTTTTCCTTTCACATACGTTGCTTTCCCACACAACGTGAGACATCGTTTCATTTTCATTCGCACCTAGAACTCTACATCATTGACGAACAGCCATTTTGCTATTCTGGGTATGAATATATTCGCACACTTAGAAGTCATAGATTCCGTTGTAGGCCATTCTGTGGCTCATTAATTCTCCCAAGTGTGAATAATCGCGCATACTTAGAAATTCATTAGTCTAATAATCACCGACTTGCAAGTCCAGGTGTGAGAATATTCGCACACCTAAAAGTCGCTGCCTTCATCGCAAGGCATCCTGTTGCCTATTTGTAAAGTGAAAAATCTTCCACACCTGAAAACATATCTGCTTAATAACCAGCAACTCACTGTTCTGTGTGCGAGAATACTCACATATCCGAGGGAAGCTTTCTCATTGTGGTACTTTCGGCGGCTTCCAGAAGTTCCCTGAGTGGATCGAGGAGACCGGAGGTATCTCCAGAAGGCCGCCTGGATTGGTGTGAGATCATATCCATTTGATTATTATGGAGAATGTGTTATATTTCCTCTAAAAAATGTTTCTTTCTTATGGGACGGGCGTAAAAATCGCAGATTTTATGTAAGTTTGCAGGTAATGCTGGAATTGTAAGATTATGATAACCGATGATTCATCACTGTTTGATTCTTTGAATCAGGATATATTGAATCTTGGTTTTACGACGCAGACGCTCAGCAGACTAGAAACATTAACACGCCAGGTTAACGATGGCACCGCATTATCTGAACGAATTCCACAAGCGCAACAGTCAGGCCTGTCGAAAGGATCTACAGTCCTTACGGCGGCAGCGATTATCTGTAGAGGA